>Ga0187818_10000137_pt1 | contig 21974 bp, 19 predicted proteins | sample NC_wetland_sal_i_14_FD_130581 | JGI IMG/M metagenome (GOLD analysis project Ga0187818, IMG submission 130581) | Wetland sediment microbial communities from Neuse River Estuary, North Carolina, USA - SO4_3 | ecosystem: Environmental > Aquatic > Freshwater > Wetlands > Sediment | place: USA... | reverse complement strand
GGGGACGGACGTGCACATTAAAGGAACCACTTTCACCGGAACGACCAAGGTGACGTTTGGCGGGGTCGCGGCGACCAGCTTCCAGGTGATTGATGACTCGGAAGTGGATGCACTCGTCCCGACCGGCGCGAAAACCGGAAAGATTCAGGTGACAACTCCGGGAGGGACAGGAACCAGCGCAACCAACTTCACCGTGACCCAGTAGTTTGGGTTATTGGAGCGGCGTCGGCTCCTTCTTATTCCCTGAGCCGGGTTGACTTGAGCGCCACCAAGTCCACTCGGTTCAAGGAGCCGACGCCTTTTTCGAATGCGCCCACCGACCCACCGGCAGAATTCCAATATCACACACAGTTGTCAATTTCGGATTGACAGACTGGATGAGTTGTTGATCAGCGTGGACACGGCTGCGGTGAAGACGGAACGCAGTTCGGCGACATGTCCGGCAGGGATTGCTTTCGAAATCAGGAGCATCGCGGTTCCATGCGCCATGGTCCATAGCGCCAGCGATAAGCGCGTATGATCCTCGGCGCTGCCGCCGAGGCGCTGGGCCAGCCTTTGCTCCATCAATCGCATGGTAGGCCGGTGTTCGCGGAGCGGAGAGGAAGCATCCGAGCGGGCATGCGAGAGCTCATATGCATGCACGTAGAAGAGTTGGTACTCATGGGCATGATTCACGGCGAATTCGAGGTAGCGCTCGCAGGCTTCCTCGGGAGCTGAGCATGACTGAAGGGTTTCGACCACATCCTGCTGGATGCGTTGCAGGAGGGCGCGCAAGATATCTTGCCGGTTTTGAAAGCGGCGGTAGACAGCCGGGGTATTGGTACCCGCTGCCTTGGCTACGGCGCGCATGGTGAGAGTTTTCTCCGCCCCTTTTTTCCACAGCTTCTGGGCGGCGTTGAGAATGCGTTCTTGCAGATCAGGATCAGGCTGCCTTGGCATTTCTGTCCTTTCCGCCTACGTTAAACGATTTAATAATTTATGTTGACAGCGTGAACGTAACGCTGTATACATAATGAATATAGGTCTTTTCCCCACGTTTGTATAGTTAATTTCAGGAGTCCATTGATGTTTTCCTGGGAAAATCCCGACGATCGGGTTGCCATTGTGCAAATGAACTCGGAGCTCCGCCATGCCCGGCTGGAACTGCTCAGCGCGGAGTGCGCAACCCACCAGCTTCGTCTGCGCTTCTCCACCGAAAACCTTGCCCGCTACGGCGAACAGGATCTGCTGCGCAAGGCGATTGGCTCAGCCGCCGCCTTGAATGATTTTTACGCATCGATCGAGCGGCAGATTCCGCAGGGCGGCCAGCACTCCCACGCCACCTGGCCAAAGTTGAGCCAGGAACAGGCCGTTGAATTCAGTGCTTCCATATCCGCATACGTGAGGGAGCAACGCGACCGCTACTTTCCCTCTGGAATGCCTCTGAGCTCACAGAGCAAGGCAATCATGCAGTCTTTCTTTTCTGGGGCCCTGCTGGGTCGCATTCATTTCATGGAACTCAACGACCGACGCATCCCTGAGCCGCCGTTTTATTCTCCGGCGAGGGACCTGGGATTCAATCTCCCAGATTTCGTACAGATGGCGTCCCTGACCTTCATGGACGTCATACTATTCAGCGAGAGAATCAGCGATAGTGCTCTGTTTCACGGGCTGGTGCATGCGGTGCAGTTTCAAATCCTCGGAGTCGAGCGTTATTGTGACCTGCTGGTGCGCGGCTTCCTCAGAACCCATGCGTTCTTCGCGGTGCCGCTCGAAGCACATGCCTTCGCACTGGAATCAAAGTTCCTTCGCAATGGCTTGGAGAGCTTTTCCGTCGAGGAGCAAGTCCGCCTTTGGATCAGGGAAGGCCGTTACTGAATTCTCCCCCACAGCATGCGGAAAAACTCAGCAAGCCGAGTTTTTCCGCATCGCTGTTCCATTCCTAGAACCCAGATTCGTCTGCCGACGGCCCATAAATCGACGGCACCGGGATGTTGTTGAGGCGCAAGTAAACGCCCAGTTGCGCCCGATGATGAATGATGTGATTCATCACCCAGTTGCGAAGACACGTTATTCGAGGCATGGAGAAAATGGTCGCGCCGTTGTTGAGAAACGACCAATTCTTGGCCAAGTCGGCATCGCTGGCTCCGGCGAGCGCGGCGCGGCCTGCGGTCACGTTCTTGTCGAACAATTCCAATAATTCTTTACGGGATTTGGGCACCGGGGGAGGCGTGAACGGCTTGCCTCCGGGCGACATGTCGAATGAATCGTGTTTAATGGTGTCCACCGTCCAGCCGACAAGGTTGGCAAGATGGCCGGCCAGCCAGCCCATGCTGCCGGATTTTTCGTGCGGCTTCCAGGAAAACTTGTCGTCCGGAACCCGATCCAGAGTTTTGCGGGTATTGGCCATTTCCTGATCGAATTCGGGGAGAAGAGATTGACTGAGTGACATGTGTTCCTCCATTCACTGATTTTGGTTAGGGATCAAATTGCGAGACGCGATAATAAGCGAATAAAAAGCGAATGTCAACAGGTGACTCAGAAACTCAGCCGAAACTTGGCGCCTACACAAGGGTTTCCGGCTTAAAGATCATTCCCTGGCTGGTCTTTCCATTCATCACGACGACGAGCGGCGCGTCAAAGTGCAGGTGGCGAACACAGCCCTGCTCCTCGACCGCGGGCACCGCGCCCAGCCACTCCCAGTCCACAAAACCTTCTCCGGCATCAGGATTAACCGTGAAATAGCCGACCTGAAACGCGGTGAGGTTCTGGAAGAAGTGGCTGCCCTGGGATGGGATGACGCGAAAGTCGCGGAAGCCTGCCTCGACGATCACGCGGGCTCCTGAAATTTCGTCCCATTCCACGGGGATTCCGAGCCAGGGATCATTCGATCCCCAGCGTCCCACGCCGATCAAAAGGTACGGGGTTCCACTTTCGCTCAGTTTCGCGTTAAGGTGGGCCACCCCTTCGGCCACCTCTTGACTTCGGGCGCGCTCGAAGCGATGAAAGTCGACGACCACGACGTCGCGCAAGTCTGGGACGCGGCCGTTGCCCAGCACTTTGGCGCTGTGGCAGACGAGCCGGTCAGGACTAACATCTTCCATGCGCAACTCTTCGCCCTCCCGCGAGAGCACCAGCGGACGGATTTGCAGAAACCCGAACTCGGCTGCTTCCCGTGGTCCTTGCGGCAGCTTCACCGCGAACTCCACTTCCACCGGGCGTCCGAAGGCTTCATCACCGATTCTTGTGAGCCGTTCAAGAATCGAGGCTAGCGGGAACACACCGTGCTTGAGAATCGGGGCGAAACTCACGATGCGGGTGCCCGGGCGGTTCAACCCGTCATAGATGACGTGGTTGTCAACCGAGTAGGTTGATCCGAGGTTATCCAAGGTTCCGTCTTTCTCCGCCACGTCCAGCCCGAAGCGGGCTTCCTTAAATTCCAGCAGAGGATCGGACGCGGAATCATCGGGGCGCTCGATGTGATCAAGCTCCAGGGCCCAGAACTCGCGTTGCGAGTTCGCCAAGATATCTTCGACCGAGGAAAACTGCATGATATTCCGGGGATAACGCGGGCAGAAGGTCAGACATTTGCCGCCATCCACGACGGCCCGACCCAGGCCCAATGCCACTGCGGCAATTCCATCTCCGTAGCTCATCGGTGGCACTGGATAGAAGTTATGCGATCGCACCACGCCGGAGAAATCGGGATAGAAGCGCTGTCCGTCATGAGAAGAATGGATCGTGCCTACGACCTGCTGGACGATGACCGCCATCTTCTCTTCTTCCAGTCGATACGGAGTGGCTCGGACATATCCCTTGGCATGCTGAGTGAAGGTCGAAGCGTAGACGCGTTTGATCGCCTCCATCAGCTGCTCCAGGCGGACCAACAAATCGCGGTGCTGATTGGACAGCATGAAAGTTTCGTACACACCAGTAAACGGCTGGTATTGGGAATCCTCGAGCAAGCTGGAAGAACGCACCGCGAGCGGGTAATGAACCTCGGCGAGAAACGCCAGCAGATCGTCGCGCAGTGATGCCGGGAGTGACGCCTCAAGGAAGCGGCGCAGAATCTCGGCATCGTCAGAGCTATTGATAGCGAAGTCGAGCAGATTGTTCTCGCTGAGGAAGCGGTCAAACACATCCGTCGCCAGCACGACGCTGGGCGGCACTGCGATGCGGACGTCTGCAAAGCGGCGTGCGGTTTGATACTTATGCAGCAGGTGGCGGATGAAAGCCAGGCCGCGCGCCTTTCCGCCCAGCGAACCGCCGCCAATGCGCAGAAAAAAACCCTCGCTTGCTTTGAAGGTGGACGCGTTGAAATCCCCGATGAGAACCTGGCTTTGTTCGCCGCGATATTCGGCAATGGACTGGATCAAATCGCGGCGCAAGTTTTCGAGCGTGGGAAAGTCGGAAACCTTCCGCGGTCTAAGTTTTTGAGCGAGGGCGAACTCGGTCCTCGCCCACAGCCAGCGCGAAAAATGGTTTCTCTCGCTGTGGTACGCGATGCTCTCCGCCGGAACTTCGTGAAGCCGCACCTCAAGTTCGTTCAAATCCCTTGCCCGCGCCACCTCTTGCCCGTTGGGCAGACGAAACGCGAAGTCGCCGAAGCCGAACTGCTCGGTAAGGAAACGCCGCAGATCCCGCAACAGGGTGGGCGAGCGTTTGCGCAGAAACGAATATCCCTCGGCATTCGCGCGGGCCCTGAATTCAGTCCGGCTGGTTTGCAGGACGATGGGAGCATCGGGCACTTCTGCGCGAACCATGCGGGCCAGTTCGAATCCGGAGTCGGGGCTCAACTCGCCATTGCGCGGGAATTCAACATCTGAGACCACACCCAGCAGATACTCGCGGTACTTCATCACCTGCTGAGCGGCATCTTCGTAATTCGAGGCCAGCAGAATTTTGGGCCGAGCCCGCATTCGCACCAGTTTATGGGCGACGTTCAATCCTTCGCTGAGCAGGCGCCTCGATTGCGTAATCAGCTCGGTATAAATCGTGGGTAGGAACGACGAGTAGTAGCGAATATTGTCTTCGACGACCAAGATGACCGGCACGCCGATGGCGCGGGTGTCGTGGTCAACGTTGCGCTTGTCTTCAATGTACTTGACGATCGAAATCAGAATGCGGGCGTTGCCTTGCCATAGAAAAACTCGTTCAATGTCCGTGACCGGGTTGCGGGCGAGGAACTTCTTGATTTCGCGGTAGTCGTAGGCGAGCACAACCACCGGCACATCAAGCCCGGCAGCTTTGACTTCGCGTGCGAGTTCGGCCGCATCCATGTCCTCGACTTCGAGGTTGGTGACGATCAGGTTAAAGCGCCGCTGCGACTTGGCCAGAGCGAGCGCTTGCGCGCCTCGGGCAACGTGGGTGATGCCGGGGACCTGGGAGAGGTTGAGTTCAAGGGATTGCCCGATCAGCAACTCATTCAGGCGGCCGTCTTCGCGCAGGATGAAGGAGTCGTAGAGGCTGGAGACGAGGAGGATGTCCTGGACGCGGAAGGGCATCAGGTTCTCGAAGCCCTCGAAGAGGCGCTCGGGATCGACGATGGGATCGGGGGTGTGGATTATGAGCATGCTCGGTTACGGTTGTTTCGCTAGTTGCGCAAGCCACGCTGAGGCGTCGCGAGTCAGTGCTCGCTATGAGGTAACCCAGGCTCAAACCACGCGGGATTAATTTCCCTTAGGTTAAGTACACGTTGTGTCCACTGAGCCATCTCCAGCCGCCCTGCTCGCGTCAGCATTCTCTCAGTGTTGCGAAACTCTGCGTTTGTTGTTTCTCCGAAGTTGAGAATAGCCTGACCGTTATAACAAGGCGACTCTCCCTCAAGGCAATAATAATTGCCGCTTCCGACCCATGCGCCGGGCCCGGCTCGGGCAAGTCGCTGTCGATCCACGTTCACGTTTTCTAGCAGCCAGTGGCTAGCACACGCGGTCAGATGGTAGGCCTGTTTCGAATTGTCATTGGGCGTCTCCCACTCGATGGTTCCCTCAAGAACGATGGAAGCCGCACCGGCGAGAGCGAGTCCCCTAGCAAACCCCAGCAGGTCGACACGAGTATTCACCCCGTGTATTGCTGAATGGGAAAAAACTATGCCGGCGAACGGGGCATCACTCTCGGGCACAAAGATGTGAGCTTCCCGTTCTCCGGAGGGTTCGAGAAAGCTGACCCTTAGCTCGGTAATTCCATCACGTTGCTCAACGGTGGACGGTTTGCTGACCTTGCACGGCGCAAATTGAGCGGCACAGGTGGAAGCCAGAGCGCAGAAGACAATTGCAAAACTGAGATAGTGGCGCATCACATTCACTTCCGGGGCGACCTTGTAATTATAGAGTGAGATCGATTCTAGCCAGGAAAAAAGAGGGGCAGAGCTTGTCTACCCCGCATCATAAGACCAGCAGAATATCCTGCACCTGGAAGCGCATCAGGTTCTCGAAGCCTTCGAAGAGGCGTTCGGGGTCGACGATGGGGTCGGGGGTGTGGGTGACAGTCATTGGCGTCTACACAGCATAGCTGCGGCACGCACAGGATTGTCATCCTGGCGGAGGCGTTGTTCGCAAAGCGAACGACCGCGCAGTCGTAAGGATCCCGTGGCTCCGCAGTTTGACGGCGTCGTCGCAGGAAATTTCCAATTGGCAGCCTTGTGAAAACGGCTTGCGACATCCATCTTATCCCCACTGATGAGGGGTCCTTCGACTCCGCAACTGCTTCGCTTCGCGAAGCAGATGCTACGCTCAGGATGACAGTTCCTTGCGCGCAAAACCTACGTCTATGAAAACTTTGCGGGGTGGAAATTTACTCCACCCCGCATCATAGTCATGCGAGACATTGCGAGCAACGTCTCTACCGAAACGCGGGCGAGGGCGCCCGTGTCACACAACAACTTGCTACACCAAGCCTTGATCCAGCATGGCATTGGCTACCTTTAGGAAGCCGCCGATGTTGGCGCCGTTCACCAGATTGCCGGGCGTGCCGTATTTCTCGGCCGTTTCGAAGCAGTTCTTGTGAATCGCGATCATGATTTTGTGTAGTCTGTCATCCACTTCTTCTCGCGTCCAGCTCAGCCTTTGGCTGTTCTGGGCCATTTCGAGGCCGGAGGTGGCTACGCCGCCGGCATTCGCGGCTTTGGCTGGGCCGTAGAGAATTCCGGCATCCAGGAACAGCTTGGTTGCTTCCAGGGTGCTGGGCATGTTCGCGCCCTCGGCTACCAGCTTGCAGCCATTCTTGATGAGGTTCGCGGCGTCTTTCGCCTTGATCTCATTCTGCGTGGCGCCCGGGAATGCGCAATCCGCCTTGATGTTCCAAATCGGATTGTGTTCCAGCTTGATGTCGGTGGGCATGAAGATCGCCTTCTTGAACTTCTCGCCGTATTCGCGGATGCGTCCGCGGCGGACGTTCTTCAGCTCCATGACCCAAGCCAGCTTCTCGCGATTGATTCCATCCGGATCGTAAATTACGCCGTCGGAATCGGAGAAGGTGAGCGGTTTCGCTCCCAGATCAAGCAGCTTCTCGACCGTGTATTGCGAAACGTTGCCGCTGCCTGAAACCAGGCAGAGCTTGCCTTCGAGCGTGTCCTTGCGTGATTTCAACATCTCCGCCGCGAAATACACGCAGCCGTAGCCAGTGGCTTCGGGACGAATCAGCGAACCGCCCCAGCTCAGTCCCTTGCCCGTCAGCACGCCGGTGAACTCGTTGCGCAGGCGCTTGTATTGGCCAAACAGGAAGCCGATTTCCCGTCCGCCCACTCCAATGTCGCCCGCCGGAACGTCGGTGTCCGGCCCAATGTGGCGGGACAGTTCGGTCATGAAGCTCTGGCAGAAGCGCATGACTTCGTTGTCGCTCTTGCCCTTGGGATCGAAATCCGATCCGCCTTTGCCGCCGCCCATGGGCAGCGTGGTCAGCGAATTCTTGAACACCTGCTCAAAGGCCAGGAACTTCAGAATGCCGAGATTCACCGAGGGATGGAAGCGCAGTCCGCCCTTGTAAGGGCCGATGGCGCTATTCATCTCGATGCGGAAACCACGGTTTACTTGAATTTCGCCGCGATCGTCAAACCAGGGCACGCGGAACATGATTACGCGCTCGGGTTCGGTGATGCGCTCAAGAATCTTCGACGATCTATATTCCGGATGCTTCTGCAAAACCAGCCGTAGAGAATCGAACACTTCCTGAACTGCCTGGTGAAATTCAGGTTCTGCCGCGTTTTTCGCTTTTACTATGCACATTACGTCTTCAATGTAATCGCCCGAAGTTTTGACTCCGGGCGGTGTCATAACGCTCATGGGATTTTCCTCCAAGGAAATTAGCCTTCAGAATGTAAGATTTACAGTTTGGAACATGGTTCACTCATAAAACTTGGCCAACACCCTATTTAAGGCCTTCGGCCTGATTTCTGTCCGTGACTGTGATCACCTGCACCCGTGACAATGGTACTGCTCCACGGTGTAAAATCCACGCTTTTTTATGAAAACGGAGGACAGACGTCTTACCCTCAAGGTGAGGAACGAACCCAGTGGCATCTTAGATTGGAGCCGTGGTTCAAACCAGGGCCTATGCCTTACATTCCCAGCTTCTTTACTTCTTCGTTGTAGTACTTGCGATACAGAATGTCCCACTCCTGACTGCCCTCGAGGATGGTCCGCTTCTGATTCTCGATCTTGTGCCGGGCGGCTTGATCGATCTTCTCTTCCTGGTTCAGGACGTCTTCGAGAATCTTGCGCACTTCCAGCCGGATCGTATTGCGGTCCTCAATAAAATCCAAATCGTCCATCTCGGCCAGCGCGTCGGTGACTACGTGGGCGACTTTATTCACTTTGTCGCGGCTCACCCTCACAGCACCGCCTTGTATTTGCGCACCAATTCGTTCTTCACTTTGCGGAACATTTCCTGGTAATTGGCTCCGGTTTTCTGCATTTCCGCGGAATAGGTTTCCAGGATCACGCGCACCTCGTCATTGATGCGGTCTTCGAGCGATAGTTCTTCGAGGATTGCAGCATGCACCTTCTCCGTGACTGCAGCCACGGCTTTGGTCTCGATGAACTTGCCTGCAATCAATTTTTTCGTGACTTCGCGGGCCAGATAACCCACATAATCTTTGGAAAGAAGCATGGTGCGGATCGAAGGTTCGTCGTGAAACAAACAGTGTAGCACAGGGAAGATCGTCGTTGGCCGCCAGTCCTTGGTCGTTCGCCTTCTTACCACCAGCGACTATCGACCACTCGCATTTGCTAACGACGAACGACGACAGCCCGACGACCGGCTCCCATTTGCCCTCTCCCCCGCATTCGGGCATACAATGAATGCATCCAGAGCCCCATTATGCCTTCTGCGCCCGACGATCTGAGCAGCCTCAAGGATGACATGGTCGCCTTCATCGAAGGCCATGGCATGCGCCGATTCCCCGGCTTCGTCGACTACGAACAAGTGCAGAGCGTCACTTGGAAGTCCGAAGACAATCCTGACGGCTGGAAAGATTTCGTCGAACTCGCCAAGGCCTCGGCTGCGCCATTTCTTACCATGGACTCGTGGCGTCTGGAGCGCGAGGAACTCGATGCCATGATTGAACGCCTGAGCACGGCGGAGTTCAGTAGTGATGACGACGTGGAGGACGCGCGCTGGTTGCGTGCCTACGTCGGCAAAACTGGATTTATACAACTCGGGTTCGCCCAACAAGGCGTGATGATGGTCTACGAAGCTTCCACGCCGTGGTACGACCGTTATCAGAACATCCTCGAAATGGCTGAGGATTTCGCCGGATTCCCCATCGACGAAACCGACCAGGACGACGAAAAGCCTTACTGATGTGTGGGGACGGGTCTTCGAGCCGTCCGGCCGAGCAAAGCTCGGCAGTTTTGCAGGAGCGGCGTCCCTTGGCTGTCGCGAGGGCATCTTGCCCTCGCTGTGCGGGCGAGACGCCCGCACGACAGCCGCCGAGACGGCAGCGCTACTAAGCCTTCGAGTAAAATCATTTCTTCCCTGAGAATCTAGACAACAATGAAATGGGCTTTTAAAACTGCCGATGCATCCAGCATCGACCTGCTCGCGGGAGAATTGACTTCGAATGCCACTCTCGGGCTCAAAACTCCCCTGCTTGCCTCGACTCTTGCTCGGCTGCTTGTCATGCGGGGGATCACCGACTGCGAAACCGCGGAGCGTTTTCTAACTCCATCGCTCTCCCATCTGCACTCGCCTTATTTAATGTCCGGTATGAAGGCCGCCGTCGACCGGCTCGACGCGGCCATTGAGCGCAAGGAAGGTATTCTGATTTACGGCGATTACGACGTGGACGGCACCACTGCAATCGTCATCCTCAAAACGGCGATTGAGTTATGCGGCGGTTCTGCCGACTTCCACGTTCCCCATCGCATCAAAGAAGGCTACGACCTGCGGGGCGACGTGATCGAGCGGGCCGCAGCCGCAGGGATTCATCTCATCATCAGCGTGGACACCGGTATTCGCGCCTTCGCCGCGGCCGAGACCGCGCATCGCCTTGGCGTCGATCTTATCGTCACCGATCACCATCTCCCTGGCCAGGACGGCATGCCGACCGCGCTCGCCGTAGTGAATCCGAATCAGCCGGGTTGCGAATATCCCTGCAAAGCTCTTTGCGGCGCGGGCGTTGCCTTCAAGTTGGCGCAGGCGTTGATGGAACGCCGGCTCACAAGCCGAGATCAAGCCCCGCTACTGAAGTCGTTCATGAAAGTGGTCGCCATCGCCACCATTGCTGACGCTGTGCCCTTGACCGGCGAGAACCGGGTCTTTGCCAAACTCGGTCTTGAAGCTTTATGCTCGGCGGTAAATCCAGGTCTCAAGGCGCTGCTCGAAGTCGCGCAGGTCGGCGGCAAGCCGCTCACCTCGGGCGAAGTTGGATTCCGCATTGCACCCCGCATTAACGCTGCCGGACGTATGGACATCGCGCGCGATGTGATCGAACTCTTCAGCGTGAAAGACGTTATTCGCGCTCGTGAGCTTGCTAACAAACTCGACCAGCTCAATGCCGACCGCCAAGCCGAAGAGCGCAGAATTCTCGAAGCCATCCATTCGCGACTTGAGCAGGAACCTGCGCTGCTGAATTCCTTCTGCCTGGTAATCGACGGCGACGGATGGCACCGCGGGGTGATCGGAATCACGGCAACGCGAGTAGTCGAACGCTATTGCCGTCCCGCGCTGGTGATTTCCCGCGATGGGGACGAGGCCCACGGCTCGGGCCGCTCCATTCGAGCTTTCCACCTGCTGAACGCGCTCGAGTCCTGCGCCCCATTGTTGACGCGCTTTGGCGGACACGCATATGCCGTCGGTTTCTCCATGCCAGCCGCCAATCTGCCGGAACTGTGCACGCATCTGGATGCATACGCTCGCGCCCACCTCACCTTGACCGACTTCGAACCTGTCCTCGATCTCGATGCCGAACTCGCATTCGATCAGATCACGCCCGAACTGTTTCAGGGCTTGCGGCGCCTCGAACCCTTCGGCATGGGCAACCCGGAACCAGTCTTTGCTTCCCGCGACCTGCGTTTAATGGCTCCGCCTCGCGTGATGAAAGAGAAGCACGTGAAACTGAAATTGTCTTCGCCTCCGCTGACCAGTTCCCACGAAGAACTCAGCGACGTTGTCCTGCTGACTACTCCGCGATGTCATCCCGATTCAGCCGTCCTGCCGCGGCTCCGCGCCCAAAGGTCCAATGGCGGGCCGCGAAACTCGGTCATCCACACTGTCCTGGGCTGGCGCATGGCCGAGCGCATCCAGCAGGCGGAACTTCTGCCCGGCGACGCGCTGGACATCGCTTTCACCCTCGATCACAACGATCACCCCGATTTTGGGGGACTGGAACTCTCGCTCCGCGACTTCAAGGTTCCCCAGCACGCGGCCACCGCGTTAACATCCCACGCCGACTGAGGGCTAACGACCGTCCGCCTGACATGGAAGCCCCGAATTAGCTGCAAACGCCAGACCTATCTTGTTCTGTTTTTGTAACAGCAGGGTAGGCAACGTTTGAGGCTCCGCTCCCTGTGTTAACAAAGGTCTGCTGAAAATGCGCGAATTGCATCGCAGTTGAGGGCGAGGCGATGCCGCCAATGCTCTACACAATGCGCGCAGAATACACGAACAGGAGAGACGACGTGGGCATGCTGGCAGCCGGTTACGCTTCAAGAGCAACATCTGCTTTCCCGCGAGGAACCAGGATGCACAGAGAAAGGGTATTGATTGTTGAAGGGGAAAGAGAGACCTGCGGCGTGTTGCGCAGCTATCTCGCCGATAAAGGATATGACGTCTCTACTGCCGAGACTTGCGCCGCCACAGAACAAATCTGGCGCAGCAGACGACCTGATATCGCTATCCTCGACTACAGTCTCTCCGATGGAAATGCGCTCGGGCTCATACCCCGTTTAAAAGCGATTGATGCATCCATTCCCATTATCATTCTGACCGGTTATGGTTCGATTGATTTAGCGGTGGAGGCGGTCAAACTGGGAGCCGAGGTCTTTTTGCCTAAGCCGGCCGAGTTGTCCACGCTCGACGTCCTCATCCAACGCAATCTGGAAAATCAGAGAAACCATCGTCAGCAGTTGGCGGAAAGGACCTGGGGCAGTCGCGGAATCATGGATCCATTTCTGGGGAAAAGCGAAAGCGTGCGAAGACTTGCCGATCAGGCTTATAAGATCGCCGTTGGTGATAGCCCAATTTTAATCCAGGGGGAAGCTGGTACATGCAAGGGAACGATAGCGCGCTGGTTGCATCGCAACGGTCCCAGGGCTTCCGAACCTTTCGTGGATGTGAACTGCGTCGATTTGTCAGGTGACCACCTGGAGAGTGAGTTGTTCGGATACGAGCGCGACGCCCTTGACCAGCCCCTTGAAAGCAAAGTCGGGCTGCTGGAGGTTGCGAACAAGGGGACGGTTTTCCTCGACGAGATTGAGAACATAGATTTCGAGATGCAGTCAAAAGTCTTGAAGCTCGTAGATGAGAAGCAGTTTCGCAAGCTCGAGGAGGTTGCTGATCGAAGAGTCGACATTCGCTTGATTGCGGCCACCCAGCGCGTGATGGCGCCGCCTGTCCTTCGCAAACAATTTCGCCGCGATCTGTACGATCGCATTAGCTGGGTTTTCCTTCCCGTGCCTCCCCTGCGCGAGCGAGCCGAAGACATACCCGCACTGAGCGCCCATATCCTCGGCGACCTGACTGCCCAGTTCGGGGCTGGCCGCCTGGAACTTGGTAATGGTGCCTTGCGAGCGTTGCAAGGCTATTCCTGGCCGGGAAATATTCGAGAACTAAGAAATGTTTTGGAACGCATTGCGCTGGTTACCGGAAAAGATGGGTTGACGGATCAAGACGTTTTCGATGCGCAGATCGAGCAGTACACATCAAGCATTGGTCAGTTCAGAACCTTGGAGGAGATGGAGCGTAATTATATTCAGCAGGTACTGCGCAAAGAACATGGGCGAGTCGAATCCGCCGCGAAGAAGCTTGGCATTCCGCGCAGTTCTCTCTATCACAAACTGAAACAGTACAAGGCGGAGCAACCCGAGATCGTAATGCGGACGATCGAAAGCACCGACTCTAGACGTTCCGGGAGGCGCCCGCCTCAAATCTGAAGAACACGCTGCTTCTGAACCTTACTCGTCCACGGTTAAGCGATCTAGCTTTCCGTGTTCGATTATTGTCCGATCGAGCTCGCGACCGACGAAAAAACGTTGTTCGAGCTGCCGCCGATCAACCGTACCGTTCCGACTACGAGGACCAAAATCACAGCCAGCATCACCGCATACTCCGCGATATCCTGCCCCTGTTCCTCGCGTAAAAGCCTTTCCATCAACTTAACCATACTGCCCTCCACTGTTAGTGTTAACGCGCGTAGTGTTAACGCGCGACTATCATGCCGGGAGCCAGTGCACTTGTCAAATCAAAGTTGGGTTGGATGCTGCGGATTTGTGCGATGGGCCAGCGTTTGTCGGGCAAGCCGTTTAGAATAAACGGCAATGCGCTTCGTGCTCGAATTCGACGATGTTACCAAAGAGTATCGTAGCTTCGCCAGTAAACGTCTGCTTCGCGCCCTTGACGGATTCAGCTTGAACGTGGAGGCGGGCGAAATTTTCGGCTTCCTAGGACCAAATGGGGCCGGCAAAAGCACCGCGATTCACTTGGCGATGGGCTTTATGCGGCCAACCAGTGGCGCGGGGCGTCTGCTCGGAGAGCGTTTTGGTCATCCCGGCACGCGACGCCGTGTGGGTTTTCTCGCCGAAAGCGTGGCTCTTTACCACCGCCGTGCCGAACGACTAGTCCGCTTTTACGGGGCGCTCAATGGGATGGGAGGAACTGATCTTGCGAACCGGGCACGAGAAGTTCTCAAAATCGTGGGGCTGCAGGATCATGCGAACCGTAATGCGGGCAAGTTTTCTCGGGGCATGCTGCAGCGTGTAGGATTGGCCCAGGCCATGGTCAACGATCCCGAATTGCTGATTCTAGACGAACCCACCTCAGCCCTCGATCCGTTGGCGCGAGTCATGGTTCGTGAACTGCTGCTCAACGCGCGCAATGCGGGCAAAACGATCTTCTTGAGTTCCCATTTGCTTTCTGAAGTGGAATTGGTGTGTGATCGCGTGGCGGTGCTGCATCGGGGCAGGCTGGTCCGTTTGGGTAGGACTGCCGATCTCCTACGAGCGGGCGACCAGACTGAAATTGTAGTTCGCGCCATCGCCGCGAGAAACTTCGAAGGGGCCGTAGCCCGCGATGGAGTTGTTTCCTTCTGTGTGCCGGCGCATGGCCAGCGGGCAGCGTTGGAGAAGGTTTGGAATTTGGGAGGCGAAGTGGTAAGCGTCAATCCGCTACGGCGGTCGCTGGAGGAGATTTTTCTGGAAGTGACTGCCGACCCACAACCCGCTCCACCGGAAGGCGTTCAGTGAAGGCGGTTCTACTGATTGCGATCAACTTTGCGCGGGAGCAGCGCTGGCCCATTCTCACTCTGCTGCTCTGGGTCCTGCTGCTCGCATTTCTCGGGCTGGTTACCGATATTCAACGGCAGCGGGAAGACCTGCTTTTTGTGTTCAAACAGGATGCCGTATACGTGCTGGCGTTCAGCGTCTTCTTCGGCGGTTCGGCCATCTACAACGAGCGCCGGTCCCGCCGAATTTTGGGCGTACTTTCCAAGGCCGTGGGACGCCAGCAGTATCTTTCGGGGCTGGTGCTGGGCGTAACTATTGCTTGCGCGGTCTATTGCTTCGCTCTCGGCATGACCGGGAGTTGGACATTGGGTGGGGCAGGGTTTCCCATCGTGCACGTCTGGTTTCTTATGATTTGCCTGGTTGCCGCGTGCGCACTGGCTGGAACCGTAGCTCTAATGTTTTCGACGTTCCTGAACCCTTTCTTCGCCGCTGGGGCCACAGCCATCGTTTTAGGCCTTCCGGCTCTCGCGGGTCAGATTATTGCGCCACAATGGGGATACGTAATACCGGTGTGGGAACTCGGAGCTACAGTGATCAATTCTTCTTTCAGTTCTCCGGGAACGGCCTCCTGGCTTCCTGTTTTACTGGCGGGGGCTGAGACGCTGGCGTTCTGGTTGCTGTCGGCTCGGATTTTTGCGTATGTGGACATTGCGGTCGCGGTCGAGTAAGCGGCCGAGCTGGCTAGCGCGCCCACTCGGCTGCGGTGCGGGCGGCATAATCGAGCACTCGTCCGGGAAGGACGCCGAGATAAATGGTTGCCGCCAAACTAACCGCCAGGGCCGTTCCAAGTCCCAATGGAATACGTGGTAGGGGCAAATCTTCGCGCGCTTCGCGCATATACATCACGACGATCAGCCGTAGATAGTAGTAAGAAGCCACCGCGCTATTCAGCACGCCGATAATCACTAGCCCGACCAGGTTGGCCTGCAGGGCGGCGCTGAACACGTAGAACTTGGCGAAGAAACCGCCGGTAATCGGAATTCCGATCAAGGACAAAAGAAAAATTGTCAGCGTTGCCGCCAGCAACGGACTCCGCCGCCCCAGTCCCTCGTAGTCTTCTAACGTAACGTACCGCTCTCCCTCGCCGCCGATGTGGCTGATCACAGCGAACGCGCCGACGTTCATTGCAGCGTACGAAGCCGTGTAAAACATCGCAGCCGGAATGCCATTGTTGGGCAGCGCGGCAAAGGCCACCAGCAAATATCCCGCGTGGGCGATGGAAGAGTACGCCAGCAGTCGCTTCACATTGTCCTGCACCAGGGCGCCAAGATTGCCTAAAGTCATCGAAAGCGCGGCCACAATCCAAATCAACCAGACGCGACCGGGAGCATCAGCCTCGAACATGATTCGCAGCAGCACGGCAAACACCGCCGCCTTGGGTGCGGTGGACATGAATCCCACCACCGGCGAGGGGGCTCCTTCATAGACGTCGGGCGTCCAGATGTGGAACGGAGCCGCCGCCACTTTGAAACCCAGACCCACAAACATGAGCGCGACTCCAACAAAGGCCAGGACTGGAATCGGCCCGGAGCGAAGCGCATTGCCAATTACCGTTATGCTGGTTGAGCCTGTGGCGCCGAACATCAGCGCAACGCCATAAAGAAAAAACGCCGTCGCAAACGAACCCAACAGGAAATACTTGACCGACGACTCGCTGCTGATGGCGGCGCGCCGACGAAATCCCGCGAGGATGTAAGTAGAAATCGAAGAGATTTCCAGCGCGATAAAGATGAGGACCAGTTCCACCGCGGACGACATCAAGCTCATGCCGAGTGCGCCAAACAAAACCAACGCGTAATATTCGCCGGCGCGAATTCCCTGCACTGCCATGTATTCGTAAGAAGTCAGGATTACGACAGCTGTTACCGCCGCGACCAGAAAATGAAAGAACACGCTGAAGCTGTCAACCCGCACCATGTTCCAGAATCCCAGGCCGGGATACTGCGATTGGAACAAGGTTGCGATCAATGCACCCAGCGATCCGACCAGCGCAAGAGCTCCGAGTGTCTGTTGACTGCGACGCTCGTCCATCAGGGGATCGAGCACCATCACGATCATGCCGAAAATCGCCAACACAATTTCCGGCAAGATGCGGACGTAGTCAGCCGCCTGGGGAATTACTTGCGCTAAATCGGTGGCGTTGTTCACCGGCCCACCATCTTGCTGGCGAACTGCGCGAACGGCGCCAATGCAGTTTGTACGGCAGGGTCAATCGCATTCAGCCAAAGCAGCGGCGCCACGCCCATCACCAAAGCAACGACTGCTGTGGGCCAGAGCGCAGCCTGTTCCCGTCCGCTAAGATCGCGCAGTGACAGATTAATGTCGTGTGTGACTTTGCCGAAAAAGACGCGCTGATACATCCAAAGCAAGTAGCAGGCGCTCCAGATCACGCCGGTTGCGCCCAGGACACCGTAAACCGCGCGATCGCGGAAAGCCCCGCTCAGCACCAGGAACTCGCCAATAAAGCCATTGAGCAAAGGCAAACCCACGGATGCAAGCACAATGAAGAGAAAAAACGTCGAATACACCGGCATCGGGGTGGCGAGGCCGCCGAATTCGGCGATTTCATAAGTATGCCGCCGCTCGAAAAGAATTCCCGCCAGCATGAACAGAGCGCCCGTGGAAACTCCATGGGCCAGCATCACGAAGGTGGCACCATCCAGCCCCGCCTGGGTGAAACTGAAAATCCCCAAAACGACAAAGCCCAGGTGGCTGATCGAAGAATACGCGATCAGCTTCTTCATATTAGGCTGCACCATTGCGACCAGCGCGCCGTAAACGATGCCGATCAGCGCCAGCACCATGATCCACCAGGCGTTGCTGCGCGACTGCTCGGGAAAAAGGCCAAGATTGAAGCGAAACATGCCGTACGTGCCCATCTTGAGCAGAACGCCGGCCAGCAGAACCGAGCCTGCCGTAGGCGCTTCCACGTGCGCGTCGGGGAGCCAGGTATGAAAAGGAAAAACGGGAACTTTCACTGCAAACGCAATAAAAAATGCCAGAAAAAGCCAGGGCGCGGCGCCAGCAAAGTTCTGGACTTGACCATTGCCGATTGCGGTCTGAATGCTGACGAAATCAAACGTGCCGGTCTTCGCGTAAAGCCACAAGATCGCCGCCAGCATGAACATCGACGCCACCATGGTGTACAGAAAGAATTTCACCGCTGCATACACGCGCCGTTCGTGCCCATAAATGCCGATCAGCAAAGCCATCGGGATCAACGTGGCTTCCCAGAAAAAATAAAACAGGAATAAATCGAGCGCCACAAAAACACCGATCAGCGCGGTCTGCAAGACGAGCAGCAGGATGAAAAACTCCTTTACCCGCTCATGAATCGACTTCCACGAGATGAGAACGCAGAGCGGCGTGAGAAACGTCGTGAGCACCACGAGCCACATGGAAACACCGTCCACGCCCATGTGGTAATGGATATTGGGATTCGAAATCCAAAGGTTATTCACCTCGTACTGAAATGCGGTTTGCCCACGCTGAAAATGTACCGGCAGGTGCAGAGACAGAACAAAATCGAGAAGCGAGACCACGAGAGCAAACAGACGAATATCGCGGTCACGCCGGGGAAACAGCACGAGGAGGAGAGCGCCCGCCAAAGGAATAAACGTGACCAGCGTGAGCATCGAGTTGTCCAGAGCGTTGCTCATCTTGTTCCTATCCAGATCATGTAGGCGATCACCACAGCCGCGCCAGCTGCGATCCATCCCGCATAGGAGCGGAGATTGCCAGACTGCATGTGCCGCACGGCGTCAGAAACCTCGCGTGCACCCTCGGCGCTGTTATCCAGCGTCGCGTCGATCACATCTCGATCAATGCCGTGCCACAGAATCCGAGTCGAGCCATCAATAAGCGGCTTCACAAAAACAGCGGCGTAAATCTCATCCACGTAATATTTGTGGACGACCGCTTCATAAAAGCGGCCCAACGCGTGTGCGATCTCCTGCGGCAGTTGCGGCCGGCGATGATACAGCAGCCAAGCAAGAAGTAATCCGGTAGCGGCGGCAAGCACCGAAATTCCCGTCAGCAGCGATTCCGAGCCACCTTGCTCTTTCGGTTCAGGCGCGGGAGTTGCAGGGGCAGTTTGCTCCGCCGAATACGCGGTCACGCCGGAGTGAAGCGCTGGCGAGAGGAACTTATCGAAACGCTCACTCCCCACCCAACCACCACAGATCGAAAGCACAGCCAGAATCACGAGCGGAACCAGCATGACCGTGGGACTTTCATGAATACCGTGCCCATGTGGCGCGGGCGCCCCCGCCGACGAGTTGATCACTTGAATATGCTCATCGCCGTGACTTGGCGGCGCTTCACCACGATACTCACCAAAGAAGGTGAGGAACCAGAGCCGGAACATATAAAACGAAGTCAGAAAAGCTGTGAATACGCCGATCAGCCAATAGACCCAGCTTCCATAGGGACTCGAGAACGCCTTCCACAAAATCGCGTCCTTGCTGAAAAAGCCAGCGAACGGCGGAAATCCGGCGATGGCAAAAGTGGCCGCCGTCATCGTCCAAAACGTCCACGGAATATGCTGCCGCAATCCGCCCATGCGGCGCATGTCCTGCTCGCCGCCCACCGCATGGATGACCGAGCCAGCTGCGAGGAACAGCAGTCCTTTGAAGAACGCGTGAGTCATCAGGTGAAAAATCCCCGCCGAATACGCGGCCACGCCACAGGCCATAAACATGTAGCCCAGTTGCGAAATCGTGGAGTAGGCAAGAACCTTCTTAATGTCCGTCTGGCAGACTCCAATAGTCGCAGCGAACAAAGCAGTCAGCGTGCCGACGATCGCGACCACCATTAAAGCTTGGGACGCACGGTCGAAGACCACATGCGACCGCGCCACCATGTACACCCCTGCAGTGACCATCGTTGCCGCATGGATTAGTGCGGAAACCGGCGTTGGGCCTTCCATCGCGTCCGGCAACCAAACATAAAGAGGAAGCTGGGCGGATTTTCCGGCAGCCCCCACCATTAACAGCAGACCGATCGCGGTAAGCAAACCTGCACCGGCGACTTCCGTCGGCATGCCGGATACGATTCGAAACACCTGCACAAAGTTCAGCGAGCCGAAATGTTTGATCATCAAGAACAGCGCGATCAAGAAACCGAAGTCGCCAATACGATTAACGATGAACGCCTTTTTGCCGGCCGAGGCAGCAGAGTCCTTGGTGAACCAGAATCCGATCAGCAAATAAGACGCCAGCCCCACTCCTTCCCACCCAATAAACATCAGCAGATAGTTACTGGCCAGCACCAGCGTCAGCATAAAAAACATAAACAAATTCAAGAAGCTGAAAAACCGGTAGAACCCACCTTCTTCCCACATGTAGCCAACGGAATAAATGTGAATCAAGAAGCCGACACCAGTCACGACCAGCAGCATCACCAAAGAGAGTTGATCAAGGTAGAATGCGAAATCCACCTGAAAATCGCCTGCCCGTATCCACGATGCCAGCAGTTCAACGTGAGGCACGCCCAAAGAAGAAAACTGGGATGCGATCCAGAGAGCCATCACGAACGCCGCGCCGCAAAACCCAAGTGCGATCGCCGACACGGTCTGCCGGGAAAAGCGCTTGCCCAACAGTCCGTTGACGGCACCACCAATGAGAGGCAGCACCGGGATCAGCCACAGATGCAGGTTTGGCGTCATAGTTTGAGCAGGTCCACCCGATCTACGTTCAAGGTACCTCGCGTGCGGTATACGGCGATAATGATTGCCAGGCCCACAGCCGATTCCGCCGCCGCCACCACCATCACGAAGAACACGAAAACCTGTCCGCTGAGGGCATGCCACTGCGCGGCGAATGCGACGAAGGACAAATTCACTCCGTTGAGCATCAGCTCAATCGACATGAAGATCGTGATGATGTTGCGCTTGATCAGAAATCCAGTCACGCCGCACGCAAACAGAATGCCGCTCAGCACCAGGTAGTAGGAAAGCGGGACCATCAGACCTCCCTCTTGTCGGGTTGCGCTGATTCTTGCTGTACTGATCCCGGGTGGCTGGCGAGAACTACCGCACCCATGATCGCGATCAAAACCAGCACCGAGGTCACTTCAAACGGCAGCAGGAAATCGTGGAAGAGCAACCATCCAATTACTTTCGGAGGTCCGGGAAGCGCACCCACTGCGACGTTTCCCGACCCTGATTTTTCCAGCAGAACCCATGCCACCAGCACACTGCCAATCAGCACGCCGGGAATCCCAAACAGCATCGCAACCCGGCTACCTTTGGTGCGGTCTTCTTCACCGGCGTTCAAAAGCATGATGACGAAGACGAACAGCACCATGATTGCCCCGGCATAGACAATCACCTGCACCGCCGCCACAAACTCCGCGCCCAAGAGTAGATATTCGACGGCGAGCGAACCCATCACGACCACCAGCGACAGCGCGCTGTTGATCGGATGCCGCTGCACCAGCAAATTGACCGCGCCGGCAACGCATATCAACCCAAACGCCGAAAATACGATCAGATGAGGCATGTTGTTATTGCACTATGCTCTCAACGCCACGATTAAAGCTGTGATGACCAGATTCGCGATCGCCAGCGGCAGCAAGAATTTCCATCCGAATGCCATCAACTGGTCGTACCGAAATCGTGGCAACGTGCCACGCACCCATATATAAAGGAACAAAAACGCGAATACTTTAACTACAAACCAGAACACGGGCAGGATTGCCTGCACAAAGGGCGGCCCGAACCGGTGTGGCCCATGCCAGCCGCCTAGAAACAGCAACGTCGCCAAACATGCCACCGTAATCATGTTGGCGTATTCCGCCATGAAAAACATGGCAAATTTCATGGCGCTGTATTCGGTGTGGTATCCGGCCACCAGTTCAGTTTCCGCCTCCGGCAAATCAAACGGAACCCGATTGGTTTCCGCGTACGCGGCCATCAGATAAATAAAAAACGCCACGATTTGTCCCTGAAAAATATTCCAGCGCGGAATGAATCCCCAGAAGTGGCCGCCTTGGGCGTCCACAATGTCGCGCAGGCTGAAGCTTCCCGCCATAATCAGCACGCCGATGAGCGAAAGCCCT
>Ga0187818_10000135_pt1 | contig 22002 bp, 21 predicted proteins | sample NC_wetland_sal_i_14_FD_130581 | JGI IMG/M metagenome (GOLD analysis project Ga0187818, IMG submission 130581) | Wetland sediment microbial communities from Neuse River Estuary, North Carolina, USA - SO4_3 | ecosystem: Environmental > Aquatic > Freshwater > Wetlands > Sediment | place: USA... | reverse complement strand
GATGGTGTGGCCCTGTACGATTCTGCGGACAGTGCGGAGATTATCTTGAAGACAGATCAGTTGCTCCCGACGCTGGCGGGCTTGCCCGCTTCGAAGTGGCCCTATGGACGAGTGGTCGCGGTGGCGGAGAACGGGGGGCGGACTCTCCAGCAAGACGCCCTGGCCATCCGGCGCAACAAGGGCATTGTCGGTGGAATGCTGGAGGACGCCCACGTTGCCGTGAAGTGGGTGCCGTCGGAGTAAGGCAGAAACATGGTCTTAGGTCTTAGGTGGTGGGTCTTAGGGCGTAACTCAAGAGCCTCAGCAATTCCGGCGCTAATGCCCAAGACCCAAGACCCAGTACCTTAAGACCCGCTGATACATGATGATCTGCACCACCATTAACGAAATGCGCAGTGTATGCCGCGGCGCCCGGAGCGCAGGCCGGCGGTTGGGGCTGGTTCCGACCATGGGCGCGCTGCACGACGGACACCTGTCGCTGGTGCATGCGGCGCGGGCTTCGTGCGATGCCGTGGCTGTGTCCATCTTCGTAAATCCCACCCAGTTCGGCCCCAACGAGGATCTTGCGAAATATCCTCGGTCGTTCGAGCGCGACCGGGAACTGCTGGAGCATGAAGGCGTGGAGTTGCTGTTCGTCCCCGCTGCGGAAGAAATGTATCCCAGCGGTGCGGCGACGTGGGTGGTGGTCGAGGAACTGAGCGGAAAGCTGGATGGCCGCTCGCGTCCGGGGCATTTCCGTGGAGTCACCACGGTGGTGGCTAAGTTGTTTCATATCGTCGAGCCGGATGTGGCTTTCTTCGGACAGAAGGATGCAGCCCAGGTCGCGATCATCCGGCGCATGGTGCGGGACTTGAATCTGCCGGTGGAGATTGCGGTCTGCCCGATCGTGCGCGACCTGGACGGGCTGGCCATGAGTTCGCGCAACGCGTATCTCGACCCGCAGCAGCGCAAACAGGCGTTAGTGTTGCAGGGTTCGCTGATGCGCGTGCGGGAGTTGGCGGGTGCGGGCGAGCGAAGCGCTGCGAAGTTGGCGGCGGCAGGGCGCGAGGAGGTTGCGGCTGAGCCTTCGGTGCGGCTGGATTACTTTGAAATTGTGGACCCGGACACGCTTGACCCGGTTGCAGATGTGACGCGCGGCGCCCTGGTAGCAGTGGCCGCGTTTGTCGGAACGACGCGGCTTATTGATAACATCCTGCTCGAGAAACCTGCGGATTAGGTTAGGGTTCGATTCGGTGGAGTTAATTCGTCGGCCCGCTGGCCAACACGAACCGGGTCCTGATCGCTCAAACCAACTCTGACCCTCCGGGTTAAGTCCTCCCGGCTAAGGATTCGGGTAAATGTAGGGATCAGGATAGTCGTAAGCCCACCACGGGTTGTACCAGAACGGTGGCCAATCCCAGAAAGGATCCCATGCCCAGCCAAGTCCCCAACCCCAACCGAGCCCCCACCCCCAGCCCCAACCAGGTCCCCATCCCCAGCCAAAACCCGAATTACCCCAATACCCGCCGTGCCCGCCCCAGTAGCCTCCGCGCCCGCCGAAACGGCCGCCGCGCCAGGCACCGCTGCCGCCTCCCAAGCCGTTATGATAGAGCGAGCCGTTTACGCCAAGTCGAGCCGTAGCCCCGCGGGCCCCTCCAAAGGAATGCCAGTGACCATCGGCAATCGTCGAATGGGCTGTCCCCATACCTCCAAAGCCCGATCTTCCAGCCAAGCCCCGGTTGCCAGCCAGGCCCCGATTGCCGGCTATTCCCACACCGTGGCCGGATCCAAACGAATGCCAGCCCGGCGAAGTGGCTCCAGAACCTCGACCCTCCCAAGACCAGCCTCTATAGGCGCCGGAATTGCGCCCGGACAGCGAACCTCCGCGCATGCCGCCAAACGAGCCACGCCCGCCGTAGAAACCCGCGCGTCCTCCGTGGCCACCGTAACCACCATAGCCGCCGCGATATCCGCCACCACCGTGGTAGCCGCCTCCGCCGCCATGAAAACCACCACCGCCACCGCCGTGAAAACCGCCACCACCGCCACCGTGAAAACCGCCACCGCCTCCTCCGCCTCCGTGACCACCATGTTGGGCAAAAGCGGTTGCGGGCGCACAAATCAGGCTGGCAGAAGCGATTCCTGCGAAAAGAGCGTTCAGCAAGGTGGATTTCTGCATGTGATTCCCCCTCCACCCAACGGCGGTTGGCTGCCCTGGCGGGCAAACCGCCTCTTGTGATCTTACTCTATTTGGAGGCTCGCTCGGGCACGAAAGGTTGTTCGGCGGCGACAGAAATCCCACGTCATCCTAATGAGACGGAAAAACGCCGGCACTACTTAATCGGGACCGCGGTGGTGATTTGGTGGGCCCAGCTCATGGTTTCGCTATAGGCACGGTTTACAAAGGGCAGGGACAGGTTGAGCTTCTTCGCTTGCGCGGTGACTGCTTCCCAGTCTCCAGCCTCTCGCGCAACCATGAGTTCGGGGATGAATGAAAGAGGCGTCTTGCTTCCCGTTTTTGCGCCAAGGAGTTCTGCGTTGGCATCGGAATCCAGGGCGAGTCCCTCGACCACAGCTCCCATCGGAATTTTCAGGATTGCGTCCATCAACGAAAGCATGCCCATCAGGAAGAGATCCGATTTGCCATGAACCACCTTGGGCGCGATCACCTCGCAGAATCGCGCCCGCACCAGCGACGACAGAACCAGGTCCGAACATTTTTCCTGTCCAATGGAGAGGGTGGTCGCCCGTGTTATGTCACGAGGATGGACGGTCCCCACACTTTTGCTAGTCGCCCTGATATTACCCCGGAGTGAGAGCCAAAGAAAAAGCCACCGTTGTTGAACTTGGCAAAGCGGAGAAGCGCACCAATGTAGACTTTCCATCTTCGAACTCAGGACCACACTGAACCCAGGTTTTCCGCAGTCGAGAGCCGCTGTAGGTGTCCGGTGACCAACATCCCTCGGATGGTTGGCGGTACCAAGGCGTTAGCACTCAGAACGCCGCCAAGTGAGCTGTAACTCCGATATCGCAACGGCAATCCCCCCGCTTCTCTACGGTCGCGGGTTGGTGGCCACGGTGCCGGGTTGGGGTTGCAGGCGCTGACGCACCAGGGCTTCTACTTGCGACCAAAGGTGGGGATCGCATTCGCTCTGGGCATGTCCGGGAGTAAAGAAGCGATCGGACCATGACAATTCTTCGCAGCGCACCGGCTCTTTCCTGTAATCGAAGCGATAGTTCCCCAGAATTCGCGTTCTGGAGGGGTCGGCGGCCCTGATCTCGCTGCGGCCGTGGACGATGCCGTGCGGTTGGTAGAAGTTTACCGCTGTGCCGACATTCGCGGGGATGATGGCGTCGTTCTGAAAGAGTTTGGCGACGCTATCCACCTGCACGGTCAGCAGCACCGGGATTCCGGCTCGATTCAAATCCCGAGCCAGCAGCACCGCGGCGGCTGCTCCCCAACTGTGGCCGAAGAGAATGATGCGGGCCTGGGTTTTTTCCTCGTCGCTGAGGACGCCGTCGTGGTTGCGATCGAGCAGGCGCAGGATCGTCCGGTAGGCATCTTTCCGGCGGCGGTTCTCGAAAACCTGGACGTACGTATCTTTCGGGGCCGAGCGCTGGAGACGCTGGGCAAGTTGAACGGGCGCGTGGCGCAGATCGTTGTGGCTCACGAATCCGCCAACAAATCCGGCCACGATATAGGTGGGCGCGGTTTGAGGCCGGCTGGTCACGGCGCCATCGGCCGCCGCAAGCAGCGGACCCGCCGCGGTGAATGTTACGACAGCCGCAGCCCAAACCCGGTAACGTGTACAGCGAAGCACGCGGGCTCCTAAGGGATCAGATGACTGGCGCCACTCGGAAGATGCGTGAGAAATCTACCCCGGCAGTCTTCTCCGTCGGGCTGCGGTTTCCCCATGGGTGGCAAGAGTAGCGAGCGAGAAGCCCTTTTCCATCAAGGTTTTTCGCCCATTCGAACCCCGCACGACAGTCTACACCTGCCAGTCAATGCCGGAAGGGTACGGCGTTTTTTTCATCCCGAAACGAAGCGGTTGTCCGCAAGGATGTAACGCAGAGGCTTGTCTTTGGCCTTAGTGATACCAATACGGGGAGTCACTCGGATGTGGCGGGCACGGAAGCCGTCGTCACCAACCCAAAGGCTGCCGGCCGCGGAGGTGAGGTCGCAGCCATTGTCGCGGGCGCGGGTGATGCCGAAGGCTTGCGTCAGTCGGCCTGGCCCGCTGGTAAGTTTGGGCCAATCCGCAGGGCCGTGGAGCGCGATGCCGCGGGCGCGGGCCATTTCCTCCATGCCAGAAAGCGGTTCGAGGGCGCGGAACAGAACGCATCCAGCCTTGCCTTCGGGCTCGCAGGAAACGTTAAGGCAGTAATGATTTCCGTAAATGAAATAGACGTAGGCGTGGCCCGGAGGCCCAAAGAGCACGGAGTTGCGTTCGGTCCGTCCGGCAGTGGCGTGAGCGGCGGGGTCTTTTACTCCCAGGTAGGCTTCCACCTCCACGATGCGCGCGGTCAGGCAGGTGCGTGTTGATTTCCGATCTGATCCCCGTCGAACCAGCACCTTGCCCAGCAGTTCGCGGGCTACGCGGCGCGGGTTGCGGATGAAGAACGCAAGGTCCAGCGGACAGATCACAGCAGGCGGTGTCGAGGTTGCCGGCTTCCCCATGCAGGCGAATGTTAAATGTACCGGCCCGATTTATCGCAAAAAAACTCAGAGCTTTGCCGTTCCAGCAGCGTGACCGTTCTAGATCGGTTTGGCCTGCGTATTTCTTGCGCCGGTGACGTTGTTCGGCGTATCGCTGAACGACTTGCCCGGTTCAAAGGCAAACTTCTCGTGGGTCGTGCCCACCTTCCGGATGATGTCGTGCCAGCCGTCGTCCCAACTGATGCGTGCCTCCCCATCCACTAAAGTCCAGGTGCCGTGAGGGCTGCCAATGGACTTCCTCGCCTCTCCGTCAGCTTCGAGGGTGATGAAGAAGTTGCTTCCGTTGCCCTCACCGACCTCCCACTTGCCTTCGAAATGACCCCGGCCCGGAAGCATGGCCGCATCGGAAGGCTCAAATTCAATTCGCGCGATGTCGGCGGCGGAGATCTTTTCCTGGCGGCCGTCACGGTAAACGACCACGGCAGGCGCCTTGAAGTCAATGCGAGAGACCTCGGCCATGGCAAAGCTCTGGCGGTGCCCGTCTTTGAAGACGATCACGATCGAGGCGCGATCGTCAGGCGATGAAGGAACTGCCAGGGCGACGGCGGCAGAAGCGAGCAACAGGATTGCAGAAGCAGCAGCGATTCCTACAAGATTGCGCATAGTTCCCTCCGAGCCGGGGAAGCCGCAGAATACCGCTCCCTGGCAGAATGATACGAAAGAAAGCAGGGCTTTGTTCCCCCCGGCACGCCCTTAGGCCGCTTCCTTCAGGTAAGCCAGCACCTGTTCGGCGTGGCCCTCCGGATTTACCTTTTCAAAGATGTGTTTGATTTTGCCGTCCGGCCCAATGATAAACGTGGTCCGCGCAACTCCCATCACCTTCTTGCCGTACATGTTCTTCTCTTTCATCACCCCGAATGCCTGGGCGACTTTCTTGTCGGCGTCGGCCAGCAAGGTGAAGGGAAGGCTGAACTTGTCGGCGAATTTCTTTTGCGCATTCGGAGTATCGGGCGAGATGCCGAGCAGCACGGCGCCGGTTTTCTGAATCTTACTGTACGTGTCGCGGAACCCGCGCGCTTCTATGGTTCAACCGGGGGTGTTTGCCCGGGGGTAGAAAAAGAGAATGACGACCTTGCCGCGCAGGTCTTTCAAGGACAATTCTTTTCCGTTCTCATCCTGCAAAGTGAACTCAGGAGCCTTATCATTGATATTCATGGGCGTTTCTCAAGGGAAATCGAAGTCGGCGACCGGCAGGGCCACGCAGGCCGCACCCGGCCATACTGTCCAGAATATTTTATACCGCGGACGGCTTCTGATCGCCGTGGTTGTGTGGAGTACGGTTCTGGCGGCAGGAGTTGCGGCTCAGGAAGAACGGCCGCAAATCATGCCCGGCGAGCGCAAGGTTGCGCGCAAAAAGGATTCAGGCCCGCGGGCGCTGGCCCTGCTCCGGCTGGCGGCGAATGGCAAAGCATCGCTGGTACCTATTTGCATTCTGATTGACGGCAAGTTCTGGGATGCCACGGCATACAAAGCCGCACCCATCCCGATGGCGCTGGAGCAAGGCACCGTGTACGAGGCCGAGCGCACCGGCAATTCGCTGGGCCTGTTCACAGTCGGATCCGCGCTGCACAGTAATGCCGTCAATGCTCCCAGCCCCTGGCTTGCGACCGGGACGTGGCTTCCCGTGGGAAAGGAGGTGCCGGATAAGGCGCTAAAAGCGGAGAGTGTTCCGGTGGGAATTGACACCAGCGACGAACCGCCACGGCTTACCCGAAACCCGTCAAAGGAAACGCCGCCCGCAAGCACCGCACCGCCTCTGGCGCCGTCCTCGGCGCCAAGTTCCGGCGATGAGCCACCTCGCCTCACCAAACCTGCGCCGGCAGCAGCGCCGCCGGCGAGCACGCCGCCGAGTTCCTCCGCGCCGCAGAGTACTCCGACCGGATCGCCAGGATCGAGCCCGGCAGGCTCGGCTCAGCCAGCGCCCAGCTCGACCGGCTCCGGCGCATCGCCCGAATCCAAATCTGCTGACGCAAAGCTTGCAGATCGCGCGCCGAACGTGCCCGCGTCCGACAGCGGAGCCAGTGAAGCTAATCGTCCGCGTTTGCGCCGCGGGAAGCCCGCCGAGGTGTTGCCCGACGACGAAGTCCCTGGGTACAGCAAGCCCGGCGCTGCGCCCGCGCCTGCGAACGCCGCCAAGACGGTCGAGACGCCGGCCGCCTCAGGCCCCATCCAGTTGATTCCGGCAATTTCTGATTCCGGCGGACCCGAGCCGCGCTCCTACACGTTCGAGTGGCTGAAGGGCGAGGAAGAAGACCGGCGTCAGCAGATAACGGCCTTGGCCAAAGAACAACTCCGCTCCTACCTGGATGCTCAGGCGAAGGCGCAAGCTGGTCCGAAGACGGCAGGGTCGCAGGGGCAGCGGCATGCCCCAGGCAGGAAATTACCGGAACCGGTTTTGGAAAACCTCCACATGGCCGCTTACGATGTGTGGACCACGAACCAGCCGGTTCTGGTTTTCAGCGCCGAAGCGCACTTGCCAACGCCGCCCGCCGGGACGCAAGGAGGAGTTGAGACCGGCTTGGAGTATTCGATCACTCTGGTGGCCTACCCGGACATCTACAACAACCTGCACAAGCTCTACACCGGCATTACGGACAAATACCATCTCGACCTCACGCCGCGCCTCGAGCTGATCGACGCGGTGGACGCTGACGGCGACGGCCGCGGGGAATTGCTCTTCCGTGAAACATCGGATGCGGGCAGCGGCTGGGTGATTTACCGCGCGACCGCCGACACGCTGTGGAAGATGTTTGACAGTCTGAATCCGGAATGACGGGCACCGCGCGGGGACGAGAGCGACGCGGCTAGATCGGTTTCCCGGCACCTGTTTGTAGTTGGTTACTCCTGGCTCCATTCAAGTTGAGCCTCTGTTGTAAAATGTGGTCCCGAAACATCAGTGCAAGAACGTAGAATCCAACAAGCACGGCTGAATCGCCGGATCTGGCTACGACAACACCCACAATTCTTGAAGGAGCCCAAGTCCAGTTGGTTGTGACACGCCGCAAGTTTCTGCACTCCGCGCTGAGCGCCAGCGCTCTGTCCGCCCTGCCGGCCGGTCTGCTCTCAGGGTGCAGCGTATCTTCGAAGGCGGGCACGGCGACGCCGGCCACGACGCCGGCGCGGCAATTCAGCTCATTCTCGGAGATTGCATTTCCCAAGGGATTTTTCTGGGGAACTGCCACCGCTTCCTGCCAGATTGAGGGTGCGTGGAATGAAGACGGCAAGGGTGAATCCATCTGGGACCGCTTCGCCCACACTGCGGGCACGATCAAGAACGGCGACACCGGCGACATGGCCTGCGATTCCTATCATCGTTGGCGTGAGGACATCGCGCTGATGCGGGCGATGAATCTGAACAGCTACCGATTCTCGATTTCGTGGCCGCGTATTCAACCTTTGGGATCGGGCGCTGTGAATGCTAAGGGCATCGATTATTACAGCCGGCTGGTGGACGCCCTGCTCGCGGCACGCATCCGCCCGTTTGTGACGCTTTATCACTGGGATTTGCCGCAGGCTCTGGACGACGCTGGCGGATGGCCGAATCGCGATACCGCCGCCCGCTTCGCCGATTACGTTCAACTGGTCGCGCAGGCGCTAGGAGATCGGGTGACGGACTGGATGCTCTTCAACGAGCCTGCGGCGTTCGTGGATCTGGGCTATCTCGAAGGTACACATGCTCCGGGACACAAGAGCCTGCTCGATTTTCTGCGCGCGACGCATGTGGTCAACCTAGCCCAGGGCGAGGGATTCCGCGCGATCAAGGCGGCGCGGCCGAACGCGCGTGTGGGCACCGCCTTCAGCATGTCTTTCTGCGAGCCTGCGACCAGTTCCGAAGAAGACAAACTGGCAGCCGAGCGCGCCCACGCCATCACCAACATTTGGTTCCTCGAGCCGGCTCTGCGCGGGCGTTATCCGGAGGCGCTCACGTTCCTGCCGGAGACGGTTATGGGCGTAAAGTCCGGCGACATGGAGAAGACGCGCGCCGCTCTGGATTTCATCGGCATCAATCTTTACTACCGCACGAGCGCTTCGGCCACAGGGACGATCGAACGCGCCGCGCATGCCCAGGAATGGTTGTTCCCCGTAAAGATGGATGGAGGGCACGAAGGCCCGATGACCGACATTCGCTGGGAAGTCTGGCCGCAGGCTCTCTATGACATGGTCATGCGTATCACGCGCGACTACAACCGGCCGGTCATCGAGATCACCGAAAGCGGGTGCGCCTACAACGACGGGCCCGACGCGGACGGCATGATTCGCGATACGCGCCGCATTTCCTATCATCGCGACTATCTGGCGGGGTTAGGGCGCGCCATTGCAGAAGGCGCCGATGTCCGCGGCTATCACGCCTGGACCCTGATGGATAACTTCGAATGGGCAGAGGGTTTCAGCCAGCGCTTTGGCCTGGCCTACGTGGATTTCAAGACGCAGAAGCGCGCCATCAAGGACTCCGGGCGATGGTATGCGAAAGTCGCGGCGGAAAATCGTATGAGACCTGCCTAAGACATGTGGGACCGGGTCGGAGCCTGTCCTGAGCGAAGTCGAAGGGACCCGGTCGGCCTGCAAGGCCGCTGCGGCGCGGGCCCGGGGATCCTTCGCTTTGCTCAGAGCCTGCCCTGAGCGAGCGTAGCGAGTCGAAGGGATGACCGCGCCGGGCTCGGTTTTCAGCTTGCCCTGAGCGACTGAGCGCTGCGAAGTCGACGAATGGGCCCGGCAAGCGCGGTCACTTCTGCTGCATCACCAACTCCCCGTTCTCCACCTTCACACCTCCGACATTGTCGGGAAGTTTCAGCCGGTCTCGCTCCTCGGCCAGCTTTTTCTGCAGCGCCGGATTCACCAGTGAAACCGGGACATTCAGATCTCCCACTTTGAATTCCGTGGGATCGAAGGTGGCATAGCCATCCTTTTCGCCGATGTGGCCGGAAATCGTGATCCAGACATCCTTGCCGCCAATCTGCGTGAGGAACTGGCCGTGAACCAGATCGCCGTCGAAGCTCACCTGCTGGTCTTTGATGACGGGGGCGCCGCTGCCAGCATCGGAAGTCGCGGTCACACTTGAACTTCCGGCCGTGGCCAGCGATTGCGCGAGCACGGCGCTGATCTCGTCGGAATTGATGTGCACTTCAGCCTTGGGGCCTTGGGTCGCTGGCGATGCGGGCTGTCCGGCCTCGGGTTTGGCTGTTTCAGAAGTTCCTCCCGACTGCTGTGTGGCCTGCTGGAACTCGTCCATCTTCTGGTTGAACGACTGGGCGTGCTCCGCGATGGCCGCGGGTGTCTGCGGCTGCGCCACCGGCGCGGGCCGCTTCAGAACCAGGATGATGGCGACCAGTGACGCCACCAGCGTCGCAATGCTGATGATGCGGTCGAGCTTGAGTTTCTTCATAGCAATTCTCGCGCGGTCAGCCCCCACACGGACGAAGACAGGCAGGCCCAAGCTCATGGTAGCGGGTGAACAAACCGAAGATCAGATGACCGAAGTCATAGGGAGTGCATGGTACCTTGCACCATTACCCCAGCTTCCTCCCCAGCAACTCGTTCACCAGCTGCGGGCTGGCCTGGCCTTTGGAGGCCTTCATGACCTGGCCCACGAAGAATCCCAGCATGGTTTTCTTGCCGGCGCGATACTGTTCGAACTGCTTGGGATTGGCAGCCAGAATCTCGTCAATGATTTTCTCCAGCGCCGACGTATCGGTGGATTGCTGCGGGCGGCCTTCTTCTTCGTAGACCACGGGGAAGTCTTTGCCGCGCTCAAAACTCAGATCGTACAGATCCTTGAGCATCTTGCCTGAGATGGTGCCCGCCTCGACTAGATCGGCGGAGGCCGCGACGCCCCGCATGGAGATCGGCGAGCGCTCGATCTCGATGCCCTTGGCCTTGAGGCGGCCCATCAGTTCGCCCTGCACCAGATTGGCGACGCGCTTGGGATTCTTCGCCGCTTTTGCCGCCTCTTCAAACTGATCGGCCAGCGCCTTCGAAACGGTCAGCACCTGCGCATCGTATTCGGTGATGCCGTAGTCCTTCACCATGCGCGCGCGGCGCGCCTCGGGCAACTCGGGCAAGGCGCGGGCGATTTCGGCTTTCCATTTCTCATCCACCACCAGCGGAAGCAGGTCGGGCTCGGGAAAATAGCGGTAATCGTGCGCCTGCTCTTTGGAACGCATGCCGTACGTCTTGCCTTCGTTGGAGTTATAGAGGCGCGTCTCCTGCGTGATCGTGCCGCCCGACTCGAGCACGTCAATCTGCCGGCCGATTTCATATTCCAGCGCTTCGCGAATAAAGCGGAAGGAATTCACATTCTTGATTTCAGTCTTGGTGCCAAATTCCTTCTGGCCGCGCGGCCGCACGCTGACGTTGGCGTCGCAGCGCAGCGAGCCTTCTTCCATGTTGCAGTCGCTCACGCCGGTGTAGAGGATGATTTCCTTCAGGCGCGTCAAGTATTCGTAAGCCTCGTCGGGCGACGTGATGTCGGGCTCACTGACGATTTCAACCAGGGGCACGCCGGTGCGGTTAAGATCGATGGCAGTTTTTTCTTCGGCGTCCGGAAACCCTTCGTGCAGGCTCTTGCCCGCGTCCTCTTCCATGTGTACGCGTGTGATGCCGATCTTCTTTTTGCTCTTGCCGGCAGGAATCTCGATGAAGCCGAACTCGGCCAGCGGCTTGTCATATTGCGAGATCTGATAGCCCTTGGGCAAGTCGGGATAGAAGTAATTCTTGCGCGCGAAAATAGAAGTCTGATTGATGCGGCAATCGAGCGCCATCGCCGCCAGCGTGGCGAACTCCACGGCTTTGCGGTTGAGCACGGGCAGCGCGCCGGGCATTCCCAGGCAAACCGGGCAGACGTTGCTGTTGGGCGGAGCTCCAAACAGCGTCGAGCAGGAGCAGAAAATCTTGGTCGCCGTGAGAAGCTGAACGTGGACTTCCAGGCCGATGACCGGCTCGTACTTCGTGCGGGCGGCGACGGAATCGGCCGTGACCATAGGCAGTGATTATAAAGGGCGGGGCGGGAAGGGCGCATGTCTATTGGCTCTTCTCGATTTGGTAGGTCTGGAGATTTTCGCAGAATCGAATGCCGAGATCGGTGATTCGAGCTTGCGCGGGATTCACCATGTGGTCGGACGCAGCGGATGCCGCAACTGGCATGTTCCCCACGGCAAGCCGCGCGTTGATAAGTCCCTGTTGTTCCAGGGCGTTCGAATCTCTGACTACGAGGGAAGCAAGGCCGTGACCGAGGCGACTAGACATGCTTCGCGCCCATCCTTCTAAATACATCTGTCCCGTCCCGGAAAACTCGCTGTTTCTATATGCCTCATAGACGGCCTTCATAAGGAGGAGTTCCCCCGAAGTTAGCCTCTTGGTAATCTGGAAAAGCTGATAGTTCAAGACTCGTTGTCTGTCGTCAATCCCGACCTTGTTGACGGCGAAGAACATCGCCTTCAGCGCTTCCAACCGGTCTTCGTCTGGGATTTCCTCATCCAAGATGGACAGCAGCTCAATCCACGACTTGTAGCCGTTCTTATTGCCTGAAAAGTCGTCTGGCAGTTTCCCTCTTTTTCGCAGTTCGCTTAGTTCGCGGTCGAGTTGCTCAAACAACCCAGCCTTGAAGGCTCCTTGCACAATTCTGAATCCCGCCTGCGCCAAATACCCATTGCCACTCGCAAAATATCCGCTTACAACTTCGGCGATAACTTGAATTGGATTTTCCATAAGCCGCTGAAGCTCGGTCGGGTCCTGGAGCTTTACGATCAAGGCGGCGTCTTTCGGCTTAAGGATGTAACTTTCTCTGTCAGTCATGACACGTTGCCAGGGAACGGATCATCCGCTGGACGCTCTTACGCTCGCTCGTAAAACCGGAAGAACAGCGACTGCTTCGATACGGGCTCTGCTTTCTCGGTGAGCGCAGCCATCTGCTGCTGGCTCAGCGGAGTGAACTCACGCGCCAGTTGCACGTTTTGCTCCAACTGGGGAATGGAGTCGCAGCCGATGATGACCGTGCTGACCGGGAGCGAAAGCGAATAGTACATGGCCTGCCGCATGTCGAGCGTGCCGCCGGTTGTCGCTTGTATCGCCATTCCTTCCCATGAGTGTTTCTGCTGTTCGATGGGGGGCGGAGTCCACGACGAAAGAATGCGTCCGCGCGCCGGGACTTTCATTCCGATAATGCCCATCTGTTTCTCGACGGCCAGCGGCAGCAGTTGCTCGGAGAAGCTGTAGTGATGCGGATCGGCCGCATTGACGGCCATCAGGATCGTGTCGAAAGGATGGCGGTGGATCGCCTCAATGAGCGCGTCGGGGCGGTAGTGGCCGGTGATGCCGAGATAGCGCACGATTTTCTGCTCGCGGGCTTCGAGCAGCGCTTCCATGGCTCCGCCCTTGGCGAAAATCTCGTTGATGTCGGTCATGGTGCCAATGTCGTGCAGTTGCCACAGGTCAACGTGATCGGTCTGCAGCAGTTTGAGCGAGGTCTCGATCATGCGCATGGAACCGTCGCGCGTGCGCTCTTTCGTCTTGGTCGCCAGAAACGCGTCGTTGCGGCGGTGCTTCATCACCTTGCCGACGTATTGCTCGCTCCAGCGCTCGGGGCCGCCATAGATCGAGGAAGTGTCAATGTAGTTCACGCCCAGATCGAGAGCCCTTTCGATGATAGGGACGGCGACCGCTTCGTTGCTCGCTTTCTCCAGCGAGGCTTGGCCTCCCAGGCTGAAGATGCCCACTTTGTATCCGGTCTTTCCCAGATTCCGAGTCGGCATGGCGTTTGAAGCAGAAGTGGAAGGCGGCGCAGTCGAGGCCGGACTTGTCTGGCCTCGCACGAAATCAGGAAGAGCGGCCGAGCCGAGAACGGCCGCGGTCATGAGGCCGCCGGTTTTGAGAAAAGTCCGTCGATCGCTGGTGGGTTTGTCCGATGTATGTTTTCCCATGACGTCCTCCGTCTGCTTAACGCATCTACATTAACTCCTAATACCCGCCCGAATCCACGGTTAATTGGAATCGACTGACCTTGGACGCCGGACCTCGGACGTCACCAAAGAAGAAGCCAAGGCTTTCAGTCTGACGCCTGAGGTCCGAGGTCTGGTTCTAGTTCGGCGGCGCGTTCAGATACTTGTCCATCGCGATCTCGAAGAACAAAAGCTCCTTGCCCTTGGCGTCGGCGACGCCGGTAATGTCCATGGTCGCACCAGCCAGCGGCGACGAAATGCCGCCCACGTCGAAGAAGAGGAATCCCGACTGGGTCGTGTGCGGCTCGACGGCTCGGGCTGCGAATTGCGCCGATTCGATCTCGTCCCGTTGTTTCTGGGTGATCGTCCCTTTCACCGTGTTGCGCGGAAGGGGAAACGGGTTGGGTCGGGTGTTGGCCCGCGGATCCGACAGCCGCCGGTAGATGTCTTCCGGGGACGTGGGCGTGAGCCTCGAACGGTTGGCGGTGGTCACCTCGATTTCCATGTTGGCTAGGGAAACCGGGCGGTCGCCTTCGTTGGTCACGACGAAGAAAACCGGAAGAAATCCGTACCCCAGGAAATCCACGGAAAAGAGTTTGGCCTTTTCCGCAGTGTCGTAGGGATCGGCAGCAATCGAGACCTGCTCGTCGCGATGCAAATCGTGCGCCGGATAGTTGAAGGCGGCCCGCGCCACTGGTTTCATAAAATTCTTGGACGCCGGGAGACCTGCAACCGGAAGGAAGAGCACAACGCAGAGCACCCGGACGACTACGCGTAAGCTGAATCGGGGAGGATGCATGATGTGATTATAGAGGGCGGGTGCGCCCTGTGCGGTTGCCCGGTTTAGAATAGGCAGCTTGAGCTATTTTCTCTACAGCCTGCTGCTGGCGGCGGGAATGCTGCTGAGCCTGCCGTACTGGTTCTACCAGATCCTGCGCCACGGGAAATACCGGTCCGGTTTTGCCCAGCGCCTGGGAAAGGTCCCCGCTTGTCTGGCAGTGGCGGGGACGGGCCCGCGGCGAGTGATCTGGATTCACGCCGTCTCCGTCGGCGAGGTAATGGCTGTGAGTGGCCTGGTCGAGGAAATGCGGCGGAACTTTCCGCGGCATCGCGTGCTGGTAACGACTACAACCGACACGGGCCAGGAACTGGCTCGCGCGCGCTTCGGCGAAGAGAATGTCTTTTATTTCCCTATGGACTTTGGCTTCGCGATCCGGCCTTACCTGCGAATTCTGCAGCCCGAACTGGTTGTGCTGGCGGAAACGGAATTCTGGCCTAACTTCTTGCGGCTGGCACATGCGAGCGGGTCGCACATCGTGGTGGTCAACGCGCGTGTCTCGGATCGCTCGTGGCCGAACTACCGCCGCTTTCGCCGGCTACTCGAAAAGATGCTGGCGCCGGTTGACCTGTTTCTGGCACAGACCGAACAAGACCGGGCGCGGCTCGAATCCATCGGAGCCGCAGCCGGGCGGGTGGAGGTGGCGGGCAATCTCAAGTTCGACGTGAGTCCGTCCATGCCTCCTGCGATCGTGGAAACTCTGCGCCGGTCGCTGGCCGCCGAAGCAGCGGGACCGGTGGTGGTCTGTGGCAGTACGGTGGAAGGCGAAGAGCCGCCGCTTGTGAAAGCATTTGAGAATGTGCGGGTCGAGCATCCACGGGCCGTGATGATGCTGGCGCCGCGGCGGCCCGAGCGCTTCGACGACGTCGCGATCCTGCTGCAACAACTCGGCATTCGCTGCTGCCGGCGTTCGCTCTGGCAGGGAGAACCGCTGGCCGGCGGAGTCTTCCTCCTGGATTCGATTGGAGAGTTGGCCGCGCTCTATGCCCTGGCGGATGTTGCATTCGTCGGCGGAAGCCTGGTGCCGCGCGGCGGCCACAATATTATTGAGCCCGCGCAGCATGGCGCGGCCATCTTGGTGGGGAATCACACGGAGAATTTCCGCGACATCGTAGCGCTGTTTCAAAGCCGGGACGCGGTGCGCATCGTAAGTCTGTCCGAATTGCCTTTGACTCTGATGCACCTGCTGGCGCACGATGCCGAGCGTCGGGCCCTGGGCCGCCGCGCTGCGGAAACCATGCAATCTCAGATGGGCGCCACGGCTCGGACGCTGGAAGCGCTGAAACTAATACTCGCGGACAGTCGTGATCCTCTGCCGGTTTCGGCGCAAGCGGCTCACACCGATTGAATCTTGTCTCAGCCATCTACGGCGGCGTGGTCGGAGCGCGCAACGCGCTTTATGACCGCGCAGTTCTGCCGGCACGCAGGCTCGAAGGCGCCGTCATCAGCGTGGGAAATCTCTCGGCCGGTGGCTCGGGCAAGACGCCCTTTGTGATCCTGCTGGGCGAACTGTTGCAGGCGCGCGGCATCAAGTTCGACGTGCTCTCGCGCGGGTACGGGCGCAAGTCGCACGGAGTGCTGCTGGTGGATCCGGGAGGCCTGCCGGACCGGTACGGCGATGAGCCGCTGCTGATTGCGCGCAGGCTGCAAGTTCCGGTGATTGTCGGAGAAGACCGTTACAAGGCGGGACGGTTCTCGGAATCCAAATTCGGAGCACAGATGCACTTGCTCGATGACGGCTTTCAACACCGGGTGCTCCACCGGGATTTCGACATTGTTCTGATCACACCGCAGGATGCGGGCGACCGATTGCTGCCCGCGGGACGAATGCGGGAACCGCTCCGCTCCCTGCGCCGGGCCGATGTTGTGGTGCTCACCAGCGGCGCTTCCGCCGAGTCGTTTCCGCTGGAGAGGAAGCTGGTTTGGCGCGTGCGTCGAGGAATTGCGCCAAACAATGTCCCGCTGCGGCCGGTCGCGTTCTGCGGCATTGCGCGTCCGCAAAACTTTGTGCTGCAGCTGCGGGCGGCCAACATCGAGCCCGCCGCCGAGGCCTTCTATCGCGACCACCACACGTACAGCGAGAAGGACATTCGCGAACTTCTCGAACTCAAGCAGAAATCCGACGCCGGTGGCTTCGTAACCACCGAGAAAGATGCCGTCAACCTGGGGCCGTATCTCTCTGCGCTGGAGCCGCTTTCGGTGGTTCCGGTCCGTATGGAACTGGCCGATGCCGCTAACGCTCTGGATACCATGCTCGCCAGGATCGCGGAGAGAAAGCGCCAGGCATGAGAGAATCTCTTTCGTAGCGCCGCCGTCCCGGAGGCTGTCGCGGGGGCGTTTCGCCCCCGTATGTGGACAATGCGTGCGCGCTGCGGACTCAGACTATCGCAACAATGACGAAGCATCTCAAAGAGACCGACCGGCTCAAGAAAATCGTCGAGGCGTTTCCCAAGATCACCGTAACGGTGCTGGGAGATCTGGTGGCCGACGAGTTTATCTTTGGCGAAATCTCGCGCGTATCGCGGGAGGCTCCGGTGCTGATTCTCAAACACCGCGAGCGTACCGTGGTGCCCGGCGGCGCGGCCAACGCGGCCAATAATCTTGCGGATCTGGGAGTCAATGTCCTTCCTGTCGGCATTGTAGGCGATGACGAGCCGGGACGGATGCTGCTGAAATATTTCCGCCACAAGCGGATTGCTGTCAGCGGCGTGCTGAAGGACAAGGCTTACACCACGGTCACCAAAACGCGCATCCTGGCCGGTATGACGCACACCGCGCGCCAGCAGGTGGTGCGTGTGGACCGCGAGCCCCCGGAAGCGCCCAACACTCATCTGACTCGCGAGCTGTATCTGGCGGCGCGCAACTATGCCCAGGCTTCCGACGTGCTGTTGATTTCCGACTACGGATACGGTGCGGCCACCCCGGCCATCCTGAATACGCTGCTGGAGAAAGGCAGGCTGGGACCGCTCCCTGTGGTCCTCGACTCGCGCTATCGCTTGCTGCAGTATTCAGGAGTGACAGCGGCGACTCCGAACGAACCTGAAGTCGAAGAGGCGCTGAGCATTCATATCGGGCAGGACTGGAACGCGCTCCTCGACGCGGGTGAGCAACTGATGGAACGCATGCAACTGCAGTCGCTGGTGATCACGCGCGGACGTGACGGCATGGTCGCTTTCGATCGCAAGCACAAGCCGTTGGACATCCCGATTTTCGGTTCCGACCAGGTGGCGGACGTGACCGGCGCCGGCGACACAGTCATTGCCACGTTCACTGCGGCGCTGGCTGCGGGAGCGACAACCGGGGAGGCGGCGCAACTGGCTAATTACGCGGGCGGAATTGTGGTGATGAAGCGCGGCACTGCCACAGTCTTGCGGGACGAACTGTTGCTGGCACTGGACAAGTCGCCGCCCAGTCTGAGACTTCATTGACTGTACACAAGTGAACGCACACAACAAAGTCCTGAGCCGGGAGCAATTGCGCCAGCGCGTTGAAGAATGGCGGCGGGCTGGCGAACGCATCATCCTGGCCAACGGTGCCTTCGATCTGCTGCACGTGGGGCACGTGCGCTATCTGCGCGGAGCCAAGGCGCTGGACGGTAAGCTGGTAGTCGCGGTCAATTCCGATGAATCGGTGCGCACGCTCAAGGGAGAAGGCCGGCCCATCATGCCGGAGGCAGAGCGCGCGGAGATCGTCGCGGCTCTTGCCGATGTGGACGCGGTGACGGTTTTTCCTGAGCCCGATGTGCGAACGATCATCCGCGAGATTCGCCCCGACATTCAGGCCAAGGGTACCGATTACACGGCGGAGTCTGTGCCCGAACGCGACGCGGTTGCCGAGTACGGGGGGCGCGTCGAGATCGTCGGAGATTCCAAGAATCATTCCACCAGCGAGATCATCCGTTCGCGGCTGTCGCCGAGGAAATCTTGAGCGGCAGGTCTGAAAGCAGTGCGAACATCGAGCGCCTTCTGATCGTGCGTTTGAGCGCGATGGGCGACGTCATCCATACTCTGCCCGCGGTGCAGGTGCTGCGCGCGGCCTTCCCGCAAGCGATGATCGGCTGGCTGATCGAAGAACGCTGGGCTGAGTTGCTCTGTGCGCCGGGCGCGCCGCGTCGCGGGACGCGTTCACCGCTGCGGCCGCTGGTGGATTGGGTGCACACCGTAAATCTGAGGGCGTGGGGTGATTCGTTGTTGTCGGTTCATACCGTGCAGCAAATCGCCCGGGTGTGGAACGATATCCGCAGTGTGCACTACGACGTTGCCATTGATCTGCAGGGGGCGATCCGGTCGGCAGTGCTAGGGCGCTGGTCCGGTGCCCGCGTGGTCTATGGCGCGGCTGAGCCGCGGGAGTCGCCGGCCAGCATCTGGTACACGCGCCAGACAGCGGCGAGCGGAGCACACGTGATTGAGCAGAATCTTTCTGTCGCGGAGGCGGTTGCGGGGAAGAAACTGGAAGTACCGCGTGTGGAATTGCCTCATGATCCAGACGCTGAACGACGGATGGAACAGCACCTGGCTGAACTTGGATCCGGAAATTTCGCCATCCTGAATCCGGGCGCGGGTTGGGGAGCGAAGCGCTGGCCCGCCCGGCGCTATGGTTCCGTTGCCAAAGCTCTGGCGGATGACGGCGTAGCGACGATCATCAACTATGGTCCGGGCGAGGAAGACCTGGCGCGTGAAACCGAAGCTGCAAGCGAAGGTGCGGCCAGACCCATGACCTGTTCCTTAACCGAATTGATCGCGCTCACGCGTAGGGCAAAACTGTTTGTGGGCGGCGATACCGGGCCGATGCATCTCGCAGCCGCGTTGCGCGTTCCCGTGGTAGCGATTTTCGGGCCGACCGATCCAGCGCGCAACGGGCCCTACGGAACCCGCAGCATTGTGCTGCGCAATCCGGAAAGCCCGACTTCGCATACGCGGCGGTCACAGCCAGACCAGGGATTACTCCAGATTGGCGTCGAAGCGGTCGTGAAGGCCGCACGCAGTCTGTTCGCAGAGGGCAAGAGCGGCGGACAGGAGTGTCCGCCCCACACAGAAGGTGCGCATGGCTGACTGGTCGCGCGTCGCGCGCCGCATCCGGGTGCCGACCGGATTCGTGTTCGCCGTGCTGTACTTCTGGCTGGCGCGGCCGACGTGGCGCTTCATCGCCCTCGGCGCAGTCTTGATTGTGCCGGGACTCTTGATTCGTGCGCTGGCTTCGGGCCATGTGCGCAAGAACGAGGCGCTGGCGACATCCGGACCATACGCCTACACGCGTAACCCGCTCTATCTCGGGTCGCTGCTGATCGGAGTGGGATTCGCTGTGGCGGCGCGCAGTTGGTGGGTAGGCGTCGCTCTCGTGGTGATGTTCATCGCCATTTATCTCCCGGTGATCCGCAGTGAAGAAGAATTCCTACGCTCAAAGTTTCCCGAGTTCGAGGAATATGCGCGGCGGGTGCCGAGAATGTTTCCGGGAATCGCGACGCCGAATAGCGCAGACAAGGACGGACGATTTTCCTTCGCTCTGTACTGGCAGCATCGCGAGTACAACGCGTTTCTGGGAGCATTGCTCATGGCAGCGGCGCTGGTGGTGAAGATGATGCTCACCAAGAGCAGTTGATGATTGTTGATTTCTGATTGTTGAATGAAAATCCCATGTCGTTGGGCGTTTTTCATTCAAAAATCAACAATCAAGATTCAACAATCGGCTCGCTATTTCTTGGCCAGCAAATCTCTCGCCCGGCCCAGTTCCGGCCGCGTCGAACTTCCGCCCTCACACGTTTTCAGCAGTAGCGCGTAATACTCCGTGGCGTCGCTCTGCTTGCCGGCCTCTTCTGCCGCGCGCGCCGCGCCGTACAGTCCGTTGAAGCGGTTGGGATTGAGCCTCAGGTCGGTCTGATACTCCACCAGCGCCTGCTCTGGGCGCTTGGCTTCGAGCAGCAGGTCAGCCAGCATTTCACGCGCCGGGGTTCCCTCCTGTTCGCCCAGTTTATCGTTCTCGTCGGCCAGGGCGCGCAGGGTGGTGATTGCGTCGTCATCTTTCCCCTCGGCGTGCGCAACCCAGGCGGAGGCTTCCCGATAGGAGTCGGCGACCCCTTCGGCGAGTTCGGTTTTCTTTTCCCTAAGCAGCTGCTTTCGGATGGTCTCGAGGTGGTCGAGATCCTTGTGCGCCTGCGCGAGATTTCCACTGCGGGCGGCGCCGATCGCGCGGGCTAGGTAGGTGATTGCGCGGTCGACGAGGGGAGCGCCTTCCACAGGTGTCAAAGCCGCCGCATCCGTCCAGTGGCGCAGTTCGACATCGTAGGCCGCGGGGAACGCGCTGAGTGCATAGGTGCGCGGATCGAAGCCCATGCCGTACATGTCGGGCATGGGAGGCATCGCTTTGACTTCGTCGATAATTTTCGCCGCCTCGGCTTCGCGGCCGCTCTGCAGATAGGCATATACGAGGAAGTCCATGGCGTGGATCTGGTGGCCTTCACCGCCCATGCCCATGGCCGCAGTTTTGCGTGTGGCGGCGATGGAGGCCAGGTTGGAGTTGATATCGTCTTGCCAGAGGCCAACGCGGGCAAAGATATGCGAAGGCATGTGCAGCGCGTGCGGAGAGGCTGGCGCGATTTGCGCATAGCGGCGCGCGGCGGGCAGGCCAAGTTCGGCCAGTTGCGGCTTGTCGTAGCTGTGGATCAGATAGTGCGCCACGCCGGGGTGGTCAGGCTCAATGGCGAAGAGCTTTTCTAGAATCGCGGCAGCTTGTTTGCGGTTGGCAAAGGTCGTATCGTCATGCGGCTCGGAGGCGAGCAGAGAAAGCGCATAGAAGGCCGCGGCTTCGTGGTCGTCGGGATAAGATTCGTAGACCTTCTTCATCGCGTCGGAGTACGCCTTGGCGCGGGCCGCGTGGTCCGACTTCTCTGAGTTGCCGTAGAAGGCTCCGATGGCGGCGATGTACGCCTTCTCGCGCGGGGCGGCTTTCTTGGCCAGTTTCTCGCCCGTGCTCGTTTCATCCAGGCCGCGCTTAATCACTTTCGCGTCAGGCTCGTTCCATAGCTGATGCCACAGGCTCATGGCGACTCCCCAATGCGCCATAGCGCAGTGCGGATCATCCTTGGCGATCTCGAGGAATTCCTTCTCGGCTTCCTCGTACCAGAACGAGTGCAGAAGGGCGACGCCGCGCTCGAAAGGTTGCTGTACCGACGCGGCGCACGAAACCGGAAAATGGACGGTCCCGAGTTGAGCCTCGTTCAGTTCTTCGTGGTGATTGTGTTCCTGGCCGTCGTCGGCGAAGTTAGGATAGGCAAAAAGCAGCGAAAGCGACAGCAACCACGCGAAACGTTTCATGACAGGACCCCGCTGACAAGGGAGTCTAGAGGAGAGCGGACGGAGTGGTCAAACCCGGCAAAAGAAAAAGCCCACCGCGTATGCGGCGAGCTTTTCTGGGGAGGGTGCTCGGACCTGCCCTGAGCGTTAGCTGAAGGGCGCCCGTTCGGTCCTCAAACTTACTTCGGGGTTGAGGTCGAAGCCAGCTGCTCGAGATCGTTCTTCAGCAGGCTGATTTCGACGCGG
>Ga0187818_10000132_pt1 | contig 22335 bp, 19 predicted proteins | sample NC_wetland_sal_i_14_FD_130581 | JGI IMG/M metagenome (GOLD analysis project Ga0187818, IMG submission 130581) | Wetland sediment microbial communities from Neuse River Estuary, North Carolina, USA - SO4_3 | ecosystem: Environmental > Aquatic > Freshwater > Wetlands > Sediment | place: USA... | reverse complement strand
ACCAGCTACCTCGCGCTCTCGGTAGCCGATGGCCGGGAGCTCTTCGCCGCGTCGGAGGTGGCCGCCGCCCTCTCCTTCGATGCGCTGCGCGGAGACCCCACGAGCCTCGACGACCGGCTCGGGGCGCTCCGGAATCTCCCCGAGCAGCGCGCCGTGGCGGAGGCAGTGCGTCGCCTGATCGACGGAAGCCAGCTCGCGGTCGCCGGCGGGGAGTGGCACGGGCAGGACCCGTACACGCTCCGCTGCATCCCCCAGGTTCTCGCCGCCACCCGTCAGGGCCTCGACTACGCCGAGCGGGTCCTTACGCCCGAATTGAACGCCGTGTCGGATAACCCGGTCGTGTTCGACGACGATGAGTTCGTCAGCGGAGGCAATTTCCATGGCCAGACGCTGGCCCTCGCGCTCGACACCCTTGCGCTGGGCCTTCATTACCTCGGAGCGTTCGCGGAGCGCCGGGTCGCCCGCCTCGTGAATCCCGCGTTGAACCGGGGCTTGCCCGCGTTCCTCGCCCCGACCCCCGGCCGCTCGTCCGGTTTCATGATCCCCCAGTACCTCGCTGCCGCGCTGGTGAACGAGAACCAGTCCCTCGTCCATCCCGCGAGCGCGAGCAGCCTGCCCACCTCCGCGGACCAGGAAGATTTCGTGAGCATGGGCGCCTGGGCCGGGGCGAAGCTCCGTCGGCTCCTGCTCAACGTCCAGCGCATCGTGGCCATCGAGTGGATCGTCGCGGGGCAGGCGCTGGAACACCGTCGTCCCCCCACGGGGGGCGCCGGTAGCGAGGTAGCGTTACGGGTCCTCCGGGAGCGCGTCGCCGCCTGGTCCGAGGACCGGTCACCGGCGGCAGACATCGAGCGCGTGACCGCCGGCCTCGTCGATGGCTCGATGGTCCGCGCGGTGCGAACCGTCGTGCCGTTCTAGCGGCTCGGCCCGGCCACCGGTCCCCCGGAGGCCGGAGAGGGGGCCGTCGGGGTACCACCGTACGTGATGCGCGCCCCGCAGGAACCGCAGCTGAACGCCCCGTCCGCGGTGTGACGGAGTGGCTGGCGGCAGTGGGGACACGGGGCGGGTTGGCCGGTCGCCCAGGCGGCGATCAGTTGCTGGATCTTGGGATCTGGGCCGGCGGGAGCGCCGGCGCGGGAGGGAGAGGGCGACACGAGCGTCCCACCGCTGGTGAGTCGACGACCGCACATCGGGCACGCGAACACGTCGGCGTCGCCCGTCGGAACGAGCGGCGTGTGACAGCGAGCGCACTCGCGGAGGGCATGGTCGCTCGGACCGATTCGGGGCGCTGGGCTCGGCGCCGGCGGGGCCACCGTGGGCCGGTAGTCGCTGGCGCGAAACGATGAGGAGGATGTGGCGGGAGGGGTGACCGGGCCGGAACGGGCCGGGGCTCGCGCGGCGGACATAGCCCAGCTGGATGTTGAACCCGGAGTCGACTGAGGCGCTGGGGGCCGCGTGGCAGGGGGAGCCGGGGCACCCCAGCGGATCGTTTTCGTACGCACGTCGTAGACCAGGTCTGAGGGTCTGTGCCTCAGTAGCTCCCGGAGCACCTTCTCGGTCCGGGGGACCGACCACGAGAGCGCGGCCGCGAGGCCCGGGACCGACGTTGTCCCGAGCGACTTGAGCGTCGCGATCGCGTGCTGTCGTTCGTCCGGCGCCGGCCGGGACCAAAAAGGAAGCCGCACCGAACGAGGTGGGCTTACCATGGGTAGAAAAACTATCGTTCGAGCGGAAGCTCGAGGAGAACTCGAAGGCCAAAAGTGGGCGCCGGCGAAAAGGCTCTCGGTCTCTTGGACGGTGCCACCAAGAGACGCTTTTCGCCGGTACCCGAGGCCGAGCTACGTACGCCGCGAGGGACTATATAGTTACCGGGCCCTCCGGAGAGTGACCACGCGCAGGGTCCGGGGCCTGAGCGGTCCGTTCTGAGGTCGGACGCTACCGAATCGCCCCGTGAGCAGGTCGCTCTCTCCATTCTTACGAAACCTTCAAGCCTACGACCCAGCATCCATTCGGGTACGGACCGTCGACCCGCCGGGCGGGGCGACGAGCGATACCCATAGCCGCCGGAGCCGGGCTCTGGCGCGGACCCTCCGGGAGGGTCGTGGGGTCGAGGGCCGAACGGAGAGCGACCACGGACGACAGCGGGTGAGCCAGTGGCAAACGTAGTGATCGTCGGCGGGACGGAGGAGGCCCAACTCATCCTCCGGGGGCTGCTCCGACTACATCAGCATCGCATCGTCGGCACCGGCCTTCAGGGCGCGGCCGTGCTCGAGACGCTCCGCCAAACGACTGACCCGGTCTGCCTGCTCGACGTCGAAACGAAGGAGCCGGTCTGGACCGACTTCGTTCCCGCGTGCCGGCGCGCGAACCCGGCAACACGTGTCGTCCTGTTGACCCCTAGTCGATCCGCCCGGCTCGACAGCCAGGCCCGTTCGTTGGGGGTTGCGGCCCTCGTCCGACGGCCGTTCGCTATCCAGGAGTTGCTGAGCGCGGTTGGTCCCTCCTCGGCCCCCGTGCCCCCGACCCCGGCGGCCCCCTTCGATCCCCCGTCCCCGGCGGAAGGCGAGCGCACCGACTGACGTCCCGGGCGTCAGGCCTATCTTACCGACCCCTTCCCGGGAGTCGTGCCCCTCTCCCGGGATGCCTCCGAGGCCCTGCGGGCCGAGATCGCCGGCATCATCACCGAGGACGCCGACGCGCTGACCCGGTTCGCCACGGACGCCTCCCACCTGGTGCAGCTGCCGGCGGCCGCCGTGGCCCCCCGCGACCGGGACGATGTCCAACAGCTGGTGGCCTGGGCGCGGCGATGGAGAGTGCCCCTCGTCGCTCGCGGCGGAGGCAGCTCGCTGGATGGAGAATCCGTTCCCCCGCCGGGTGGCGTGGTCGTCGACTTCTCCGGATGGAACGCCCTCGTGGAGATCGACGACGCGGACCGGCTGGTCCGGGTCGGCCCCGGCGTCGTGAACCGGGACCTCCATCAGACCCTCGCCTCGCACGGGCTATTCTTTCCGCCGAATCCCGGCTCGTGGACGACGTCGACGATCGGCGGGAACACCGCCACGAACGCATCGGGCCCCCGATCGTTCCGTTACGGATCGACGCGGGCCTGGGTGCGAGGCCTCGAGGTGGTGCTGGGCTCCGGGGAACTCCTGCGGGTCGGCCATCGGACCCGGAAGGCCTCCACCGGACCGGACCTGCTCGGATTCCTCGTTGGGAGCGAGGGGACGCTCGGCTTCTTCACCGAGATCTGCCTCGCGCTGGCCCCGACGCCTGAACGGCGAATCGGTCTCGGGCTGCCCGTGCCCGATGACCTGCTGTTCCGAACCACGCTTCCCCGATTGCTGGCGTCGCCGGCGCCGGCCTTCTCGGCCATCGAGTACCTCGACCGCCCCACGGCCGCCGCGTTGAGCCGATTTGCCTCGGGACGTCTCCCGGGAGAGACCGCGCTTCTCCTGCTCGAGCTGGAAAGCTCCGACGCGGACGAGGAGTCGGACCTCGAGCGCGTGGCGAAACGGCTGATTGATGCCGGATTCGAGGGAGACCCCGTCGTCTACCCCGACGCCGACCAGCTTTGGACCCTCCGGGGGCTCAGCGGTGAGGCGGTCGAGGAAGAAGGGGTCCGCGTCCACGAGGATGTGGCGGTGCCCTGGTCCCGGCTCGACGAACTGATCGAGGGGACCCGGGCGCTCGCCGCCCGGCATGACGTGCCGGTGCGCCTGTTCGGACATCTGGGCGACGGCAATCTGCACCCGGGCTTCGTGGTCGATCCTTTGTCGGACCGCGCTCGCGCCGTCCGAAGGGACCTGGTGCTGCTCGCGAAGCGGCTTGGGGGAACGATCAGTGCCGAACATGGCGTCGGCGCCCTCAAGGCGTCCTACCTCACCCTCGAGCACGGCGAGGTGGGGGTCTCGGTCCTCGAGGCGTTCAAGCGACGATGCGACCCCGACGGGATCATGAACCCGGGAAAGGTCTATCCGGGGCCGGCGGTTGCCTCAGGGACGGGAGCATCTTGAGCGTGGCGCGAGGCAACGGCAGCCGCCGGAGTTCGGTCCATCCCACCCAACGGTGTCGTCTCCCCCGGGCCCGGAGCTTCCCCCGGGCGGAGCGGGACCGGAACAGGTGTAGGGCGACACGGAAGTGACTGTACTCGTGCCGGAAGAGCCCGAGCTCCTCTAGCAGGCCCGCGGTGAGACCGGTCTCCTCGCGGAGTTCCCGGCGCGCCCCGGCGATCGGCGGCTCGTCAGGCCGCAGCTTTCCGCCCGGGAATTCCCACAATCCCCCAAGGAGCCCCGAGGAGGGTCGACGGAGGACGAGCCAGCGTCCCCGTCGGGTCAGCGCCACGACCGACGCGACGACGAGCGGTTTGACGCGGGTCGGCCTTCGGACCGGAATCGCGCCGGGGTCCGGCAGCTCCTGACGGGCACGGCAGTGAGGCGCGATAGGGCACTCCTCGCAGCGGGGATGGGTCGGGAGACACACGGTCTCGCCGAGCTCCATGAGCGCCTCGTTGAACTCACCCGACCGGGCCCGCGGTCGCCGGTCCATCGCCCATCGATGGAGCCGGCGGTGTACCGTCGCCCGACGCGGATCTCCATGCTCCAGCGTCCAGCGGGCCAGCACGCGGAGCCCGTTAGCGTCGAGCGCGACATCGGGCTCGTTGAACGCGAGACTCGCCACCGCCGCCGCGATGTAGGGGCCGACCCCGGGAAGCTCACGAAGTTCCTCGGCGCGATCGGGGAGTTGCCCGTCCCGCTCCCGGACGAGCTGTCGAGCCGCCCGGTGCAGGTGGCGGGCCCGGGCGTAGTATCCGGCGCCCTCCCAGGCCTTCAGTACCTGCTCTTCCGTTGCGCGGGCGAGGGCCTGCACCGTGGGAAATCTCCGGACGAAGCGCTCGAAGTACGGTACCGCCTGGGCGACTCGGGTCTGTTGGAGGAGAACCTCGGCGACCCAGATACGGTACGGCGTCCGGTGTCGACGCCACGGTAACGGCCGCCGGTGACGTGGGAACCAGGCGAGAAGGGCTCGGACGCACGGGTCGACGCCCTCCGTCGTCCGGGGGCCGGCGGGACGCGGGCGGGGATTCACCGGCTTGCCACAAGAACCACAAGGCTATAATCGGGGTAGAAATCGAATCTCGGTCCTGTCCGATAGGAAAGTCTCGATGACCGGTATTGTGCTGGTAACCGACGAGACCTTCGAGGACGAGGTGATCCGGTCGCGGTTGCCGGTGGTTGTCGACTTCTACGCCGACTGGAGCGTGCCCTCCCGCGCGGCGGAGCTCTCGCTCGAGACGCTCTGCGAGTCCTTGACCGGCCGGGTCAAGTTCACGAAAGTGAACGTGAACGATTCGGCGACCGTCGCGAACTCCTTTGGGATCCACACGATCCCGACGTACCTGTTCCTGGACGAGGGTCGCGAGAAAGGCCGCGAGGTCGGGATCGTCGGACCGCGCGAGCTGCGTACGATCCTCCGGAAGCACTTCTCCTTCGAGTGACGCGGTGAGTGCGTCCGCGCGGCCCGGTCCGGGTCCGCGCTTCGCAGGCGTCGGCGCCATTGTGACCGGCGCGTCCCGAGGGATCGGCGCCGCCATCGCCCGAGCGTTGGGCCGCGAGGGACTTCATCTCCTGCTCGTCGCCCGCGACGAGGTCCGTCTATCCGGGGTCTCCGCCGAGATCCGGGCGGCTGGCGGGACCGCCTCCACGTTCGCGCAGGACCTCACGGCTCCGGCGGCCGCAGAGAATGTGGTGCACGTCGCGGTGGCACGACTCGGCGTGCCGTACCTCCTGGTGAACAACGCCGGCATCGCCACGGCGCAGCGGTTCGACCGTCGGCTGCGCGAGGAGTGGGAGCGCGAGCTGGTGACCGACCTGCTCGCTCCCCTCCGTCTCACCTACGAGCTGCTGCCCGTTCTTCTTCAGCACGGCAAGGGGCAGGTGATCTTCATCGGGAGCGCCAGCGCCGACCGGCCGCTTCCCCGCCTCGCGGTCTACTCGGGCGCGAAGGCCGCGCTCCGGGGGTTCGGCCGGGCCCTCGACTTGGAGGTGGCCCGTCGCGGGGTGCGCGTCTCCGTTGTCGAGCCGGTGTATGTGCGGACCGAGCTGGGCCGGCGACCGACCGACACCGAGCCGCCGCTCGAACGGCGCGCCCGCGAGCACCCGCGGTCGGTGCTGGAGCCGGAGGTGGTGGCCCGAGCCGTGGTCCGGCTTCTCTATCATCCGCGTCCGGTCGTGCGCGTACCGCTCGCGTGGGCGGCGAGCCGCTTGATGCTCGGCGCCCTCGACCCATTCCTCGGCCCCCGACTCCGGCTTCCCCCGCCGGGGGCTGACGGCCGGGTCTAGTGCCGGAAGACTCTCCAACCGGTGAAGTACATCGCCATGCCGGCCTTGTCGGCGGCGGCGATGACCTCGGGGTCGCGGAGGCTTCCTCCCGGTTGCAGGATCGCCCGCACCCCGGCGCGGCCGGCGACCTCGATCCCGTCGGCAAATGGAAAGAAGGCATCCGAAGCGAGGACCGAACCCGGGGCCCTCGGTCCGGCGACCTCGACCGCGAGCTCGACGGCCTTTACCCGGGTAGGCTGACCGCTCCCGATCCCGACGGTCTGATGCCCTTGGGCCAGCACGATGGCGTTCGACTTGGCGTGGCGCACCACGCGCCAGGCGAAGGCGAGCGCGTCGAGTTCCTCGGGGGTGGCCGTGTGGGACGTTACGCACCGGAGCTCTTCGGGGCGGAGGCGGCGGTGGTCGCTCTCCTGCACGAGGAGCCGGCCCACGGCGCTCTTGACCTCCCAGGCGGGCGCGTCGAAGTCGGGCACCGGGATCCGCACGAGTTTGAGCTTGGTCCGGCGTCCGGCCACCGTCCGGCCCGCGTCGGTCACGTCGGGTGCGGCCAAAAGGTCGACGAAGATGTTGTGGAGCGGTGTGAAATCCCCCGCGTCGAGGGGCCGGTTCACGGCGATCGCGCAGCCGTAGCGCGCGATCGGGTCGGTCGCGACGGCCTGGGCGATCGCCTCACGGAGCGTCAAGGCCGACGCGACGCCGGACGGAGTGGCGTGCTTGACGACCGCCGCGGCCGGCTCCCCGAACTCGGCGACGGTGGCGAGGGCGGTGTCGAGGTCGAGCAGGTTTGTGTACGAGAGTCCCCCGCCCTGCAGCACCTCGAGCGGCGCCGGCGCGAGGGGCGATGCCGTGGAGGAGAGGGGCACGTACGCGGCGGCCTTCTGGTGGGGATTCTCGCCGTAACGCAGCGTGAGATCGGACCAGAGCCACTCAAGGGTCGGCGGGAAAGGACTGCTATCAGGTCGCGGGGCCGACGCGAGGGCGGTGCCGATGATCCGGTCGTACCGCTCGGTCCGGGCGAAGGCACGGGCGGCGAGTGACCGTCGGGTCGCGGCGGTCACGGATCCGTGGTGGTGCTCGAGCTCCTTTTCGAGCGAGGGGTAGTCCTCCGGGTCGCTCGCGACGACCACCGACTCGAAGTTCTTCGCGGCTGCCCGGGCCAGCGTGACGCCCCCGATGTCGATATGCTCGGCCAGGTCGGGCGCCCCAGCGTTCGTCCCAACCCGGGCCTCGAACGGATAGAAATTCACGGCGACCAGGTCGATGGGAAGGAGATGCCGTTCCGCTAACTCCCGGTCCCCCTCGGGGCTCCGGGGGGACAGGATCCCGCCGAGGATGCCCGGATGCAGGGTCTTGAGCCGTCCGCCGAACCAGCTGCCGATGCCGGTCAATTCCTCGGCGGGTCGGGCCGTGATTCCGTCCGCCGCGAGGCGCCGGCGGGTGCCCTCCGTCGCCACAATCTCGACCTCGAGGGCCGCAAGTCGGCGGGCCAGCGGGACGAGCCCACGGAAGTCCGACACGCTGAAAAGAGCCCGCCGGACGCGGACGAGACCTTCGGGCTCCGTCGGCACCGATTCGCTCCCCTACGGGGAGGAATCGGGTGCCATAAGGGTGTCGCGCGGATCGGTCTACGTCAGTAGATGCTGACCTGCGCGACGACGGATGTAAGCATGAACTGGTTCGCGTTAATCGGTACCACGATGGTCGACGTGCGCCCGAGCGGGGGCGTGAGACATTTCGCGACCGTGACTCCGGGGCCGGGAATACAGCTTGTGCCGGTGGGGTCCACGGGGCCCTGCTTCTGCCAGAAAGTGGCCCAGGCCTGAGGATAGGCCGTGGTGATGTTGAGGTAAAAGTATGGCAGATAATTCTGGCCCTGCTTGCCGTCGTCGACCTCATAGGTCTGGACCGACAGGATGTTGGAGATCACTGCGGCGGTCCCGTAGCCGGTGGCCGTCCCGGTGGAGCTGGCGATGCTGACCAGGAGGAGGCTGAACAGAACCCCGGAGGGGTCCTGGACGTACGAGGTGTCGGGCGGGCTGATCATCACCGAACCGCCGTTCTCTACGCCCAGGATCACGGCGCCCTGATCGTACGCGACGGTGGACGGATTGATGTACCGGTTGTTCAGGATCGCCTTGATTCCCGACACGAAGTTGAGCGTGTACGGCCCCGTCGGGGTCGACTGTGTGAAGAGACACTGGAAGTACCCGCTCGTGTTCGCGAACGTCAAGTGATCGGCCCCGCCGTTGGCGGAGATCATGTGTGGGGCCGAGACGATGCCGTACGCGTTGCGCCAGGTCAAGTTTTGGAAGATGGTGGTGGAAGCGCCCCAGGTCGCGCCCGAGAACTTGTCGAACTTGGCCGCGTTGCCGTACGGACAGAGGTTTCCCGAGGACCCCACGAACGTCGTGTTGAGGTTGGCCCCGACGCCAGTAGTGCACCCGGTCATGGAGAGAGTGTAGGTGTCGTTGTTGCCGGAGAAGACCACGCTCACGAACTGCCGGACATTGCACGTTCCCCCGTCCTTTACGGTCAAGGTGTTCAAGTTTCCCGAGACCTGGAAAAGAACCTGCCCGATGTTGGCTCCGGAAAGGGTGAGCGTGAGGGTGTTGGAGTTCCCGGACACGTTGTAAACGACGGCGCATCCGGCCACGGCGCAACCCGCCACCGTGGGGGTGACGGTACTGCCGCTCCCTGAGAAATTGTAGACCTCGAGGCCTGTGCCGCTGGTGCACGTGCCGCTTCCGGCGGCGAAGCAGGCCGAGCCGGTGTTCCAAGGGATGGGGGCGGCCGAGACATTGGAAATCGCGAACGCGGCCCTCGCCGAGACTTGCGGCGGCTCGACCTGGAGGGCGCCGGACGATGGGACTCCGAAGGGAGGCACTCCACCGGAGTTGAGCGTGACGGGGGACGAGAGGTAGGTGCTCTCGTTCCCAATGACGGCCGTGGCCGCCTCCAGGATCGATGTTTGGAGACGCGCCATCTGGTTCTCGACCTGGAGCTGGTGTTGGAACTCCTGCTGAGTCATCTGGGCACCCAGCTGGCCGAGGACGAATGTGGAGAGGAACGAAACGAAGAGCATCAGCGCCAGCACCGTCGCGACCGCGCTGACCTGACCCGAGCGACCGCGGAGCCCGTGTTGACGGAGTAGTCTCCAACCGCGACGCATAAGTGGACCAAACGGCCCGGTAAATTACGGCGGGCCCGCGTATTTAAGGGCCCCGGCCTGCGCGGCCGACTCCCGGCGTCGGAGCCAACGCTTCCCACCGACGAGCGTGCCCCACGTGCGGTAGGTCCGTACCTCGAGATCGGTTCCGTCGGCCGTGGTCCACCGGCCGGTCCACTCCGCCCGCGCGCGGACGGCCCACGTATGGGGCACGTCTACCAAGGCGCGCCGTCCGTCCACCCGGACGACCCTCAGTTTGGGCGGGGCGCCGCCCGCAGCCAAGCGATCGGTCAGCCAGCGCTCGAGGATTCGAGGGGAAAAAGAGGGGTCCCCCGCCACCTCGATTCCGAGGTAGCGGGGGCGGGGGAGAGAGTTAGCGGACGAAGTAGATGACCTCTTCGGATTCACCGGCGGCGTAGCCTCCGCGGGAACCCAGGAGGTTCGTGGCCTTTACTCCAGTGATGATGAGGAGCACCTTGATGGTGTTCTCCATCTCGGGAGAGTTCTCCACGGAGCAGCCCCAGATGATCCGGGCCCGCTTCGAGATCTTCGCGCCGACCAGCGCCGCTGCCTTGTCGGCCTCGGACACCGTCATGGTCGGTCCGCCGACGACGCGCACGAGCGCGCCGGTCGCGTCCTTCATTTCGACGTTGCCGAGCAGCGGGGAGGTCAAGGCCTGGGTGACCGCCTCGGTCACGCGGTCCGTGGCGCTCTCGCTTTCGCCCAGTCCAATGAGGGCAACACCGCCGTCCTTCATGACGGTCATGATGTCGGCATAGTCCAGGTTCACGAGTCCGGGCTTCGTCACGATCTCGGTGATGCCCTTGATGGCGGTCATCAGGACCGCATCGGCCAGCTTGAACGCCGCATCGAGCGGCATCCGGGGGACCAGCTCGAGGAGCTTGTCGTTCTGGATGACGATGGTCGTGTCGCAGACCCGCCGGAGTCGCTCGAGTCCATCCTTCGCCGCCTCGAGACGGACGGCGCCTTCCGCAGCGAAGGGGATCGTCACGACACCCATCGTGAGCGCGCCCGCTTCCTTGGCGATGCGCGCAACCAGGTGCGCGGAACCCGTGCCGGTTCCTCCGCCCATGCCGGCAGTGACGAACGCGATGTGGGCGCCCGTGAGGAAGTTACGAATCTCCTCCTCGTTCTCTCGGGCCGCCTCTTCCCCGACCTCGGGGCGAGCACCGGCGCCCAGGCCCTTCGTGGCCCGGCGGCCGATGAGGATCTTGCGGGGAGAGTGGATGGTCAAGAGGTGCTTCGCGTCGGTGTTGATGGCGCACATCTCCGCACCCTGGATACCCTCCTCGACGCAGCGGTTGATCGTGTTCGATCCGCCGCCACCGCACCCGATGATTCGGATGTTGACTCTCAGCGTCTCGGCCAGCTTCGCCAGCTCGGCGTCGTCCCCGCTCGCGTACCCGGAGGTTGCGTCGGGTTTCTGGTCCGCCAGCTGCTGGCTTTCCTGGTGCTTGGCAATGGCTTCCTGAATGATCGATTTCATGGTTTGATTCTCCGTTGCGTTTGTCGGACGAGCGTCATACGCTCGGCGAGGAATCCCGAGATTTGCTACTTAAACATTGGTTTTCAGCCGCAGTTGTAGTTGAATCTCTGGCGTGTAGAAGAATCAAATCGGGCTGTGTAACAATCGGGAGCGGAGCGATTCTGTCTCAGGCTTATGAGTTTGGTTGGGCGAAGATCGACGCGTGCGGGTTCACCGGGACAGCTATGATTAGGTTCCAAGGAGTCTTACTCACAGCGGACGAGGCAGAGCGCTGATCCTGTGAGAGCGCAGATGGGGGCGACACATGGAAGTTGAGGGAAGGAATGAGTCCCTCCGTATAGCATCCGAGACAAAGGTTGATCCGGTTTTGGTCGGACTCGGCCTAATAGCGCTTTTCTTGGCAATCGCCGCTGCCCCCTTCGCTGCTGGGATTCCAGGGTCCTTCACGATCATCTCCTCGGCCTACTCGGCAATTTTGATCATTCCGTTCGTCGTCACCTGCCTAATCCTTCTCGGTGGCGCGTTCCTCGTGGCTCGGGGGTTGTGGTACCCACGTCAGTCTCTGCCTTCGGACGAGCGCCTGCTCCGCGGGCCGACTAGGAGACAGGCCACACTGGCTTCGAGAGTCGGAGAGATTGGTTCCTGGATCCTCACCGCCGGCGCGGGCCTGCTGGTCATGGGGTTCCTCGTCGGAATCCCCGCGTTGCAGGGCACCTGGTGTATGGACGGCCCCTGCACTGGCTCTGTCGTCTCTCCCGCGATTCCGGCAGCATTGTATGTCTTCGGGATTGTGGCGATTTGCCTCGGAGGAATCATAATTCTGGTACGGACCACTCTGAGGCGGCCGTCGCGCGGTCACAAAGCCGCGATCGGGGCACCGTGAAAGTCGGACGCTTTTGCACACAGATCTTGCGCCATAGGGGCCTTGGCCTCTCTGTCGGTAAATCCCACCGGCAAGGGGCGTCGTTAGTAGAAAAATGTCGCCCGCCGCGAGAGCTAATCTGCAGCGCCTTTTCAGCCACGCAGGTCGAAGAAGCTCTGTGCCTCTGACGGACTATTTTCCGAGCGCGTTGATTTCGCGGGTGCCTAGGACGCGGGTCGGGGCGCCCTCGAGCGCAACCCGAATCATCGCGCGGCCCACCCTCTCGGTCGAAGTCACGGAGTTCGGGGAGAGCGCCTTTACGAGGGGGATGAACGGCCACATCACCGCGTACAGGATCCGATAGCTCCGCGTCTTCGAATGGATCCCGTGGAGCGGCTGGATTACGGCGGGCCGGAACATATACGCCGCCTTGAACGGCATGCGGAGCAGCGCGTTCTCGGTCTGACCCTTAATACGGGCCCACATGCTCCGCCCGTGTTCCGTGCTGTCGGTGCCGGCGCCGGTGATGTAGACGAACGTCATCCCGGGGCTGAGCCGGACCAAGGTCTGCGCGACTCCGACCGTCAGGTCGTAGGTCACTCGCCGGTAGTCGGCTTCCGACATGCCGGCCGAGGAGACCCCCAGACAGAAGAAGCAGGCATCGTAGCCGCGCAGTCGGTCCTCGACCCCCGTCAGGTCGCCGACGTCCTTCAGGAGGATTTCCTGGAGCTTCTCGGCCCGCTGGCCGGTCGAGGTGCGTCCAACAGAAAGGACGGCGTCGACCTGCGTGTCGAGGAGGCATTCACGAAGAACCCCTTGCCCCACCATGCCGGAGGCGCCGAACATGACGACTCTCATCGCTTCTCCCTACACTTTCATCCCCAATAGACGCTTGACCCGGACCTAAGGTGCTGGGGGACGACGGGGCGGTCCGAAACGGGCTCGGACGGGCTGCCTCCGTAGCGTAAGGCTAAAAGGGAGGGGCTGTGCTGTAAAGATGGGGCATACGTGTACATACGGACCCGGCACGCGCGACGCCGTCGCGGCATTAGCAACATCATCGCCGTGATACTGCTCGTGGCCATGACCGTCGTCTTGGCGGCCGTGCTGTTCGCGTTCAAACCGCCGATCCCCAACGCTACCAGCTCGATTTACTATACAGTGGACACCGGCACCACCGCTCCCACCTGGGGAGACCTGACCGACTGCACGAACATCAACGACCCCTCGACCTGCTCGCAGCAACCGGCGGTAGACCTCATCTTCACCACCCAGTCGCCGGGGGTCATGCCGGTCGCCGATCTCGAGTTCATCTTCATCTGCAACAATACAGTCTACTTCGACTCGACCCTGCCGAACATGCTCTACATCCCGACCACGAACCACGCGGCCAACTTCAATTGCGTACAGCCGGGGGGGAATTGCCTCCAAACCTGTGGCAAGTACGATCCCGCCGCGGTGTTCGGCTACGACATTCCCTTCAGCCGCCTCGGATTCTTCTGGCAGCTAACTCCGAACGCGACCTACCTATCGGACGGCGACAGCATCGTGCTGTACATTCACTCCACCACTGCTCCCAAGGATACCGGGAACCCCGGATGCACGGGTAGCACGGGTTTGTGCGACACCGATGATTACCATGGGATTCCCACGTGGTGTTTCGCCCAGCCCGGCCAATTGAACCCACCGAACAACTGCAAGATCGAACTCGTGTACCTCGGCCAGCCGCAATCCGTACTGGTTACCATCCCGGTGTCGGAACTCGCTGCGCCGGATTGACGTCGCCCGCTCCCGCCGTCGCCGCGTTTCGGTTGGCCGGCGCGGCGAGGGCTTAAGGTCCGGCGAGTAGCTCGCCGCGCGGCGTGGCGACATATTTCGAAACGATCGATCAGGCGGTCGAACGCGCCTACGCCGTGGCGCGGACCGCTCGCACCGTGGGGTTAGACCCGGAAGACCATCCGGAGATCCCGCCGGCCCAAGATATGGCCTCCCGGGTGGAGAAGCTCCTGGGACATCTGCCCCTCGACGGGATCTCGGAAGAGATCCGGGCGTTGGCGCGCGACCTGCCCCGCGACGAGCTCGCGGTGGCGATGGTCCGGACGATCGTGAACGATCCACGGCGCGGATCCTCCATGGAGGCCCGCCTCGACGCTGCCCTCCGGGTCGGTCTCGCGATCCTTACCGAAGGCATCCTCGTCGCTCCGCTCGAGGGGCTGGCCGAGGTGCACGTGCGCAGCTTCGGGGGTTCCTCGTATGTCGAGCTGTTCTACGCCGGCCCGATACGGGCCGCCGGCGGAACGGCCCAGGCGATGTCAGTTCTGCTGGCCGACGTGGCCCGGCGCGAGCTCGGACTTAGCGCGTACCGCCCGCTCCCCGGAGAGGTGGAGCGGTACATGGAGGAGATTCCTCTCTACAAGCACTCTCAGCACCTCCAGTACGTCCCGTCGGCCGACGAGGTCGCCACCGTGGTTCAGAACGTGCCGGTGTGCATCTCGGGAGAGTCCACCGAGGGTGACCTCGAGGTGAGCGCGTTCCGGAACCTTCCCCGCGTGCCCACGAATGGCCTCCGCGGTGGGGCCTGCCTCGTCATTGCCGAGGGGCTGTGCCAGAAGGCGCCCAAGCTGCGCAAGATCGTTCAGCGACTGGGACTCGACGGGTGGGAGTTCCTCGACCGCCTCGGACGGCACGCGACATCGGAAGAGGACGGAAGTGCCCACGGCCCGAAATATCTCGCCGAGGCGGTGGGCGGCCGGCCGGTGCTCGCCTACCCGCATCGCCCGGGAGGATTCCGGTTGACCTACGGACGCGCCCGGACCACCGGCCTCGCCTCGTGCGCGGTCAATCCGGCCACGATGAGGGTCTTGCGAAACTTCGTCGCCGTCGGGACCCAGGTCAAGCTAGAGTACCCGGGCAAGGCGACGGCGATGACGCTCTGCGACACCGTGGAGGGACCGATCGTCGACCTGGACGACGGGACCCTCACCGCCATCCACGACCTCGACCGAGCCGAGCAATTGCTCCCGCACATCCAGCGCATCGTGGACCTTGGCAGTTTGCTGGTTCCCTTCGGGGAGTTCCTGGAAAACAATCGCCCGTTGGTGCCCGGTGCCTACACGCTCGAGTGGCATCTCGAGGAGCTCCGGGCCGCCGGCGTGCCTCTGGATGGTCGGGCGTATCACCCGAGTTTCGCCGAGGCGGTGGAGACCGCGCGAGAGAGGGGTGTGCCGCTGCATCCCCGGTTCCTGCTGTTCTGGCACGACCTGACCTCCGGAGAGATCCGGGCGCTCTCCGAGTTCGTCGAACGCGAGGGGCGCTGGGTATCGAACGCCCTGGAATTGCCGCGGGACCCCGAGGTTCGCGAGGTGCTGGTCCGCCTCGGATTCCTCCATGCTCCCCGGGGCGAGGGAACGCTCCGGGGCGAAGAGGAACTCTCCCAGGCGCTCGTGGCAGGTCTCGGGCTGGTTCCCGACCGGCACGGCCTCGCACGGGTGGCGGCCGCCGAGCCGGTCGATATCGAACCCCTCGTCTACGTTTCTCGTTTGGCAGGGGTGACGATTCCCGCGCGAAGCCCCTCCCGGATCGGCGCCCGCGTCGGCCGCCCCGAGAAGGCCCGCCAGCGGAAGATGAGCCCCAACGTCCACGTGTTGTTTCCGGTCGGCGACGCCGGCGGAGCCCAGCGCTCCCTTCCCGAGGCGGCGCGCCAGAGCCAAGGGCGCGGTGTTCCGACCCAGCTCGGTGTGCGGGAGTGTCCGCAGTGTCACCGAACAACGGTCTGGCCCCGGTGCAGCTGCGGCGGACATACCCGCGCGACCGGCCAGGTGACGACGCAGGAGCTATCGGTCGCGCCCATCTGGGCCCAGGCGGTCGAACGACTCGACCTGCGGCGGACCCCACCCAACGTCAAAGGCGTCAAGGGGCTCCTTTCTGCCGGGAAGGTTCCGGAGCCGATCGAGAAAGGGATCCTCCGCGCCTCCCACGGAATCTCGGTCTACCAGGATGGCACGGCCCGGTTCGACCTCACCGACCTTCCGCTCACCCACTTCCGCCCGCGAGAGATCGGTCTCTCGATCGAGAGGGCGCACGAGCTGGGATACACGCACGACTGGGTCGGCGCCCCGCTCGAGGAGATCGACCAACTGGCCGAGCTCCAGCCGCAGGACCTGATCGTCTCGCACTCGTGCGGAGTCTATCTGACCCATCTCGCCCAGTTCGTGGATGACGAGCTGGTACGGCTCTATGGCCTCGACCCGTTCTACCGGGCGAACAAGCCGGAGGACCTCCGAGGCCACCTCGTCACGGCCCTCGCGCCGCACACGTCGGGCGCCGTCGCGGGGCGCCTGATCGGGTACACCGCGGCGGAGGGGTGCTTTGCCCATCCGGTGTTCCACGCCGCCAAGCGACGGAACTGCGACGGGGACGAGGATTCGGTCACGTTGCTCCTGGATGCGTTGCTCAACTTTTCCCGCGCGTACCTTCCCAGCAGCCGGGGTGGACTGATGGACAAGCCGCTCGTGCTGACAACGCGACTCAACGCAACCGAGGTCGACAGCGAGGCCCACAACGTCGATATTGCGTTCCGGTATCCGGTCGAGTTCTACCGGGCGGCGGCTCGGGGCGGGGCCGCCAAGGAGGTCCAGCCCCTGATCGAGACCGTCGGCCAGCGGGTCGGCACCGATCGCGCGATGTCGGGCTACGGGTTCACGCACGACACCACCGACATCGCCGGAGGCCCGGTCCGCTCGGCGTACCGGGAGGCGCCCTCGATGGACCGTATCGTGGAACAATCTCTCGTGGTCGCGTCGCAGATCCGCGCCGTCGACGTCGGGGAGGCGGTGTCGCTGGTGCTCAATGCCCACTTCCTTCCGGATCTGATGGGGAATCTGAAGAGCTACGCGACGCAGAAGTTCCGGTGCAAGGTCTGCGGAACCTCCTATCGCCGACCGCCGTTGTCGGGCCGATGCACGATGCGACCGCGCGGCGGCAAGCCGTGCGAGGGAGCGCTCCAGCCGACCGTCTTTGAAGCGTCGGTGCGGAAGTACCTCGGACTGTCCCAGCGCCTCGCGTCCACGACGGGGGTTCCCCCGTACTTGCGCCAACGGATCCAGCTCCTCGAAACGTCGCTCGCGACCCTCTTCCCCGGCAGCCTAGCCCAGACCACCCTGGAATCGTTCCAAGGCCTCCCGGCCGTCGAGGAACCGTCGGACGAACTCTAACGTCGTGCGGTCGTCCGCTCGCCGGGAATGGCCATATAGGCGGCCGCGCGTCCGACCCGCCGCGGGCTTGTAGGGTAGTCTGGACTATCCTTTCGGCCTTCGAAGCCGAAGACGTGGGTTCGAATCCGCCCGCCGCCGTGGACGGGGCGGCGAAACTCCCACCAAGCCCGTACGATCCCGCCGGGCGGGAAGGCCCCCAAGGTCAGCCGAAGTAGCCGGGGCTCGCCGGGTCGGAACGCTTCTCCTCTTCGGCCTTGGCGGCCTCGAGTACGTCGAGCGCGAGCAGGGCGTTCAGAGGAACGAGCCGGATGCGTCCCTTCTCTTCCGAGATGGTGCCGTCGAGCTCGATGGCGAGGGAACTGTCTCCCCCGATCGAGACGAGGCCGCGGAACGTTCCGTTCGACACGAGGGACTCGTTCTCGCTGCTCGCCGACCGGACACGCACCTTCGAGCCGACGGTCAACGCGATCGTGTTCTTCTTGGCCGCACCGCTCGGAGGAGTCCCGCCCATCGTCAACCCCGACTATAGTCGGGCGTCGGCATTATTGAAGGATTCCCTTGGCCCGCGCGGTCGCCTTGGCAGGGACCGGGGCAGGGCTCTCGGCGTGCTCGAGCAGCGACTGGAGGTGATTCACCGTCTCCCGGTACCGCTTGAGCGCGTTCTGCGCGTTGGCTTCCGTGAAGTCCCACGCCCGCGCGAGATTGCCGTACCGAAGGCGGTAGCCCTTCCGGCCCTTTCCATCGGAGGACCCGCCGACCTCTTCGAGCAGGTCGAGCGACTTCAGTTTGTTGATGTGCCGATAGACCGTCGGTTTCGACGTTTTCAGCACCGCGACGACCTCGTCGATGTACCAGGGACGGGACGGCGCCCGGATCAGACAGTCCCGGACCAGTCGATACGCCACCCGGCTCTCGACCGGGCCCGTTCCCCCCCGGGTGTCGTAGCTCTCGGGCAAGTACCCGATCATCCGGAGGAATTCCTGCAGCACTTCGTCCACATCGGGAAGGGGGGTGAGGGGTGTCGTGTAGCGAAGAGTCAACTCGAACGGCATGGCGAACGGGGAGCGAAGCCGGTCGTAGGGATAAAAGTGCATGTCGGGGCGGTCCGCGGACCGAAAGGCTATCAATCGCCGTCCCGTCGAGCTTGTCGTGAGCTTTCAGCTGGTCCAGCCATCGACTCCGGGGGAAGCCATCCGGCTCCTTTCGCGCTCGGCCGCGGGCGAAATCGCGGTGCTTGCGGGCGGTACCGACCTCTTGTTCGACCTCGACCAGGCCCGCATCGCCCCGGCGCAGGTTCTCTCGCTCCGGAAGCTGCCGTGGAGGTACCTCCGCTGGGAGGGTAACTCGCTCGTCGTCGGGAGTACGCTCCCGCTGCGGGCCCTCGAGCTCGACCCTCACGTACAGAGCCGGCTTCCCGGCCTCTGGGAGGCGATTCGGGATGTCGGAAGCCCGGCGCTCCGGAGTCGAGCGACGTTGGGCGGCAACCTGGGGCGATGTTCCCCGGCGTCGGACCTCATTCCGATCTTGCTGGCGCTCGACGCGCGGGTCCGGATCGTCGGCCCGAGCGGCGTGCGAGAGCACCCGGTCGACATCGTGCTCCAGGAGTCGCGGCGCACCAGCCTCGGACCCGCGGAATTGATCGAGTCGGTGATTCTCCCCGCCTCCGCGCCCTCGACCTATCTGTGGCAGCGCGTCCAGCCGGTCAACGACATCTCCCAGGTCGGTGTCGCGGCCGCGTTCGTGCCCGAGGGACCGCACTGGCGGATCGCCCTGGGCGGTCTCCAGCCGCGCGCACGACGATTGAGCGAGGCGGAAGCGATGCTTCGATCCGCGCGTCCGACGCATCTCGAGATGGAGCTCGCGGCGCAAGAGGCTGCGCGTCGAGCAGAATTTGTCTCGGATAAGCGAGCGACGGAATCCTATCGCCGTCGACTGGTCAGCGTCCTCGTCCGCCGCGCGATCCAGACAACGCTCGACCGGATGCCCAAACCTTCGGCTCCCCGGAAGGCCGCGCGATGAGCGACGGACCCCTGGCCCTCACGATCAACGGCAAGTCCCGGCAGTTCGAGAAGGTTCCCGACAGCGAGCGGCTTCTCGACACCTTGCGCTGGCGTGCTGGCCTCAAGGGGACGAAGGAGGGGTGCCGGACGGGCGGGTGCGGCGCCTGCACGGTGCTGGTCAACGGAGAGCCGACGCTCTCGTGTCTGGTCCTGTCCCGCGAGGTCTCGCAAGAAAAGGTCACGACTATCGAGGGGGTGGCGACCGAGAAGGTCGGCCGCCTCGTGATCAAGGCGTTCACGGAGGCCGGCGCGGTACAGTGCGGCTACTGTACCCCGGGGTTCGTGGTCGCGCTCGCCGCTCAACTCCGCGGCGGCGGCTCTCCTCCCAGTGTCGACACTCTGGTCGATGGATTGGAGGGAAATCTGTGCCGGTGCACGGGCTATTGCGCGATCCAGAAGGCCGTGGAAGCGGCCCGCGAGGCGGTGAAGTGACCCGCCGCGATGCCGAGCCCAAGGCGCGCGGCGCCCTCGAGTATGGGACGGACCTCGAGGCGCCGGGCATGCTCTGGGCTGCGCTGGTCCGGTCGCCGGTGGCTCACGGGCGGATTGTCCACCTGGACCTGAGCAATGCGCGCAAGATGCCGGGCGTCGTGGCCGTGGTCGGCCCGGACGACCTGCGCGCCCTTCTCCCCAAGGGAGCGCTCGAGGCCGAGCGGCCTGTCTTTCCCCTCGACGAGATCCGGTACCGCGGGGAACCGATCGCCGCGGTGGCGGCGGAGACCCTAGAACAGGCCCGTCGCGCCGCCGCGGCCGTCGCACCCGAGGTCGAGTCGCTCCGGGTCGACGCGCGGATCGAGGACATTTTTCCCGAGTGGCCCTCCGAGGCCGCCGCCCGGGACCCACGCGTGGTCGGCCACGTCCACGCCCGGCACGGCGACGTCGACGCGAAGTTCCGGAGCGCGGAGCTCGTCCATTCGGAGACGTACCGTACCTCGGGAGTCCACCAGGTCGCCATCGAACCGCATGCCTGTCTCGCCGAGATCCGCGATGGAACCTTCTGTGTCCGTTCCTCCACTCAGACCCCGTTCGGTCTCCGCGAGGACATCGCCTCCATCCTCGGCATTCCCGAGTCTCGCCTTCTCATAGAAGGGACCTGGGTCGGGGGTGGGTTCGGTGGGAAGGGGGCCGCCTTCCTCGAGCCGTACGCCCTCCTGCTGGCGGTGGCGAGCGGCCGGCCAGTCAAGCTGTCCCTCACCTACGCCGAGGAGTTCGAGCTGGGACGGACGACCCTCCCCTCGATCATCCGTCTCGACACGGCCGTCCATCGGGGCCGCATCGTGGGCCGCCGGGTCCGCCTCCTGCTCGATACGGGCGCCTCCTTGCCGGGCCGAGACTTCGCGGTCGGCTACTCCATCGGATTCCTGCTCGGCCCCTATCGGACCGAAACGTACGAGATCGAAGGGTTCGCCCTGCAGACGAACAAACCGCCCTTCGGTCCCCATCGGGCGCCGTTCGCGCCGCAGTCCGCCTTCGCGCTCGAGTCGCACCTCGACGGCCTCGCCCGGCGGCTGGGCATCGACCCGATCGAGTTCCGAAAGTTGCATGCGTGGCGTGAGGGGGATCGGACCGCGTACGACCAGCCCGTCGGCCCCTTCGGCTTGGAAGCCGGCCTCGAGGCCGCCGCGCGGACCGCCGGTAGGTGGCGGGCCGGCCTCCCGCCGGGCCACGGCATCGGCGTGGCGTGCGGGTTCTGGTCCACGAGCGTGGGAGCCGGTGGCGAGGCACGGCTGCTCCTCCAGCCCGACGGTCTGGTGATCCTCGAAGGGGAGCGTGAGATCGGGAACGGCAGCGTGGTCCAGGGACTGGCCATCGTGGCGGAGCGTGTGCTGGGTCTACCCCTCGACGCGATTCGCGTCGAGTACGGGGACACCGCCACCGCGCCGTTCGACTCGGGCGTGTTCGGGAGCCGTACCCTCGGGGCCCTCGGTCAGGCGGTCGAGAAAGCGGCCCGTTCGTTGGCCAATACCCTCGCGACGCGCGCCGGCGTCAAGGTGATCCAGCTCGAGATGAAGAACAGCCAGGTCATGGTCGTCGCTGGCCGCCGGCGGCAGAAACTCGTCGACCTGCTCACGCCGGCGGAACGAGCCGCCGGAGGCATCGAGGCTCTCGGGAAGCACTACGCTCCGGAGCGGAAGATCGATCTGTCCCGCGTGCTCGCCGGAACGGTCTATCCGTACCAGGACTTCACCGCGGCCGTCCATCTGGCCGAGGTCGAGGTGGACCGCGAAACCGGTCGCGTTCGCGTCGTGCGCTACGCGGCATTCCATGATCTGGGCAAGGCCGTCGACCCACCCGCGGTGATCGCCCAGGTCGAGGGCGGGGTCGTGATGGGACTCGGCACCGCGCTCTCCGAGGAAATGCTGTGGACGCCGGAAGCGCGTCTCGCGAACCCGGGCCTGCTGGACTATCGACTTCCCCGGATCCGGGATGTTCCCCCGATCCATGTCGAAGTGATCGAGGGATTCGCGGGAGCGGGACCGTTCGGGGCGAAGGGGATCGGCGAACCGCCGATCATCCCGGTTCCGGCGGCCGTGGCGAATGCCGTGGCTGACGCGACGGGGACCCGGGTCTTCGAGCTGCCTCTTACGCCGGAGCGCGTGGCGCGAGCGCTTAAGCTCCTGTAGGGTCCCCTCCGACGATGGTCCTTCCTCGGACGGAAATCCAGGCGCTCCTGACGGGGTATCCCCGGCCGCCGGTCATCGGCGCGATTGGTTCCCATTCGGCGCTCGACATCGCCGACGGGGCGGTGGAGGAAGGATTCCACACTCTCGTGCTGGCGCAGAAGGGCCGGGACCGGACCTACTCTCGATACTATCGAGCCCACCGGGACGCCGAAGGACGTGTCACCCGCGGCTGCGTGGACGAGGTCTGGACCTTTCCGAAGTTCGCCGACGCGGCGACGCCGGACGTCCAAGCCCGCCTCCGGGAGCACGGAGTGCTGATGGTCCCGAACCGCGCGCTAAGTTCCTACGTGCCGCTCGACGTCCTCGAGTCGTCCTTCCGCGTCCCGATGGTCGGGTCGCGGAACCTGCTCCGGATCGAGGAACGAACCGAGCGGGAGAACTACTACGCCCTGCTCGCCGAAGCCGGCATCCCCGCGCCGGCGCGGATCCCCACTCCGCAGGAGATAGAGGGGCTTGCGATCGTGAAGCTCCCCCACGCCACCCGTCGACTGGAGAGAGGGTTCTT
>Ga0187818_10000131_pt1 | contig 22357 bp, 21 predicted proteins | sample NC_wetland_sal_i_14_FD_130581 | JGI IMG/M metagenome (GOLD analysis project Ga0187818, IMG submission 130581) | Wetland sediment microbial communities from Neuse River Estuary, North Carolina, USA - SO4_3 | ecosystem: Environmental > Aquatic > Freshwater > Wetlands > Sediment | place: USA... | reverse complement strand
GGCCGACGGCGTTGCGGAAGCGGTAGAGCGCCGACAGGTAGTAGCCGATATTGCCCCAGGTGTGATGCGACCCATGCGATACCGCCATCACGCCCGGCCCATAAGTGCGTTTCAGTTGCTTGATTTGGTTCGCGACGAGATCGAGCGCCTCATTCCAGGAGATCCGCACATAGCCGGACTTGCCGCGGTTCTGCGGGTTGATCTTGCCGTTCGGATCGAAATCAACGCGCTTCATGGGATAGAGCAGCCGGTCCGGCGAATAGACGATCGATTTGGCGTTCTGGCCGTGCGGCGCCAAGGTCGTCTTGCGCGGCGGCGTGAACTTCAAGCCGCGTGCCTCGATCGTCCATGGACCCGCGTCCGTCTCGTCGAACTCGATCGGCGTCATGCGGACGATCTTGCCGTCCTTGACGTAGATGAAGACCGGGCCGCCATTGGTCATGTTGCAGTAGCGGGTCATGCCGTCCGGCATCTTGATGCCGAATTTCCAGCCGACGGTCTGGGCCATCATCAGCGTCTGCGCAAACCAATTGGTAAGGTCCTCGGGCCCGTCGACGCCGAGCTTGAAATCCTTTTGGGCGTTGATCTGATTGAGCCAATTGATCGGCGGGGTCAAAAGCTTGGCGCCGAGCGCCGCATCCTTGAGCATCAGCTTGATATCGGGATTGGCGTGCCGGCCGGCGCCGGAAGAAAATTTGCCGTCACGGAACGCAAACCAACGCCCGGTCTCTTCATCCCGCGCGAGGAACTGCGCCACGAAATTGCGTTCCTTGAGCCGATCGCGGAAAGCAGGATGCCGCCACGCTTGCCGTTTCAGGAGCAGCGACAAAGCGAACAGGATGATCGAGAATTTCACCGTTGCGATCTTCATCAAACCCCTCCTGCCCCGTTCGGCAACGATCCTTTTAGACCGCCCGCCGCGCCGTCTTCATCGCTCGGACACGGCGGTGATGCAAGGGGAAGCGATTTTCCCCGATGGAGGTGATGGCGATGGCACAAAGGAAGCATCTAAAGGGTTGTGTTGTCAGCGAGTTAGGTATGTCCGGCGGGTTCTCTCATCTGCGGATGATGCCCGTCTCTCAGGCCCAGGTGCTTGATTTAGATCAAAGACTTGTCCGCGCCAGACAGCAAGATGGGAAACATTGGGAATCCCACTCAAGAAACGTCTCGTTTGATCGCGATCACAGGATTGGAGAGGAAAAGCGCGCATGAATGTTGCCCTCACCGACAACCGCAAGGCCCGCGTGCCTTATGACGATCTGCGCGAATGGATCGTCGAAGCCGACAAGCTCGGTGAGCTGGTGCGTGCCAACGGGTATTCCTGGCAGGAAGATATCGGCATGGCGGCGGAGTTGCTGCAACACGACGCCAATGCTCCCGTGGCGCTGTTCGACGACATCCCGGGCTATCCGAAAGGCTTTCGGGTGCTCACCAACTTTTTCGGCGCCAAGCGGCAGAACATGACGCTCGGTTTCCCGCCCGGCCTCAACAAGGTCGAGTTGTCGGAAGCCTTTCTCGCCGATTTCCAGAAGATATCCGACAAGCCGCTGCCTTACGAGGTGGTAAAGACCGGCCCGATCCTGGAGAACGTGATCGAAGGCGACGCCGTCGACGTGACCTGTTTCCCGACTCCGGTCTGGCACGACCGCGACGAGGGCCGACGATATATCGGCACCGGCAGCTTCAATGTCACGCGCGATCCCGACGAGAAATGGGTCAATGCCGGCACGTATCGCGTCATGATCCATGACGCCAAACGGCTCGGCTTCTATATCTCGCCGGGAAAGCACGGCCGCATCCATCGTGACAAGTACCAGGCGCTCAACCAGCCGATGCCGGTGTGCATAGTGACCGGCGCCGACCCGCTGACCTTCCTCATGGCGTGCACGGAAGTGCCTTACGGCATTTGCGAGTATGAAATCGCCGGCGCATATCGCGGCCGGCCGCAGAAGGTGGTGCTGGGCAAACACACCGGATTGCCCTTTCCGGCCAATGCCGAGATCGTGATCGAAGGTTTCGTCCAACCCGGCAACACGTTGCCGGAAGGGCCATTCGGCGAGTGGACGGGCTACTACGGTTCGAAAATGCGGTCCGAACCGGTGCTCGACGTCAAGGCAATCTATCACCGCAACGACCCGATCATGCTTGGCTGCCCGCCGCAACGGCCGCCGGAGGAGCAGGCGCGTTACCGCGCCGTGATGCGCTCGGCGTTGTTGAAGCAGGAGCTGAAGAAAACCGGTCTGCCTGACGTGGTGGCCACCTGGTGCCACGAGGCGGGTGGATCGCGTCAGCTCACGGCGGTGTCGATCAAGCAGCGTTATCCGGGGCATGCCCGCCAGGCCGGACATCTCGCGGCCATGTGCCGTTCGGCCGCCTATGCCGGCAAGTACGTGGTCGTGGTCGACGACGACATCGACGTATCCAATCTCGAGGAACTGATGTGGGCCGTGTGCTCGCGCTCCGACCCCGTGACGTCGATCGATTTTATCCGCAACGCCTGGTCGACGCCGCTCGATCCGTCAATCCCTCCCGACCGCAAGGCGCAAAGTGATTTCACCAACAGTCGCGCCATCATCGACGCCTGCCGGCCGTATTATTGGAAAGACCAGTATCCGATCGTGAACATGCCTCTGCCGGAAACGGCGCGCCGGACCAAGGAAATGTTTTCCTGGATGCTCGACGGGGCAGGACGGGCAAAGACCAAGGGACGCTAGACCGCCGGTTTGCATAATAAGACGCCGTCAATTAAAACGGTCCCGGGAAGCTAGCGCATCCGAACGGGCCTACCCCCGGATATACCAACCCGGATATAAAGGCCCCACGCACCTCAGTCACCGCATATAAATATAAGAGGAACTCAGCCATGGATACGATCACCACCAAGACCAACAGGCCGACGGCCAAAGAGGTGCGCGATCTGCGTCTGACGCTGGAATGGCTCAAGTCGGAGGGCGACCTGATCGTGACGGACAAGGAGGTCGATCCCGACCTCCAAGTCACCGGGCTGCAGAAGCACATGGACGGCGGCTGCCCGGTGCTGTTCAACAACGTGAAGGGCAAACCCAAGCATCGCGTCGTCACCAATCTGTTCGGCGATATGAACATCATCAACAAGATGTTCGGCTGGCAGAACGATCCGGACCGCGTCCGGAAACTGGCCCATGCGCTGTCCCATCCGCTGAAGCCGGTCGTCATCCCGCAGAGCGAAGCGCCCTGCCAGGAGACGGTGATCGAGAAGCCGCAGAACGTGAACGATTACATGGTGCCCATCCGGCACACGACTTACGAGCCCGAGCTGACCGTGGGCTCGGGCATCCGCTGCGTGACCGGCGCGCAATTCGACGGCGGTTCGGACCTCGGCTACAACCGCATGAATTTCCGCTGGGGCAATGTCGGGACATTCCAGATTTCACCCGGCTCGCACATGTGGCAGGTGGTCAACAGTTACTACGCATCGAAGGAACGGGTGCCGATCACGGTGTGCTTCGGGGTTCCGCCAGCCTGCACGCTGCTCGCCGGCGCCGGGTTCGACTACGTCATCCTGCCCAAGGGGTGCGACGAGATCGGCGTGGCCGGCGCGGTGCAAGGTGCGCCGGTGAGGCTGGTGAAGGCGCGCACGGTGGATGCGATGGCATTGGCCGATGCCGAGGTCGTGCTTGAGGGCTATGTCGATCCCCGCGACCGGCGTTATGAGACGCGCGAAAGCGAGGAAGCTGATGTGCAAGGCCGCTACCATTTCCATCCCGAATGGGCGGGATACATGGGCAAGGCCTACAAGGCGCCGACCTTCCACGTCACCGCCGTGACCATGCGGAAACCCGAGAGCAAGCCGATCATCTTCGCGCTCGGCGTCCATACGCTCGACGATCACAACATCGACACGAGCGTGCGCGAATCGGCCATCTTCGAGCTGTGCGAGCGGCTACAGCCCGGAATCATTCAAAACGTCGTCATTCCCTACAGCATGACGGACTGGGGCGGCTGCGTCATCCAGGTGAAGAAGCGCCACCAGATCGACGAAGGCTGGCAGCGAAACTTCCTCTCGGCCATCCTGTCCTGCTCGCAGGGAATGCGCCTCGCCATCGCGGTCAGCGAGGACACCGACCCCTATTCGATGGACGACGTGATGTGGAACCTGACCACGCGCGTCAATCCGCATACCGACATCCTCAATCCCATCCCCGGCGGCCGCGGCCAGACCTTCATGCCGGCCGAGCGCATGACCGCGGGCGGGAAACAGTGGACGGCGTCGAATACCGTCTTCGAAGGCGGCATGGGCATCGACGCCACCGTGCCGTTCGGCTACGAAAGCGACTTCCTCCGGCCCGTCTATCCGGTTGACCGCGTCAAGCCCGAGGATTTCTTCACCAAAGCCGACATCCAAAATGCGAAAAAACGTATGCGGGGCTGGGTGCATTCGCTGGCGCGCACCGGACGTTAGAGCGTCATCGCCTTCGGGCCGTCAGGCACGGCGTCCGCGCGAAGGCCCGGCGATTATCCTTGCGATCCGTTCCCGGGCGCGCCCGCCGCGGCAAGGTTGGCGCGCCGCCAGGCCTCTACGAGCGCTTTGCGATCGAGCTTGCCGCGCGCGGTCTTGGGCAGGCTTGCGCTAAAGACGATTTGCTTGGGCGCTTTGAATGCCGTGAGATGTTCCATGCAAAACTTCAAGATGTCGGACTCGCTCAGCCGGCGGCCGGGCTTGAGCACGACATAGCTCACCACCTCCTCGCCATAGATGCGGTCCGGAACGCCGATGGTCATGACCTCGGCCACATCGGCCAAGCGCGCCAAAATGCCGTCGATCTCCAGCGGCGAGATGTTGACGCCGCCGCGGATGATGAGGTCCTTCTCCCGGCCGGTGAGATGGAGGTATCCCTCGGAGTCGAAATGACCCATGTCGCCGGTCTTGGCGCGTCCGACCGCGCTGACGTGGATCCCGCCGTCCGCCGCGATGTAGCGGAAAGGAACGTCCTCGAAGCCGCCGACCTCGATGTATCCGACTTCGCCCGTGGGCAGCGGACGGCCTTCGCAGTCGACGATAGCGGTGCGGAGATAAGGCAAGGGCTTGCCGGCCGCGCCAAGGCGCCTGGCCTCGCCGGTGCTGCCGGAGATCCAGCCGGTTTCGCTGGAACCGTAGCCCTGCGCCAATCTGATGCCGAAGCGCTCCTCGAAACGCTGCCACTCCTCCACCAGGAGCGGCGCTGAACTCGAGATCATGAAACGGAGATTGGCGAGATCGGCGTCTTGGGCGCCGGCCTCGCCCTGCAGCAGCATATTGACGACGGTCGGATTGCCGGCGGCAATCGTCGTCCGCAGCCGCGCGATGTCCGAAAAAAATCGCGTGCGCGAGAATTTCCGGCGGAAGTGCAACGTGGCGCCTTGGCTGAGGATCGCGAGCGCGCTCAGAATCTGCGCGGAAACCCAATTGAACGAGCGATAGTCGTAGAGCCGGTCCTCCGGGCCGATGCCGAATGCGGTCGCCGTGGCGACGGCGTTGCTCAGGAGCTCGCGATGGCTCAGCACGACGCCTTTCGCTTTCGCCGTGGTGCCGGAGGTGAACACGATCGCCGCATCGCCCGCATCCGCCGGATTCGCGCAAGCGGGCGTCTTTGCTGCCGTGATCATGTCGGCGAAGACGCCCTCCCCGCCCTTCGCGGACCACCGGCCAAGCTGCCGCCACGGCACTTGCATCGTACCGGCAAGCGACTCAACGCCAAGTCCTTCCTCGTAGAGCACCAATTTGGGGGCAAGCCGATGAAGGATCGAATCGAGGTTGCCGCGGTTCATCTCGACATGCACGGTGCAGATCGTGGCCCTCGCGGCCAGGACCCCGACATACATGACGAGATGTTCGAGCGAGTTGTCGGCAAGGAGGACCACGCGATCATTGCCGCCGATCCGGCATGCCGCAAGATAGCCGGCGATCCGCCCCGCCGCCTCTTGCATCTCGGCATAGCTGATCGAGCGGTCCTCGTCGATGAAGTGAAGATAGGGCTTGTGCGGATGGGCGCCCGACGCGCGCGCGAGCCACGCGCGCAGGGTCTGTGGTCCGAAATCAGGCGTGGAAGCCGGCGCCGCCGCGCCGCCGCCCCGCATGGCCCCGGCCAGCGTCTCCTCGACGGGTTTCACGCTTTGCTTGTGAGCGCGAGAGTTGACCGATTTTTCCGTCATCCGTGCCGTCGCAATCGTCGATCGCAAAGTACGACGCTTGGAGTTCGAAGTAAACATTCGCCGCGGGTTTTCGCTATTGCGACGCATCTCGATTGACGACGCCCAGCCAGCGGTCGAGCAGGTGGGGATCGGCAGCCAGCGTCGCGCTCGGACCGTGGTGGACGATGCGGCCGCGCGCGAGCACGACGGCCTCGCTGGTGAGCGGCAGGATCTGGCGTGCGTGCTGCTCCACCAGCAGCATCGTCATGCCGCCTGAGCGGATCATGTCGCGCAGGGCGCCCATGAGTTCCTGCACGATGATCGGCGCCAGTCCTTCGAGCGGCTCGTCGAGAAGCAGCAGGGCCGGGTTGAGCGCGAGCGCGCGGCCGATCGCCAGCATCTGCTGTTCGCCGCCCGAAAGCTGGTTGCCGAAATTGTGCCGCCGTTCGTGAAGCCCCGGGAAGAGATCGTACACCCGCGAGAGCGTCCACGGCCCCGGCCGCGCCACGGCGTTCATATTCTCCTCGACCGTGAGAGACGGAAAGATCTCCCGTTCCTGCGGGACCCAGCCGAGCCCGGCGGCGGCGCGGAAATGGCTCGGCATGCGCGTGATGTCGGCGCCGCGAAACAGGATGCGGCCGCCATGAATGCGCGTGGCGCCCATGAGGGTCGCGACCAATGTCGTCTTGCCCATGCCGTTTCGGCCGAGCACCGCGAGCGCGCCGCCCTCGGACAGGCTGAGCGAGATGCCGGACAACACGACCGCCTCGCCATAACCGGAGGACAGGCCTTCGATGCGCAAGAGCTCAGCCATGCTGGGCCTCGCCCAAATAGACTTCGCGCACGCGCGGATCGGCGGAAATCTGCGCGGGCGGACCTTCGACCAGAATCGCGCCGTCCACCAGCACGGTGATGCGCTCGGCGAAGCGGAACACCAAGTCCATGTCGTGCTCGATCAACAGAACGGTGACGCTGCGCGGCAACTCGGCAAGAGTGGCGAAGAGTTCCGCGCTCTCGCCCTCGGGAACGCCCGCCGCCGGCTCGTCGAGCAGCAGCACGCTCGGCTCGAGCGCGAGCGCGAGCCCGATCTCAAGCAGGCGTTGCCGGCCGTAGGGCAGAGCGCCGGTCTGCTCATGGGCGCAGTCGAGGAGTCCCAGCCGATCCAAGAGCGCCGCCGCCTCCTCGATCACCGCGCTGTGACTGGCGAGGCTCCGCCACCAGCGCGCGGTGGCGCCTTGCCGTTGGGCGACCGCGAGCGCGGTCGCTTCGAGCGGCGACATGCCGGGGAAGAGCTGATTGACCTGGAAGGTACGCACCAGACCGCGCGCGACGCGGCGATGCTGCGGCTCGCCGGTGATATCGACCCCATCCAGAATGACCCGCCCGGCGGTGGGAGTGAGCGCGCCAGTCAGCAGGTTGACGAGCGTCGTCTTGCCGGCACCGTTCGCGCCGATGAGCGCCTGCCGCGCGCCGCGCTCGATGGCGAGGTTGACGTCGTTGGTGACGGTCAACCCGCCGAAGTGCATGAACAGGCCTCGGGTTTCGAGAGTCGCGGTCATGCTCGTGCTCCGCGCGCTCTAAGCGACGCCCGAGATGCGGCGCAGGACAGCCACCATCCGGGAAGCCAGCCCGAGAATGCCGCCGCGGGCGAAGAAGACCAGCGCGATGAACGCGATCCCCGTCCAGAACTGCCAATACTCGGGCGTGAGCCCCGAGAGCAGATATTGAGCGACGATGAGCGCCAACGCGCCGACGACGCCGCCATACAGCGTGCCCGCGCCGCCCAGAACCACGACCAACAGCGCCTCGGCGGATTTATCGAACGAGAGCACATCGAGCGAGACGAACTGTGTCGTCTCGGTCAAGAGCGCTCCCGCGACACCGGCGAATATCGCCCCGATCGTATAGACCGCGACGAGACGCCGCGCCACCGGCGTGCCGAGCGCGGGCATGCGCCGCCCGTTCTCGCGGATGCCGCGCAAGGCCAGGCCGAACGGCGAATGAACGATGCGGCGGATGATGAGAAATGAGAGGAACAGCACGACAATGCTGTAGCAATACGCGGTGCGGCCATAGAGATCGAAGCGCCAGACGCCGAAGAGCGGCCAGATTTCGACCCCCTGCAACCCGTCGGCGCCGCCGGTGAGCCAGCGCATCTTGTTGGCGAGTTCGAACAGCATGAGGGAGATTCCGAGCGTCACCATGAGCCGGGTCAGATCCGAGCCCCGCAGCACCAGGAAACTGGTGGCGAAGCCCAGCACGCCCGCGGCCAATCCGCCGAACGCCAATCCGCTCAACGGCTCGCCCCAGCCTTGCTGGGCGAGAATCCCGGCCGCGTAGCCGCCTAATCCGAAGAATGCCGCGTGCCCGAGCGAGATCACGCCCGCATAGCCGAGAATGAGATCGAGCGAGATCGCGAACAGCCCCATGATCGCCACCTGGCTGAACAGCACGAGCTGTTTCGGCAGCAGGAAGTAAAGCAGGACCGGGGCGATCCAGAAGACGTACTCGGCTGGCCGCCATGCCGCCAAGCCTCGCAGATACGCGACCTCGGCGCGATAGCGCGGCAGGACCGCGTTTTGGACGAGACTTCCCGGTTTCATGCCGCGCCTCTCGTCGAGAGGCTCGGTCAACGGACAGCGGGCCGGCCGAACAGCCCCTGGGGACGCACAATGAGCATGACGACCATGACGGTGTAGATGATGAAGGCGCCGACCTCGGAAATGTAATATTTCCCCGCCACGTCACAGATGCCGAGAACCAGCGAGGCGGCAAGCGGCCCGCCCAAGGTTCCCGTGCCTCCGACCGCGACGACGATCAGGAAGTAGACCATGAACTTGACCGGGAAGGTGGGGTCGAGATCGAGGATCTCGATACCGAGCGCCCCCGCGAGACCGGCAAGGCCGGACCCGACGGCGAAGGTGATCGCGAACAGGCGGTCGACATCAATGCCCATGCCGCGCGCGACGCGGGCGTTGTCGACCGAGGCGCGCAGCTGGCTGCCGAAGCGCGTGCGTGTCAGCATGATGTGAAGGAGCAGCGCGATCAATCCGCAGACGACGATCAAAAACAACCGGTAGACGCCGACGTCGAACCCCGCGAAGACGTGAAACTGACCGCCGAGGAAGGGCGGGAGCTGGATGATCTGGTGCTGCGCTCCCATGAAATAGGAGGCCATGGCCATCGACGCAAAGACGATGCCGATCGTAAAGAGCACTTGATCCAAAGGGCTCGCGCCGTAAAGCCGGGAATAGAGCGTGCGCTCCAAAACCATGCCCACCGCGGCCGAGATCAAGAACGCCGCGGGCAGACACCACAGCAGGGGCACGCCCCAGCCTTTCAACAGCACGACGGCGACATAGCCGCCCAGCATGGCGAAGGCGCCGTGCGCGAGATTGACGAAGTTCATGATGCCGAGCGTGACCGACAGCCCGAGCGCCAGCATGAACAGGAGCGCCCCCGTTGCGATCCCGTCGAACAGGACCGTCAGCACGAGACGTTCCCTCGCCGCGGCCGATGCCGCGCCCCGTCCGGCCCATCCCGCGCTGGGTAGATCCGGCCGGCCGGCCGGATTCTACTTGCCGTCAGGATGCACGTCCCTGACGCGGTCGAATTCGACATTGTAAAGGTGTCCGTTCACACGCTCGACCTTGCGCAAATAGACATCCTGGACGACGTCGCGCGTCTCGGGGTCGATGGTTATCTTGCCGCGCGGACTCGTCCAACTCAGGCCCTCGGCGGCCGCGATGAATTTATCGCCGTCGGCCGAACCGCCGGTCTTCTTGAGCACCTGGTAGATGAGCGCCATCCCGTCATAGCCGCCGACCGCCATGAAGTTCGGCCGCATGCCGCCATTGGCTTTCTCGAAGGCGGCGACGAAGGCCTTGTTCTCCGCGGAGGGGTGGGCCGCGGAGTAAAAATGCGAAGTGATCGTGCCCAGCGCCGAGTCGCCCATGCTGTCGAGAATGTCGTCGTCGACCACGTCGCCGGTGCCGATGAGCTTGATGCCGGCTTTGGCGAGCCCGCGTTCGGCGAACTGCTTCATCACCGCCGAGCCTTCGCCGGAGGGCACGAAAATGAACACCGCGTCCGGTTTATCGTCCTTGGCGCGCTGGATGAAGGGCGCATAGTCCGGGTTGTGGAGCGGCACGCGCGCGCCGTCAACCGTTCCGCCACTCGCGGTGAACACCGTCTTGAAGGTCGTCTCGGCATCGATGCCGGGGCCGTATTCGGTAACGAGCGTGTAGACCTTCTTCATTCCGTGCTTCGCGGCCCACAGCGCAATGGGCGCCGTTTGCTGGGGCAAGGCGAACGAGGTGCGCACGATGTAGGGCGATTTCTGCGGAATGACCAGCGTGCCCGCCGCCATGACGACCATCGGCGTCTTCGCCTCGGTCGCCACCGGGGCGGCGGCAAAGGCGAGCGGCGTCAGGCCGAAACCGGCGATGATCTCGGCATGATCGTTGGTGATGAGCTCTTGGGCGAGACGCTTGGTGGTTTCCGGCGCAATGCCGGTGTCGTCGCGCAGCAGCACCTCGATCTTGCGGCCCGCAACGACATCGCCATGCTCGGCAAGGTAGAGATTGACCGCCGCATCGACTTGTTTCCCGGTCGAGGCGAAGGGTCCCGTCATCGGCACGATCAGGCCGATCTTCAACGGTTGCTGCGCCGACGCGCCCGACGATAGGAGCGCGACCATCGCCACCGCGACCAGCGTCGCGTGGAGTGAAAATCCGATCTTCATGGCTTCCTCCCTGCCCAATTTATTTTCCCCGAGAAGGGACCAAGCTTCTCCGTTGACACGCCTTTGGTCAAGCCTTCCCTTGCCCACGACCGCTTGGGCTCATACAACGCGATCCCGGCAACGAAGCGCCATGGATGGGGGTTGATACCCTTTCGCAACAGCTAAATCGGAGCAATCAGGCGGCATGTCCCGCCGGCGCGACACGGCAGAGCAGACCGCGAAGCTGATAAGTTCCCATCGCCGGATCGTAAGGCGGCTGATTATCCGTCAACAGATTGGCGTTCGATTTCCACACGCCGTAATCGGGCCCGGGCTCTTCCGGAAACCACCAGCCAAACTGGGCATTGATGACGCGCGGATCGATGCCGGAGGTGATCTTGGCCTTCTGCCGCATGCGCCCGCGCCTTGTTTCGATCCACATCCAGTCGCCATGGACGATTCCGAAACGGGCGGCGGTTTCCGGATGGATTTCCGCCACCGGATAGCGGCTTGCCTTGCGCAGTTTCTCGATCTGCCGGTGCTCGGAGTTGAAATAGAACGAAATGCGCCCGCCCGTGGTCAGCACCAGCGGATAATCCTTGGCGATGCCGGGGGTCGCAACCGGGCTCTCCGGCGGCTCTTCGTAATAGGGCAAAGGCGAGTAGCCGAGCTGTTCGAGGCGCGTCGAATAGAGCTCGATCTTCTTCGTCGGCGTCTTGAAGCCGCCGTCCTCGTACTTGCGGTACTTGAACGGGACCTTGACGAAGCCTTTTTGGGTCAATTGCTCGAAGGTCATGCCGATGCCGCCGGCCTTGAGCTGCGCATCGAGGACATCGCGCAACGCCTCCGTGCCGACCGGCAGCTTCATCCGCCGCGCCAGCGCGATGAAAATCTCCTCGTCCGGTTTGCATTCGCCGATCTGAACGGCCTTTTGCTGGGCGACCACCACATTGGCGGCGACGGTCGGCAGGCCGGCGAGCTGATCGAGTTCCGGCCAGGCCGCCGCCGGCAGCACGATATCCGCCAACTCCGCCGTCGGCGTCATGAACAAGTCCGCGCAGACGATGAAGTCGAGCTTCATCAGCGCGTCATAGACGGCCGAGCTGTTGGCGTAGGTCGTCAGCGTGTTGTTGCCGAAGATCAGGAATGCCTTCACCGGATAGGGTTTGCCTTCGCTCATCGCCCGCAGCAAGGTCGGAATGTGCGCCGCCGGCAGATCGGCGCCCTCGCCGCCCAGCAGCTTGAAGCGATCCGCGCCCAGGCGCTTGGCATTGGCGGCCGGCGTCAGATTTTCGATCAAGCTCGGGAAGCGGCCGAGTCCGTGCATGCCGAAGACCCAGCCGCCGGGAACATCGATATTGGCGGTCAGCACCGGCAACATCGAGACCGCGCGCACGGTTTGAATGCAATTCGGCGTGTGCTCGATCGCGCAGCCCCAGTCCAGCAGGGCGGGTTTGGTCCGCGCGAACAGCCGGGCCGCCGCGCGGACTTTGTCGGCCGGGACCCAAGTGATCGGTTCGGCCCATTCCGGCGTCATGTCCTTGACCCGGTCGGCCAGCGCGTCGAAGCCGTGGGTCCATGCCTTCACGAACGCCTCGTCGTAGAGCCGCTCCTCGATCAGCACGTGGAGCATGCTGAGCGCGAGCGCGTCATCCGTTCCCGGACGCAGCTGCAGCCAGACATCGGCCTTCTTGGCGAGATCGATTTCGCGCGGATCGACGACGATGATCTTCGGTTGATGATCGAGCGCCTCGAGCACGTTGAAGCGAGTCTCGCCGTCCGGCCCGGACAAGACCGGATTGTGGCCCCAGAACATGATGCATTCAGGCGGCGTCCCGCCGGTGTAATCGGACACCGGGAAATCGCCGAAGGTCAGCAAACAGGTGTTGACGCGCGGGTGGAAGCACTGGGCGAAGCCGGGCTCGCACCAGTTCGGCGTGCCAAGGGCGTGGCCGAAACGCGAGACCCAACGGATATGATGCCGTCCGGTCCCGGTGCCGAGGGCGATCGCTTCCGGGCCGAGTTCGGCGCGGATCGCCAGCAGGCGCTCGCTGATCTCGTCGAGCGCCTCGTCCCAGGATATTCGTTTCCATTGTCCGGAGCCGCGCGGGCCAAGGCGGCGCAGCGGATATTTCAGCCGGTCCGGGTGATTGACGAGATCGACCGTCACCGTGCCGATCGGGCATAGCCGGCCGTGACTGAGCGGCGAGTCACGGTCGCCCTCCACTTTGACCAGAACGCCGTTCTTGACGTGGAGCAGCGCGCCGCAGCCGCCGTGGCAGCTCCGGCATACGCTCTTGAGCACCGCGGTGCGCCCGGCGGAATCGGCCGGGTTATCCGGTTGCGGGTGGTGCATCGTCATGTCGTCCGTCTCGCCAGCCATGCCAGGGACAATCGTCCGATTGAGGACGCTCGCGGATTCAAATCAGGACACGGGCCTTACATCGCTTGGAACACCGACTTGAGATGCGCGTCGTATTTGATGACATGTTCGAGAAACCAATCCTTCAGATCGTTGCTCAGCGTCGATTGGGCGGAGCCGGCTCTGGATTGAAAGGCGCGAATGATCGATTCCAGCTTGGAAAGTTCCTGCGCGTGGTGGGTAAAGTGTTCATCGAGGATGGCGTCGCTCATGGCCTTGAGGAAATGCGGCCGGTCTTTTTGATAAGACTCCGCGCTACCGCTGATTTCGCGCAAAATCGAATTTTCGTGCCTGAAATGATTCTCGGTTGCGAGTCTGAGGGCGTCAAACAACGGTTCGAACTGGGTCGGCGGCTGTTTGGCGCGCTCGGCGGCATCGATTTTATTGATGACGCCGATCAAATACTGATGCTCCGCATCGAGCCCTTTATGGCCGACCGTGAACGTCTCGCTCCAGGCAATCAGGGGTGGTGTTTCCATTCTCAGCCCATATCCCGACCGTTGATCCATATCAACCCGACACGCACGTCACGCACACTGATCTATATCAACGCTACGGTTGCCGGGAGGGCGACGAGACGCTTGAAAGTCCTGAAATTCAGCGTCTTGCGGGGGGAATGGTGGAGCAGAGGGGGATCGAACCCCTGACCTCGACATTGCGAACGTCGCGCTCTCCCAACTGAGCTACTGCCCCGCCCGCGGTGGCGCGGACTATGTGGCGATGCTTCGCGCCATGTCAAGATTCCGGGCGGGCCCCGCCCCAATCTTGCGCCGCCCCGGAAGCGGGGCTAGGGTCTGGCCATTGCCCCGCGGAGAATGAGCGTCCCATGAGCAATTTCCTGGTGCCGGTGATCGAGGTGGCGATCGTCCTCATCAACCTCTATTGGTGGGTGGTCATCCTGGCCGCGGTGGCGAGCTGGCTGATCGCCTTCGGCGTCATCAACACCCACAACCGCGGCGTGGCGCGGGTGGTGGACGTCCTCTACCGCCTGACCGAACCGGCGCTGGCGCCGATCCAGCGCATCCTGCCCAATTTCGGCGGCGTCGATATTTCGCCGGTGATCCTGCTGGTCATCCTGTGGTTCATCACCATGGAGTTGCGGCAGCTCGAGTTCTATTTGCTGACGATGTCCTGAACGGCGCAATGGCCCTGCCCTTCTCCGCCGCCCGGTCCGGCGTCAATCTCGCGGTGCGGGTAACGCCCAAGGCCGCGTCTAGCCGCGTGCTCGGGTTGGTCGAGGAATCGTCCGGCGGCATCAGCCTGAAGCTCGCCATCCACGCGCCGCCCGAGGACGGCAAGGCCAATGCCGATCTCATCGCCTTGCTGTCCGGATTGTTCAATCTTCCCAAGCGCGATCTGAGCCTGGCGTCGGGCGCCTCGGGCAGGCGCAAGCTGGTGCACATCGCGGGCGATCCCGCCCGTCTCCTGCCCCGGATCACGGAGGGGCTGCGGCCATGGCTCAAGCGCGGCTGATCGACGGCAAGGCGCTGGCGGCCGAACTGCGCCAGGAAGTCGCCAAGGAAGCGGCGGCGATCAAGTCTCTGCGGGGCTTCCAGCCCGGGCTTGCCGCGGTGCTGGTGGGCGAGGATCCGGCCAGCCAGATCTATGTCAAAAGCAAGGGCAAGGCCTCGGCCGAGGCGGGCTTGAAGAGCTTCGAGCATCGCTTGCCCGCGACCGCCAGCGAAGCGCAATTGCTCGAACTAGTGGCGCGGCTCAATGCCGATCCCGAGGTGGACGGTATCCTGGTGCAAATGCCGCTCCCGAAGCAGATCGATTCGCAGCGCGTCATCGACGCCATCGATCCGGCCAAGGATGTCGACGGCTTCCACGCCGCCAATGTCGGCCGGCTGTGGAGCGGCGGCAGGGGGCTGGTGCCCTGCACGCCCTATGGCTGCCTTTTGCTGCTGCGCCGGACGCTGGGCAGCCTGACCGGCGCCAATGCGGCGGTGCTCGGCCGCTCCAACATCGTCGGCAAGCCGATGGCGGCGCTGCTGCTGGCCGAGAACTGCACCGTCACCATCGCCCATTCCAAGAGCCGCGACCTGCCCGCGATCGCGCGCCAGGCGGATATCCTGGTGGCCGCGGTGGGCAAGCCCGAGATGGTCAAAGGCGCCTGGATCAAGCCGGGCGCCACCGTGATCGATGTCGGCATCAACCGGATCGCAACGCCCGACGGCAAGAGCAGGCTGGTCGGCGACGTCGCCTTCGCCGAGGCGAGCCTTGTGGCAGGATCGATCACCCCGGTGCCGGGCGGCGTCGGCCCCATGACCATCGCCTGCCTGTTACGCAATACGGTGCTGGCGTCTTGCCGGCGGCGCGGCCTGCCGGAGCCCAAGCTTTAATTCAATCCCGCAAAAAGAACCGCCCCCTCGAAATCGCTTTCGAGGGGGCGGCAGGTTCAGCCGAAATTCGGGAGCAATGGGGGGGTTATTGCTCCCAGGCCGGCTTACCCAGATTGACGGCGTTCGGGCTGGTCGCCATGCCGGTCAGAGCGCCGGCGCCGGCGCCGATCGCGGCACCCGCCAGCGGAGCGCCGACCAGCGCGCCGACCACGGCACCGCCGGCGGCGCCGATGCCCGCACCCGACAGACCGCGGTCGCCCGGGGCCGTGCCGCAAGCGGACAGCAGCAGAGCCGCAACAACCATGAGAATGCCAATGCGCGTAGACATGGTTCCATCCCTTTCGCTGTGGATGACGCGCCAAGGATGGGAGCCAATCGTGGCGAAAAATTGAAATTTTCGGGGTAATAACGCGGCAGATGTGACGGATATCACACCATCACATCAATGACTTAGAAAGAAGCGCTATTTCTTGGGGGCGCGCAGCTTCTTCGCCAGCCGCAGCCGGAGCGCGGTGAGCTTGATGAAGCCCTCGGCGTCGCGCTGGTCATAGACCGTGTCGAATTCGAATGTCACATGCGCGAGGCTGTAGAGCGATTTAGGCGATTTCCGCCCGACCACCCGCGCCAGCCCCTTGTAGAGCTTCAAGCGCACGATGCCCTCGACGTGAAGCTGGCTCAAGTCGATCGCGGCCTGGAGCATGTCCCGCTCGGGCGAGAACCAGAAGCCGTTATAGATGAGCTCGGCGTAACGCGGCATGAGCTTGTCCTTGAGATGCGCCGCGCCCCGGTCGAGCGTCAGGCTCTCGATGCCCCGATGCGCCGCGTGAAGGATGGTGCCGCCGGGAGTCTCGTAGACCCCGCGCGACTTCATGCCGACGAACCGGTTCTCGACCAGGTCGAGCCGGCCGATGCCGTGCTTGCCGCCGAGTTGGTTGAGCCGCGTCAGCAACGCCGCCGGCGAGAGCTTCTTGCCGTCCACCGCCACCGCGTCGCCCCGCGCGAATTCGATCTCGACATAGTCGGGCTTGTCGGGCGCCTGTTCGGGCGCGACGGTGCGGCTGTAGATGAATTCCTCGGGCTCGTGCCAGGGGTCTTCCAGCGCCTTGCCCTCGGCCGAGATGTGCAACAGGTTGGCGTCAGTCGAGAATGGCGCCTCGCCGCGCTTGTCCTTGGCGATCGGAATCTGGTGCTTCTCAGCGTATTCAATCAACTTCGAGCGCGAATCAAGGTCCCATTCCCGCCACGGCGCGATCACCTTGATGTCGGGATTCAAGGCGTAATAGGCCAGTTCGAACCGCACCTGGTCGTTGCCCTTGCCGGTGGCGCCGTGGGCGACCGCGTCGGCGCCCACCTTCTCGGCGATCGCGACCTGGCGCTGGGCGATCAAGGGCCGGGCGATGGAAGTGCCGAGCAAATATTGGCCCTCGTAAAGCGCGTTGGCCCGGAACATGGGGAAGACGAAATCGCGCACGAATTCCTCGCGCAGATCCTCGACGAAGATCTGCTTCACGCCCATGGCCTCGGCCTTTTTCCGCGCCGGCGCCAGTTCCTCGCCCTGGCCGATATCGGCGGTGAATGTCACCACCTCGCAGCCATAGGTCTCCTGCAGCCAGCGCAGGATGACCGAGGTATCGAGGCCGCCCGAATAGGCGAGCACGACCTTTTTGACTTTGACCGCGTCTTTCATGGCGGCGGAGTATCGGGGAACACCGCGTGGGCGGCAAGCCTAGCGAAGCACAGCCGAGGGCCGATCCTTCAGGCCCGAGGCGTCGTGCGAAGCCAGATTAGCGAAGCACCGATGCGCGGCTAATTCTGCGCTCCGGGCACTGCGCCCGGCGGGACGGCCGGCACCGGTTGCCACGCGCCCTGGCAGGATTGGACATAGGGGTAATAGCCCTTTGGATTGGCGCAATAGTACCAGAATGATGATTGCGCAGATGTTGCCGGGGCTTGCTGTATGACCACCGGCGCCTGCGGTATGACCACCGGCGCCTGGTAAACCGGCGGCGGGTAGTACGTATAGGGGTAATACGGCCAGTCCAGATAATACGGCCAGCCCCACCACCCGAGCCCGATGCCGCCATACCAGCCGCCGCCGTGCCAGCCGCCGCCATGCCACCCTCCGCCGCCATGCCGGTCACCGCCGCCATGCCCGCCCCCGTGACCGTGGCCTTGCGCCACGGCTGAAGGAACGAGGAACGGCGGACCGCATGCGATCAGCAGGGCCAGAACAAGCCATCCGAAAATCTTGGAGAAGCGCGACAGGGCAGGATGACGCATGGGGCACCTCTCTCCGGTACAGGACCGAAGGAACATAACTACGCTACATCCATTAGTCGCGATGGCACCTTTAAGCATTGACGCAGATCAATCGCGTTTCCGCCGCAAAGCGATCCCGAGCGGGAGCGGCGCATTGCGGGCGACTGCGCGCCGGGCAAGCCTCTTCGATTTACCGGGCCTTCCCGAAAGAGCGGTGCTTGCCGTCCCTATCCCGCCCGGATCGTGCGCTGACGGCGAATAGTATCAACCCGGCAATGATCGTCACCGATGCCGCCGTGAATGCGGCAGCGGGGTTGTATGTCTGCCAGAGATAGCCTCCCCCTGTTCCCGCAATCAGCACGCCGAACCCGGCCGCTGCATTGAGCCATCCCAATCCTCCACCGCGGAGCCGCTTGCGAGTCAGCTGAGCGGCGAGAGAACGCTGCACCCCGTCGGTAAGCGCGGGGAACAGGCCGAGCAGAAAGAAACCAAGCAGAAGGGTCCATGGCGACTGCGCAAAATCGAGGACGGCGTAACTTAAAACCAAAAACAGGTAGCCGGCGAATATCGTGGTCCGGGCGCCGATGCGGTCGCTCATTTTGCCCGCCGAGAATGAGAGTCCGGCGTAGGAAAAATTGTACACCGTGTAAAACAACGGGATATCGGCGATCACCAATCCTATCGATTGGGTCTTGAGAAGCATGACCGCAATGGGAAGGCTTCCCATCGAGAGAACAAACACCGACAAAAGGAAGAGCTTGAATTGCGGCGAAAGTTCCTTGAAGGACGCGACCAGGCCGGCGCGCGCGGCTGCACGCGATTTCGCCACATCCGAAACGAAGAAGAGGGTTGCCAGGGCAATGATGCCGACGACGAAAGCCGTCATGAAGACGATATCGAACCGCAGCGGAAGATGGCTCAATAGCGCGTAGGCGACGAGAGGACCGAGGATCGCCCCGGTCGTGTCCATGGCGCGATGGTAGCCGAACGACCGTCCGAGCTCCTTGCGCGGCGTCGAAAGCGAAATGATCGCGTCGCGCGGCGAATCCCGGAAGCCCTTGCCCACCCGATCGATGAACCGCAGGCAGAGCGCGCCGCCGACGGTCGAAACCAGAATGTAAACGGGCCGCACCATGACCGATAGCGAGTATCCCGCCACGACAAGCGGTTTGCGATTTTGAAACCGGTCCGAAAGACCGCCTGAATAGATCTTGAAGAAATTCGATGCCGCTTCCGCAATGCCGTCGACGAGCCCGAGCGATTCCGCGCCCGCTCTGAGCACGGAGACGAAGAAGGCGGGAAAGACGGAAAAGATCATCTCCGAGGAGAAATCGTTGAACAGGCTGGTGAGCCCAAGAAAGAATATGTTTTTCGGAAGGCCGAGAATCCGCTTGTTCATTGTGAAAATATTATCCTCCATCGGGCGCGAATGGTCGATGGATAAGCTCGAAGAACGCGAAAATTACGTTTTTGTCAGAAGGTCAATTGGAAGCCCAGGTAATATGAGAACTGGTTGGTGCTGCTCACATTCTGAAGGCCGCGGCCGGCGGAAAACAGCAGGTGATAATTCTCGGTGAAATTGTAGATGCCGCCGAGCTAGCGAAAGAGCGGCGGCAGACGCGGCGGCACCAGAAGCCACAGCAGCAGCGCATAAAGACACACCGCGACGTAAAGCACGGCGAAGACCCACAGCGGCAGCGGCCAGTAAATCAGCCGGTCGATCCAGCCCGCGATGAGCGGCGTAGGCGCGGCGGGCCCGCCCGCCGGTTGCAGGAGATCGAACTGCCAGACGGTGAGGAAGCAGATCCGTTGCAGCACGGCCTGAAGCGCCACCGCGGCGAGGATGGCGAGGTGCAAGGCGCGCCACCAGAAGACGCGGACGAAATCCCAGCCGCGCCAGGCGCCCAAGGGGATCGCAACCAGGCCGAAGAGGTTGAACAGGATGATGCCGAGATGAAGCAACAGCATGGCATCGGCAAGCGCGGATCGGTATTGCGGGTCCATCGGTCAAGATCGCCCTGGGCAAGCCTAGCGTAGCACCTGACGTGCGAAGCCAAATTAGCGTAGCACCTGACGTGCGAAGCTAAAGAAAGCGTAGCACCTGACGTGCGAAGCCAAACGAGCGAGGCGGCTTAGGCGCGTCGAATCCACCCGCCGCCCAGAAGCCGGTCGCCGTCATAGGCGACGCAGGCCTGGCCCGGCGCCACGCCAAAAGCGGGATTGTCCAGCACGACATCGCCGCCGCCCTTTCCATCGAGCGTGACGGTGGCCGGGAGCGGCGCCTGGGCCGAGCGCAGCTTGACCGACGCCCTGAAGCCCTCCGCCGGCGGCGAAGGGCCGAGCCAATTGACCCCGCCCAAGGATACGCGGCACGTGCCCAGCGCCTCATGCGGCCCCACCACCACGCGGCGGGATTCGGGTTCGAGGCGCAGCACATAAAGCGGCTCCGCCGCGGCCACGCCCAGCCCCTTGCGCTGGCCGACGGTGAAATGGATCACGCCCGGGTGGCGGCCCAGCACCTGGCCCGCCTGGTCCACGATCTCGCCCGGCTCGGAAGCTTCGGGGCGCAGCTTCGCCACCAACTCGCCGTAGGAGCCGGCAGGCACGAAGCAGATGTCCTGGCTGTCGGGCTTCTGCGCCACCGGCAGATCGAAGCGGCTGGCCAGCTCGCGGGTCTGGTCCTTGGCCAAGCCGCCCAGCGGAAAACGCAGGAAACCCAATTGCGCGCGCGTGGTGCGGTAGAGGAAATAGCTCTGGTCGCGGCCCGTATCGGCCGCGCGATGCAGCTCCGGCCCGTCCGGCCCCTCGACCCGGCGGGCGTAATGGCCGGTGGCGAGCGCCTGCGCGCCCAGATCGCGCGCCACGACGAGCAGATCGCGGAACTTCACCGTCTCGTTGCAGCGGATGCAAGGCACCGGGGTTTCGCCGCGCACATAACCATCCGCGAAATCCTCGATCACCTCGGACCGGAAGCGCTGTTCGTAATCGAGCACGTAATGGGGAATGCCGAGCTTCTCGGCCACGCGCGCGGCGTCATGGATGTCCTGGCCGGCGCAGCACGCGCCCTTCTTGCCGGCGGCCTGGCCGTGATCGTAGAGTTGGAGGGTGACGCCGACGACCTCGTGGCCCTGTTCGGCCAAAAGCGCCGCGACGGTCGAGCTGTCGACGCCGCCCGACATGGCGACGACGATGCGCGTGCGGGAGGAGGAGCGGGCCCCGTCCACGGGGTTAGATCCCCATCATGTTGCGCGTGGCGTGCGGCAGACGGACGACCAGGCCGTCCAATTCCTCGGTGATGACGATCTGGCAGCCGAGCCGCGAGGTCTTGGTCAGGCCGAAGGCCAGATCGAGCATGTCTTCCTCGTCCTCGCTTGCGTTCTTCAAGATCTCGTACCACTCGGGCTCGACGATGACGTGGCAGGTCGAGCAGGCAAGCGAGCCTTCGCACGCGCCCTCGATGTCGACGTCGTTGCGGTGCGCGATCTCCAGCACCGACAGTCCCACCGGCGCGTCCACTTCCTTGCGCGTTCCATCGCGCTGGATGAAGGTCATTTTCGGCATCATTCAACCCTTAGCCAATCTTGCCAATCCTAAAACCGCGGCTCTTATATCAGGTTTCATCCAGCGGGCGGCGCTTCGTCCTCGGCGCGGATCGCCGCGCCCAGCACCGCGGCATCCGCCGAGACCGCGCCCTTGGTGAAGCCAGCCGCCTCGTCGCTGGTGTAAAGCGCCAGCAGTTCGAGCTCCGCCGCCGCAGCGGCCTTGACGATGGCGGCGTGCGAGGACGCGTCGAGGCCGGGCGCCGCGATCACCGCATGGGTCACCGGCCGGGCCAATTGCTTTTCGGCCCGCGCGCGCAAGGCCAGGAGATGAGCCGCGAGATTCTTGGCGTCGATCACCCCGCCGGGGCCGAACACGCCTTGCGGGTCGAGCCGCCGCGCGCCTTCGCCATCGGGAAGGATCTCGGCATTGCCGCCCAGCGACATCGCCACCGCCGAGCCCCCGGGAGCCAGGTCGATGCCGACCGAGGCGCCCGGACCTTCGGCCGGAAAGGGCCCGCCTTCGGGCTCCTCGATCTGGAACAGCTTCATCGCCGGGACCGGGCCAAGTTAGGGGAACGTTCAGACGTGGAAGGATTCGCCGCAGCCGCAACGGCCCTTTTCGTTGGGATTGCGGAAGGTGAAGCCCGATTGGAGCTTGTCTTCGACATAGTCCATCTCGGTGCCGATGATGAACATGCTCGCCTTCGGGTCGATCAGGATGGTGACGCCCTTGTCCTGCACCACCTCGTCCAACCGGCCCTTCTCGTCGGCGTATTCGAGGGTATAGGTCAGGCCCGAGCAGCCGCGCGAGCGCACGCCGATGCGGATGCCTGCCGAGGGCTTGCCGCGCTTTTGCAAAAGCGCCTGGATGCGGCCCGCCGCCGCTTCCGTCACCGTCATTGCCTGCCGTAACGCCATG
>Ga0187818_10000130_pt1 | contig 22394 bp, 22 predicted proteins | sample NC_wetland_sal_i_14_FD_130581 | JGI IMG/M metagenome (GOLD analysis project Ga0187818, IMG submission 130581) | Wetland sediment microbial communities from Neuse River Estuary, North Carolina, USA - SO4_3 | ecosystem: Environmental > Aquatic > Freshwater > Wetlands > Sediment | place: USA... | reverse complement strand
TGCATGGCTACTCCGGCAACTGCATGATCGTGCTCGGCGACCGCCGAGAGCGCCTGCAACAATTGTTTGGAGAAGTCGAGTTCGTCGGCCTCTCCGCCGACAACCGCTGGGCGCGCGAAAAGCAGATCGGCGTCTTCATCTGCCGCAAACCCAAATTCGGCGCGCTCGCCGACCTCTGGCCGAGGCTCAAGAAATGGCGGTAGCAAGAAAGTTATGTGGGGACAGCCGCCCTCGGCTGTCCGGTCGAGCGAAGCTCGACGACCTTGGTGGGCAGATTACCGGATCAACTCCCCAAACGCGCAACCCTCCACGTCCTCACGTAATCTAAAAGGTTACCGAAGTAAAATGATCTCGTGCTTCCTGCCGGTTAGCGTAAACTGTATGATGAAGAATAGTTTCCCTCCTAGGAAGGGACAACACGTGGCAACAGCACCGACCGGGCGACAGACATCTGCCGAGGACGAACTCCTCAGAAGCATGGGGGAGTTGATTGATGAGGCGGCAGAGAGGCTGACCCACGAAGAATTCATGAAAGTCACGCAGAAGGCTAAGGATAACCTCGATCGCGCGATTGCCGCGCATTCACGGCGTCGTGGTACTGCTTAACTTTATCCGCCATTTCCTCCTTGCTAATATCGGGTTTGATTTCTTTCACCAACTGCCTGAATTCATCCACCGCGTCATGCGCTCCTGCGAGCATGAGCGTCTGAATTCTCTCCAACAGTTCGGCGCGCCTCTTCTGTCTTTCGTCGCGCTCGCGTAGATCGCTCGCTTTTCTGAAGCCTCGCCAGAATTTCTTCATTCGGTTTCACCTTCGAAATTCGACTGCTAGTGCCGTTTCTTCCCCCGTGGATTCAGGGGATCGCGAAAACCACGTTTCACCTTCACTATCGGTCCGGGATTGTGTATCCGATGTGACGGATCGCTGACGGGCGGGCCATCTGGCGGTGTCGTAACAGAATGAATCTCACTGGGAATTCCAGCGAGGTCCCTGAGAGTCAATCGCCGCTTGTAGGCGGGCTTCCCGTCTCTTTGGATCACATCCAACTCCCGTGCGTCCCACAGGCGGCTGATTACAGTGTGTACGCTAATCAACAGGTTGCGCGGAGTCATCGACCTGAAGCCACGCCGAATGAGCGAATCCCGAATTTGTACAGGATCAAGGTGAACGGTGGTTAGTTTGAGCACGGTTCTAATTTCTTCCGTCAGACCCTTCGGCACGTAGCCAGGAGGAGGCGCGATTTCAAGCTGCTCATCACCAGATGCCGCCTTTAGACTTTCAATTACCCGCAGCAATGCGGCCCGGCGCTGCTCCAACTGCTCGAGCTCGGCCTGTGCTGCAAGCATCGCTTCTTTGAACTTCTCACTCACGGGTATAGCTATACATCAATCGTTTAACACATGTCAAGCACCGTCGTTAGTGTCCCCCCAGCCGAGCCGACAACTCGCCTCTCCGCCGCTCACTCATGCAGAGTAAATCGGCCAGGGGGATACGATGTGAGTAGGCTCTCCCAACCACGCCTCCGCCTTGCCTCTCCTTCCCCGCCGGTTGTAGCATCAATAGGTTTGGCCTTTCATACTCAGAAATCCAGCTCAGATCCGCAGGAGACATCATGGCCACCGACACTCTAGCCACGCCAGCCACTCTCAGCCACGACCGCACCAAGGTTTTCAAGAATTTCATTGACGGAGACTGGGTCGAGTCCTCGACCGGAGAGACTTTCGAAAACCGCAATCCCGCCGACACGCGCGACCTGGTCGGCATCTTTCAGAAATCCAACAAAACCGACGTGGACGCCGCCGTGGACGCCGCCAAGCGCGCCTTCGCCAAATGGCGCCTCGTCCCTGCCCCGCGCCGCGCCGAAATCGTCTTCCGCGCCGCCGAAATCCTGATCGAGCGCAAAGAGGACCACGCCCGCGAAATGACCCGCGAGATGGGCAAGGTCCTAGCGGAAACCCGCGGCGACGTGCAGGAAGCCATTGACGCCGCCTACTACAATGCCGGCGAAGGCCGCCGCCTCTTCGGCCCCACCGTGCCCTCGGAAATGCCAAACAAGTTCGCCATGGCCGTGCGCCAACCGGTCGGCATTTGCGGCATGATCACGCCCTGGAACTTCCCCATGGCAATTTCCTCGTGGAAGCTGCTGCCCGCGGTCGTCTGCGGCAACACCTGTGTCATCAAACCCGCGCAGGACACGCCGCTCTCCACGTTCAATCTGGTCCGCGCTCTGACCGACGCCGGTCTGCCCAAAGGCGTCATCAACATCGTCGGCGGATTCGGCTCCATGGTCGGCACCCCGCTCGCCGAGCACCCCGACGTGCGCGCCATCTCGCTCACGGGATCGAGCGAAGTCGGCCGCATCGTGGGCGGCATCGCCGCGAAAAGCTTCAAGCACTGCTCGCTCGAACTGGGCGGCAAGAATCCCATGATCGTGCTCGACGACGCCAACCTCGACCTGGCCATCGAAGGCGGACTCTGGGGGGCGTTCGGCACCACCGGCCAGCGCTGCACCGCGACCAGCCGCATCATCGTGCAGAAGGGCGTGTACCGCGAATTCATTGATCGCTACGTAGATCGCGCCACCAAGCTCAAAGTCGGGAACGGCCTCGACGAAAGCGTGCAGATGGGCCCGGCCATTAACGAAAAGCAACTGCAGACCGACCTGAGCTACGTCGACATCGGGAAGAACGAAGGCGCGAAAATGGTCTGCGGCGGCAACCGCCTCGACCAGGGCGAGTACGCGCACGGCTGGTTCATGGAACCGACCGTGTTCATCGACGTTCACCCCCGGATGCGCATCGCCCAGGAAGAAATCTTCGGCCCCGTCGTTTCAATCATCCCCTGCGACGATTTGAGCGACGCCATCGAGATCGCCAACGGCATCGAGTACGGCCTGTCGTCGGCGCTCTACACCAAGGACGTGAACAAGGCCTTCTCGGCCATTCGCGACCTGTACGCCGGCATCACCTACATCAACGCGCCCACCATCGGCGCTGAAGTGCATCTTCCTTTCGGAGGAACCAAAGCGACCGGCAACGGCCATCGCGAAGGTGGAATCGGTGCAATTGATTTCTACACCGAGTGGAAATCGGTCTACGTGGATTTTTCCGACAAGCTGCAGAAAGCGCAGATCGACCGGGAGGATTGAGCCAGACCTCGGACCTTCGGTTCAGACCTCAGGCGTCAGAACTCAGGCGCCGGACCTCGGACCTTGGACCTCAGGCGTCAGACCCCGGCGCCTCGAACGCGGACGTCAGGAAGAACCAAAATCAGCTGTCATTCCGAGAAGCGGAGCGACGAGGAACCTGCTTTTCGCCAGCGCAGACAGAAAAGCAGGTTCCTCGCGCTAAAACCACGCTCGAAATGACAATGCTCAGAACTGTTGCCTCCACGTACTCAATGGCCTCCTTTCGGCAGCTTCTCTTCCCCGATTTCCCTAAGCCCTCGACGTCCGCTGCGCTAAGAACCTCCTCATGAAGCCCAGCCGGACAGTACCTCAGTAATCTTGCCCCGAAACCGCCCAGCACCTACCGTGAGAGCTGGGGATTCCAATCGTCTGGGGTTTTGTCACAGGTGTCGTCATGCTGTTCGGCCGCAACAGTAATCGGTTCGAGAGCCTTCCACGATGGCTCTCGTTCGCCGTTCTTCCACTCGCTCTCTGCTTGACGGCCGCTTTCGTTCCCACTTCGCTGGCTCAGAAGACCGAGAAATCCGATCGCAAAATCATCGCGACCGCTAAACCCGAATACCCCGAACTCCTGAGGCGTGCGCAAGTAGGCGGTTTGGTCCGCCTGAAGGCGACGGTTCTTGCCAGCGGGACGGTCACCAACATCGAGATTCTAGGCGGCAATCCCATCCTTGCGGAAAGAGCCGTGGCTGCCGTCAAGAAGTGGAAATACGCCCCCGCCCCAGCCCAAACCGTGGAAGACGTCACGGTCAGCTTCGTCCCGTTCTGACCTGACGGGCCTTGCGCACCCCGAGATTTCTCTGCTCTCTCGGCGTTCTCTGCGGTTAGAATTTCCTCATGCCCACTGCGCCAGCCCGCGAAATCACTGCCGCCTCCCGTCTCGATAACGTCCGCTACGCCATCCGCGACCTGGCCTGCGTCGCCGACGAAGTCATCCAGCAGGGACACAACGTTCTTCCTCTAAACGTTGGCGACCCACTGAACTTCGACTTTCAAACGCCGCCGCACATCATCGAAGCCGCCTACAAAGCCATGCGCGATGGCAAGAACGGCTACGCGCCGTCCCCCGGCGTTCCGGAGGCGCTCGAAGCCATTCGCGGGGAAGCGGTGCGCAAAGGCATCACCACGGTGCGCGATGTTTTCGTCACCGCAGGTGTCAGCGAGACGGTAGATCTCTGCCTGGCCGCGCTGGTCAATCCGGGCGAGGACGTTCTCACTCCCAGCCCCGATTACCCGCTGTACTCGGCGGTGCTCTGCAAGCTAGGAATCAAACTCAATGTTTACGATTTGGATGAAAATGACGGCTGGCAGCCCGAACTCGCCGACATCCAACGCAAGGTCACACCCGGCACGCGCGGCATCGTGCTGATTAACCCCAACAACCCCACCGGTTCGCTGTGCACGCGGCAGATGCTGGAGCAGATTGCGGAAGTCGCCCGCCGGCATAACCTGATCGTGTTTGCCGACGAAATCTACGACAAGCTGATTTTGGATTCTGAAAACGAAAAAGCCACGCCGCATCTGGCCTTCGCCGCCGTCGCGCCCGACGTACCCTGCGTGACCTTCGGCGGCATGTCGAAGAACTACCTCGTCCCGGGATGGCGCATCGGTTGGGGCATCGTCTCGGGCGACGCTGCCGCCGTGAAGACTTACACCGAGGGCGTGCATCGCCTCTTGCGGGCGCGCTTGTGCGCCAATCATCCCGAACAGTACGCGATCAAGCCCGCGCTCGAAGGTCCGCAGGGTCATCTCGTCGAAGTACGGCGCAAACTGCGTTCCCGCCGCGATCTCACCCAGAAGTGGTGCGAGGCGACGCCACGCGTGAGTTGCGTTGCGCCGCGCGGGGCTTTTTATGCTTACCCCAAGATCGACATTCCTGAGAGCGACGAGATCTTCGTGAAGGAACTCATCCGCCAGAAGCACGTCATGGTCGTGCACGGCTCCGGCTTCGGCCAGAAGCCCGGCACGCAGCACTTCCGCATCGTGTTCCTGCCAGATGAAAAGACGCTGACCAAAGCCTACGCGGGAATTGCGGAGTTCATTCTGGAGCGGTACGGGAACTGATTCAGCGCAGACCGAAAGAGAATTTCACCGCAGAGGACGCGCAGTACGCAAAGGAATTGCTTGTCATTCCTAGCGGAGCGAGGAACCTGCTTTTCGATGGCGCCGGCGAGAAGCAGGTTCCTCGTCGCTTCGCTCCTCGGAATGACAACCATTTAGAAGCAACAATGTTCTCTGCGTCCTCGGCGTCCTCGGCGTCCTCTGCGTTGAAGGTCTTGATCTTAGTCTCAGTAAATCCCCGGCAGGACGGCCGGCACGCGCCGGGCGTACTCTTCGAACTCTTTGCCAAACGCCGCGTGCAGCAGTCTTTCTTCGCTTTTAACGCGGATCACCATCCCTACCGCGAACAAGACCAATCCCACGATCAGCCCGGGCCAGTGCTCCATCGCCAATCCGGTAGCGCTGAACATCCCCAGCATCCCGGTGTAAATCGGATTTCGCACGTAGGCATATGGTCCCACCGTGATCAGCTTGTGGTCTTCGACCAGCCGCGCCGGCAGCGCCCATTGCTTGCCCAGCGTGCGCACCGCGGCTGCGACCAACCATCCTGATCCTGCAGCGATGGCTACGGTGAACACGGAGAAGATGATCCCGGGAATACCCGTGAGGATCGCAATCGGCGGCAGGAATGGCTGCCACGGCGGCTGAAACCAAACCACAAAATAAGCACACATTTGCAGGAAGATGCCCAGCCCGGCCAGCTTGTCTCGTTTGGCTTCGGGAGCTTTCGGAGGCCGCTTGCGCAGCAGGAAGATGCTGAAGAAAAAGATCCAGCACACGATTACGCCCGCCAGCGTAATCAGAGCAAGTCGAGTGGGATGTGGCATGACTCAAGCCTCGAACGCCATGCTAATACATCTGGGGGAAATGCCTCACCTGCGCCCTCCGTGCTCTCTGCGTTGCAGCTCGTGATCTTCCTCTTTGCCGCCGAATCTGCTTAAATCAACAGAGGAGCAACACTTCATTGCGCGACGCTTCATTGCGCAACACTTCATTGCGCAACACTTCATTGCGCGACGCTTCATTGCGCGACACCAGGGCGTGCTGGTGTTCCAACGATAATGGTTGACATTCATTCGCACATTCTTCCTGAAGTAGACGATGGCCCCAAGACGTGGGACGTCTCGGCCGCCATGGTGCGCGCCGCGGCTGCCGACGGCATCACTCACATGGTGGCCACGCCGCACGCCAATGATCGCTACGCCTACGACCGCGAATACTCGCAGCAACTGGTGGCGCGCCTGCAGCAACTTGCGGGCGACGCCCTGAAAGTCGGCCTGGGCTGCGACTTCCACCTTTCCTACGACAATCTGCAGGACGCCATGGTGCATCCCGAGCGCTACGCCATCGAAAGCTCGCGTTACCTGCTGGTCGAGTTCAGCAACTACAGCATCCCGCGGCAGATCATGGATTCATTCCTCAAGCTGGGCGACGCCGGCATGACGCCGATCATCACTCATCCCGAGCGCAACCCCATTCTGCGGGAGAACCTGCAGCTCGTGGTCGAGTGGGTGGGGCAGGGTTGCGTGATTCAGATGACGGGCTCGGCGCTCACCGGATCGTGGGGCGACCGAACCCGCCGCGCCGCGCTGTGGCTGCTCGAACATCACGCCGTGCACGTGCTCGCCACCGACGCGCACGACATGGGAAACCGTCCTCCCGTGCTTTCCACCGCCCGCGACGCCGCCGCCGCCATCTGCGGAGAAGATGTCGCCGAGGCCCTGGTCGAGACCAATCCGCGTGCCATCGTCACCAACCAGCCGTTGCCCTACTTCCCTGAGCCCTCCCTAACGAGCTACCGCAAGGGCGGGAGTTAGAGGTCAGGGGTTAGGGGCTAGTGGTCAGTTACCTTCTCGGGCTTTTCTCGGCGATCCCCGCGACATGTCTAAGCGAACCCTGCATCTCAAGCTCTCAGACCAAAATTGGAGCGCGCTGTCAGTTCCCTGATTTTCTCCGCGCCCTTCGCGGCGTTTCTTTGCGACCTTCGCGGTCCAATGCTTTTGAGCGGATCGCTAGGTGAAATGCCTCGCACGACGATTCCTGAACCACCCGCCAGCCGCGGATAGACCGAGCCAAGCCAGAGGATGGGTCGCGTTTGGCGGCTGTGTATCGGCGAGTTCAACCGATTTAACTGCTGGAAATAAGTAGCTTGTTTTCATCGTGTTACGAGGATTCTTTCCCACAGAGGATGAGGCCTGTAATGACGTAAAGAATCAAGGCATTGCGGACGATTGCACCATTTTTGGTGCAGCCCATCGAGCGACGCTACGGCTGAGTAGTGGCTCAGTCTAATTTTGACCATCTTCACCTTCCTCGACGGCGTCATCCCGAGCGCAGCCGTTTTTCAGGCGGAGCGAGGGATGTCGCGCGGGGTGTCTCGGTTGTGCGCGCCAGGTCCCTTGGCCCGCTGGTGAAAGCGCGGGCCTTCGGGATGACGCCTCATTGGAGGATGGAATTCAGACTGAGCCACTACCTGACCGAATGCTGGTAGTTTGCTTTACTTCTGGCTGGAAGGATCGCTTTGGCCAGAACTTGGAGTTGGCACCGACGTAGGCCGTGGCGCGTTCGGCGATGCTGGAGCGGGAGAAGCGGCAGGAGAATCGGTGTGCGAAGTTGCCGGCGACGGTGCCGCCGGCGTCCGCGGGCCGGTGGTCATGGCGCTCTCGGGGTTGAGCAGGTGATCTTTACTCGGCCCCAGACCCAGGCTGATCAAAGCGCGCGAGTCGGGGACCTCTTTGGTCTGCCAGCCGTGGTCGCCTTGATAACGCCGCATGGCGTCTTCGCTGGCTTGATTCCAGGTGCCGGTAGGCTCTCCGCCGAGGTAGTGTTCGCGAATGAGGGCTTCCTGAATGGTCCGGGCACGATCGGCGTCAATCTTCTTCTGGCCTCGCACCCGGGCCGACCTTCGCCTGCGCGAGGAATGATGGCTGCTCGACGCGGTGTGAGCGGCGCCTGCAGATTTCGTCGCGACGGCCGACGCCGTTGAATTTGGCTTGGTTGAAGCAGGCTTGGTCGAATCTGGCTTCGCTGTGGAACTTGTAGTGGCGGGCTTCGCCTGTGTATTGGCGCTTGAAGCCTGGCCCGCGCCCGCCGCCGGAATGAAAACGCAACTCGCCAGCAGCGCGCACAGCGCACCGACTCGTGCATCCCGGATTCCAGCGGACGGCGGATTCATCGACATCAAATCGAAAAGAAACCCTCAGGGGCTAGAGCCCATCTCTTGGCGGAACTGTGGCGGCACTAAAGCCGTGCCCTTCCCAAAAAAGCCGCTGCCCTTCAAAAAGCTGTGCCTTCTCAACGGCCGTCTTCCCACACTTCTCTCTCGAACCATCCCGCAAAAACAAAACGCCCAACGGCCGCTGGCATTCTAATCATCCCTGATTCAGGGGTACAGTGCCAATTCCCGTTGGGCCTTCGTACGTTACGGAAGTGTACCGGCGTCGAAGATGGTTCCATCCTGCCGCCCGGAACCCCGCGGGCGCACCAGGAAAACCACGTCCTGGCCGCTCTTCACGCTCGACTCGATGCGCGTGAAATCTTCTTCGCTGTTGACTGGCTGCTTGTTGATTTCCAGGATGATGTCGCCTCGTCCCAGGTTCACATCTTCGGCGAACGAGCCCGGCTTCACGTCCTGCACGATCACGCCTTTGCCGGCGGGCATGTCGAGGCGTTCGGCCATCTCCGGCGTCACCTTGCGAACGGTCACGCCGAACTTGCTCGGCTTGGGAGTGTCTTCGTCGTCGTTCTCCTGTTCCTCTCCCAGCCTTGCGGCGAACAGCTTGGCGCGATCCGCAATGGTGACGGTTGCATCCTGTTGCTTGCCGTTGCGAATGAAAGTCAGCGTCACTTTTGATCCAGGTTTCCGATCCGCGATGTTCGACACCAACTCGTCTCCCTTGGTCACCTTCTCGCCATCCACGGCGGTGATGGTGTCGCCAACTTTCAAGCCGGCCTGATCCGCAGGACTGCCGGCCACCACGGTAGAGATCGTGATTCCCGAGCCGGCGCCGTAGACGCGGGCGATCGCGGGGATCTCGACCTGGTCAAACATGATGCCGATGGAACCGCGCGACACGCGGTGCTCCGGCCCGGTTAGCTGGTTGTAGACCTTAACCACAGTTTTCGAAGGGAGCGCAAAGCCCACGCCGGCGTAGGCGTCAGTCTGGCTCAGGATGGCGGTGTTGATGCCGATCACTTCCCCGTTCATGTTGACCAGCGGCCCGCCGGAATTGCCCGGGTTGATGGCGGCATCGGTCTGGATGAAGGTCTGGAATTGCCGGTTGGGCACGATGTCGCGCCCCTTGGCGGAAACGATTCCCGCAGTCACGGTTTCCGACAAGCCGAACGGGCTGCCTACGGCCAGAACCCAATCGCCCACCTGCATGCTGTCGGAATTACCCATCTTGGCAGCCGGAAGGGGTCGATCCACGTCCACTTTGATCACGGCCAGGTCGGTTTCCGAATCGGTGCCGATGACCTTGGCGTCGTGCTGGATGCCGGGCGGATCATCCTGAAAACGCACCCGGATGCGGTCCGCTTTCTCGACCACGTGCCGGTTGGTGACGATGTATCCCTTGGCATCCACGATGACGCCGGAACCCAGCGAGCGCTCGCGAATCGGTCCCTCGCCCGGGCCCGCCTCGCCCCCCGGGCCGCCAAAGAAGTGATTGAAAAAGTCGTCCATGCCGCCGCCGCTGTCATCGTCGCCCTGTCCGCCGCGGCGCCGGTGCACGTTCTTGATGGTTGACTCCGTGTTGATGTTGACCACGCTCGGTTCCAGTTGCTTCGCGATCTGCGAGAACGTGTTCGACATCTGCTGCGGCGAAGGCAAAGTGAGCGGGGTCACGTCCCCAGACTTCTGCCCCTCCTTGCCCTTCACGCCGTAAGAGATGATCGAGCCGATCAGAATGCCGACGGCGAGCGTCGCCAGAATACTCAAGGTGTAGGCCCAGCGATGGGCCCTCATGCGCATCCACATTGCGCCCGAATCCATATTCCACTTCCTTCCGAAACTCAGAAACCCCTTCTATTATACCCATTTACGCGTTATGGCCGGAGCCTCGCGCGGGAGCGGCCTCAGCCGCTATCGAAGGGGCGACGAGGTATTAGACGCAAGAAACTACAAAAGCGTTTGATGGAGTCTAGCGAGATTGGATGCGGATTTCCCCTTGGCACGCCGCGTAGTTGAAAAGAATTAGGCTGGTTTCACAAGTCAAGCACGGTAGAGCACGAATTCATTTTCTCTACTAATCTGCGTTAATTCAGCTGCTTTGAAACGGCGCGGCTGGAAGCCGCGCCCTTTCAAACCCGTAGGAATCCTCAGGCACAATCCGGTTAAAGCCCTGACAGAATGCGGCTCGGAACGACGAGATCGGCACGGCGGACTCTGTGTTAACGGCTGTCCCTGTGACAGAAGTAACAACCCACGCGATTCCGGGGGTGCTAACCTTAGCCCACTACAAGCTTTAAGAATTTCTATGATGTGCCCACACTGCTCGCATGAAAACGCGGAGGGACGGAAGTACTGCCGCCGCTGCGGCAAGCCGCTCGCGCGTGAGGCCGTCCCAACATTTCCAGCATCTCCCACGCCGCCGCAGGTGCCGAGCGCCGGAACAATCAAGCCGTCGTTGAGCAACCCGTCGTTGAGTAAACCGTCGTTGAGTAAACCAGCGCTGAACAGACCGTCCCCGAGCAAACCGGTGCTTAGCAAGATGGCGGTTGCCAGCCTCATACTAAGTTTCTTTTCGCTGATTCTGCCGTTTGGAATTGCTGCCATCGTTATGGGACACACCTCTCGCAAGCGCATCTTGCAGAGCGGGGGCCGTGTGAGTGGACGCGGAATATCATTTGCGGGGCTCATCCTCGGGTACATCCAACTTCCCGTGGCGGTGCTGTTCTTCGTGTTGGTCATCGGCCTCGCGTATCAGTTTAATAAAGAACTGAGCCGGCACCCGGAAGACCGCGCCGCGCTGGTGGCGTTGATCAAGAACGGAGGCCGTACCAAAGCAACAGTTCCCGAAGATCCCGCGCAGCGGGAGCAAGCTGCCATCGACGCGTTGCGTTTAATCCGAGCCCGGCAGAAGGATTATCTGAAGGCCCATCCTGAAGCGGGCTATGCCGGGCGGACAGAGGACCTTGGCGAACCGCTCAACCCGGAGAACGAACTCGGAGCGCTCATTCGAAGGTCGCAATACACCGTACGGGTGCAGCGCACCGGCGGGCCAATGGACCCGTGGTACGTGGCGCTGGCATCTCCCGCTCAAGCCTTTTCTCCCTTGCCTAACTATTGCCTGGACTCCAACGGAGTGATCTATCAATACAGTCCGGAGCGGCAGAATGATGTGCTGACCCGGGTGGTCGCCATCGAACCCCAGCTGTGCCCACAGGACGGGGAACGCGTGGAGCAGTAGAGCGTCCATGGAACCGACAGCAAACGCCACGACTCCGGAACCCAGGCCGGCTCGCCACAGCCGCATGGCGACCGTCGCACTGGTGTTGAGTATCTTCGCCTTCATCCCACCACTCGGAATTGCGGCCATCGTGCTGGGACACATCTCGAAACGCCGCATTCTGGCGAGCCACGGCCTGCTGAACGGCGAAGCCACGGCGCGGGCCGCGCTGATCATCGGCTACACCCAGGCGGCACTGGTGACTGCTTTCGTGCTTGTGCTCTGGCAGGTATTGGGCATGACCGTCGAGGATTTCCGGCGCGACGCCATGGTGCAACGCGTCCTGCGAACATCGGATACGAACCAAGTCCCGGACTACGAAACCGCCCGCGAAGAGGAAATGACCGCTCGCGCTCTGCTATTTCAAATGTCGGGGATGGAAGCCGAACACCACCGCAAGAGCGAGCAGGGATATCTGTGCAGCCTTGGCGCCCTGCTTGAAGCGGGCGGCGTAGAAGGCTCCACGCCCGCTGAAAAACGCGCCTTTGCGGAACGGATATGGCACTCCCGCTACAACTTTGAGGTACAGGGATGCACTCCCGACGATAGTAAAGAAGCTACACCACAGTATCGCCTGACCGCGGTGCCGCGGTGGCCGCAAACGCCCAGTGGCAAGGGACAGTGGTGCGCCGACGAAAAAGGCACGTTCACCCGCATCTGCTCGCCCGTCTTCTGCGCGGATGAAAGCGGGTCGGTGAAACAGATCTACGGCGGTACATCCGCAGACTGCTTCGACCACGGCGATGTCATTCCCTGACATTTCATTTAGCACCCATTGGCCGGTCGATGAGCGTAAACGCCTGGTTACGTCAATCATCGGACCCTGCTGCCACTTGTCGGTCTTAAATGGCACCACACTCTGAGCGCGGTTCAATTCGCTCTCCGCTCACTTTACTGGCAACTTCAGTAACGTTGTCTGAGCATCGTCGCTGGTGATCTTGTCGAAGAACTCTTTCAGCTGTTTGTACTTCTCGGGTAGAAGGAGGCCCGTGCCCATGATGAAATCCCGGCGCGCGTACAGCTTATTCGGGGCTTCTTGCCTATGCTGGACGCGATAACGCGCATACGCAATGGTGAGCGAATCGTCCTGCGCCAATTTCTCTACCGCAACACCTGCTGGAAGACTGACATGGACCTCATCCGCTTCTTGCCACGGGTAGTGGAAATCAACCGCATTGGAGCGCGCGGCGGCCGGGAACCAGGGCTTTTCGCCAGCTTGGAATACTTGCAGCGCCAGGGACAACTCCTGGTTCGCCACAGCGGGAACCGCTACCCGCACTCGAAACTGCGCAACCAGAGGTGCGTCAGTGGCGTTCCAGTCCGGTGAGTTCAGAAGTTCCACCTCACTGGTTCCGCGCAACAGGCCGGTGAGTTCATCGGAAAGGATCGTCTTCCTGAGATCAGTGCCCGCTGCTTCCGCGATCTGCCGCCGAACCATGGCGGGTATGCCCTTGAAAACCAGGCTCACGGCTCCGCTTAGGATGCCGTTGGGATCGAGAACGAGGTCCGCTTTGCGCGTGATCAGAGATTGCTTGTAGTCCAGCGACGGGGTCTCGCCAAATTCCGTTCCGCTTGTGTTCTGGCGCAAACCCATGGCAGAGCTGTAACGCCAGTCAATCACCCCGTACGGGCAGAACTTCGTGCCGGGGTCAAGAAACACGTCCTTGCCGTCGAGTTGAACGACCGCAATTTCCCCATCGAGTTGATCTGTGCTGAGGAATCCCTTTAGGAAAGCCTGCTGGCTGCGGTCGGTGACCCAGAGCAAAGAACCGGGAAGTCCGGCCGCGTGCACCATGGCTATGAACAACCGGTTCAACTCGTCATGAGTGCCGCCCTCCTGCAGCACGTCTCTCACCCCGCGAGTCTGCTTCTTTTCCTCTGCAGGGAAACTCTCCGCGTGGACACAGCCCCCCGGTCCTCCTGAGGCCGCAATCCCTACAATGCCCGATTCCATGATGCACTCGGCGGACCGGTATTCTAGGGCATAAGCTTTTTGCCTGGCGAGCTTGGGATCACTCCTCTGGTTCTTAAGACTCACGACGAACGAATAAATCTTCTGCACCTTCTGTTCTGGACCGTCGCCGGGCGAGACGAGTCTGCTGACCGCAGCAGCCACCCCGTCGTTTCTCTCCAGAAAAGTCTCCACGTCCTTCTCCCAGAATTTCTCTTCGTTCTTCCAGTATTCCTCCGGCTTCAACGTCGATTGGTAATAAAAGTAAACTCTCCATTTCAGCAAGGCAGGCGACGGCATGAAGGGCTCTTCGATCAGTGCAGGGACGTCTGTCATTTTCAAGTCAACCCACAACAAGACGTCATGTACCGAGGCGAGAGTCTTGGCCGGAAGCGTGTGCATCTGGGGCTGAGCGCCATTGCCCAGAAGAGGCGTCCACGCCAGATTTGTGGCCAGTTGATCATGGTCGAGCCGCACGCTGGCATAGCCTCGGTTCTGCAGTGGAATGAATTTCAAGTATGCGTTGCGCTGGAACAGGTCGGTTTGCACCTCCCACTCCGGAGGAAAAACTCGCTTGTCGTCATAACGCAAGCTGTAGCGGAAATCGAGGATGCTGCCAATTTCGGCATCCGGCAGCATGAATGCCTTTACCGTAATCGGAATTCCATCCGCCCCTTTTCGGATTACCTCAAAGGGCTTTCCTGTGAACGGAATCACGGACCCATCCGCGCGAACGGTGCGCCCTTTGAGTTCGGCGATGCTTGCCACGCGACTGTACGGAAGCTCGACGGTGGCGTACTTGCGCCCCGCCTCGTTCAGGATCTTGATTCGCTCGTAGACAGTCAGGACGTTGTTCATATTGTCGTCTGTCTGCTCGCGTGTAAGGATCACAGCAGGTGCTCCGGGCTGTTCCGGGACGCTATTGAAGGAACGATCGCTGTCGCTGATCGGCGGCCAATCTGCGCCGAATGCCAATGCTCTTGCGAGAGCGATGCTGAGAAGAAGAGCGACGATTAGTGAGATTTTCCGCATCGTAGTCCTCCCTAATAAGAGCTTCACAAGCTTCTCGCCGGAGACGGTGTTGCATCCCTGGATGGAGGCGCTGTGCGGGGGCGGCGAGCATTCACTCCGTAATTCTCCCAGCAGGGTGGTGCCAAGGTCAGTGACTTTCATCACCCTGGTTGCGTGACTCGAAGAAACCTGAGCTGACGATAGTTGGCATAATATCCCGATGAGTGCAATTGCCTGATAGGGTCAGTCAACAGATTTTGCCGCAGTTTGGGCACTCGCTGCTTCCTTCATTCATTTACTCGGTCGTGTGAATATCAAGGACAATCTTCTCATAGACCCGAAACGAGATAGTTGACGAAACATCCCCATTACACTCAATATCCCCGAAAAAAGCGAACAGAAGGCGCAAGCGTGTGACAGGGCATGGTTTCGTCAACGGCGCGCCGGCTGGCGTGAGGGATGGAAAACCCAGTGTCCACACGGATAACTAACGGGCTGCCGCCTGCACCTCGCCGCATGGCCTTTTCGGCCACGTGATGATGATCACTTTGTCGCCGGCCGCACCTTCTGGCCGGATGATTCCATACACTCGGAAAAGTACATTTTCGTAGGTGAACTTGGTCGTGATGAAATCACCGTCGATGTCTTCGTTGAGCGCCCGCGTCAGATTCCGTCCGCGCTCGTTTTGTGGAACCAGATCATCCATGAGACCCTGCACTTCTTTTTCCGAGAAGGAATCTCCGAACCTTATGCCCGTATCAGTGGTTTCTCGCCTCTCGAGCGTCATTTCGCACACCTGGCCGTCGGCGGCGAATCTGGCCGTCATCAGAACGTCAGGGCGAACTTTGTAAGCGGTGACGTGCGCGTATTTGGCGCCCAGATCAGCGGATGTCTGTCCCAAAGCGGCAACGCCGAGGGTCAGAAGCAGAATGCAAATCTTGGCCATACTGACTTCACCTCCTGACCAGCCATTCTAGACTGATGGTTGGCGTAACATCGCGGCAACGCTCTGGCAACAAAATAGGGCAAACGAGCCTCAACTGCTATAATGATCATAGAGGCGGTTACGCTCTTCTCCTCTTTCAGGTCTTCTGACCTAAGCCAGTCCATCTGAAGTTCTTCCACCTTAGGCTTTCAGCGAGCCCCGGATTCCGACCGTTCGACACCGGAACGCTTCTACCGGGAGACGCGGAACTCGCCAAGAAGGGTTGCGGTTATGAATGCAGCCAGTATCTCCTTCGGTCTGCTGATGGTGTTGTTCACGATCCTGCTGCTTCGGTGGATGCTCAAGCTGAAACCACAGGCCGCCCGGTTGGGATCGCTAAGGATGTGCCCATCCTGCGGATTGATCACGGCTCGACTAAAGGCAAGTTGTATGGAATGTGGCAAGCCCCTTACGGTGGCGTATGCGACTTCAAAGAAATGAAGCGTAGCTTTGCCTAAGTCTCCAAAAAACTCTCGGCTAAGGACACACCTATGAAAAACATCAAATTTATTGTGAAAGTGCAACGAGGTAGTCGTGCCCCGGCATACGTGCAGAGCGTTGATCGGACTCCCATTCCCATGACGACCAACCGGAAGCTGGCACTGTTGATGGGGAAATTCACGGCCGAGGACGCCGCCAAGTCCCTCCAAACTTCCCAATGCATCCCAGAGCTAGTGTCCGTATGGGTTACTGCCTAGCATTCGTGCTGAGGAGGGTTAGATGCTCTCCAAGTGTGCAAACGGTTCGTGCTCCGCTTCGTTTCTCCATCTCGCGGACGGAAGGCTGTTTCGTCTTGAAACAGACGCTCCCGTCTGGTCATCCAACGCCAGGGAGACCGAGTATTTCTGGTTATGTGACCATTGCTCGGCAGGGATGACACTGCGTCTCACCCAAGACGGAAGAATTACGGCAACCAGACTGGCCAATGCACTGTCTAACGGTCCCTACGTTGCGCTCAACGCGGTGGACCGCGAGAATAGGGCATTCCTCCGCAGCGTTAGCTTTCTTCGCAGGAGCCATCCCGAAGGCTCGTGAGAATCCTTGAACGCCACCGACACTGGAGCAATCGGGGCTGCGCCAGCTAACTGTCGAAACATCGCGATTTCACGCATTGACCTGGAGGCGGGGGGAGTGCAACGCCTGCCTGCGACAGTAATACTCAAAGGACTATAGTTACTCTTAGCCAGCGACCCGTCCATTGGGGGAGAGAAATGAAAATCGCTGTCGTCACTCTGCTTCTTGCAGCATCCGCATTTGCCCAGGCGCCGTCTGCCGCTCCTACCGCAGCCTGCGGTCCGGAGAATGTCAGCTTCAGGGTGAAGCTGCGCGACTCCCAACACACGCTGGCGCAGCCGGAGCCGGGAAAGGCGCGAGCTTACTTCTTTGGGGATGCCGGTACCAGCATCACCCTGGGATATCCAACGGTGAAGATTGCGATGGATGGGGCATGGGTAGGCGCAAACCACGGCAATTCCTATTTCTCCGTCTCTGTCGAGCCAGGGGAGCATCATTTGTGCGTTACCTTGCAGTCCTCACTGGTGGAGCAGCGCGTGGAACTCGCGCATTTCACCGCCGAGGCAGAGAAGGTTTATTACTACCGCACACGGCTCGTGCTGTCGCGAGGTATGGAGTTGTTGGAACTTGATCCGATCGACAGCGATCAAGGCAAGTATCTCGTGGCCACCTTTCCGCTGAGCGTTTCAAGTCCCAAGAAGTAGAAGTAATGGAGTGGGGGCAAACGCCGCCAGAGCAAAGAATCCCGCCTAGGCGGTTCACCTAAAGAGGAGGCCAGCAGCCCGCTGATAAAGTACTTTCTGCCGACTGTCTGACCTCAGCGGCTAAAGCCGCTATTCTCTTGTGATGCTGGCGGCACGGCTGAGCCGTGCCCTTCTGGTTCGCCAGGCATCGCAGCGCTGAAGCTCTGCGCCACCCAAAATCAAGCACAACAGCGAGACTTCAGCAGCCTGCTAGGATTTACTTGGCCTCGTAGACTGTCTTGCCGCCGACGACGGTGCGGAGGACTGTGGTGGCCAGCAACTTCTCCGCGGCCGTCGCGGTCACGTCGCGGTCAAGGACGACAAAATCCGCCAGCATGCCCGGCACGATCTTGCCTTTTTCCTTCTCCTCGAATTCGGCGAAGGCTGAGCCCGTGGTATAGGCGGCGATGGCCTGATCCATGGTGATGCGCTGCTCGGGGAAGAACTCCTGCTTGCCGTTCTCGCTTTTGCGCGTAACCGCAGCGTACAGCCCGCGAAAAGGCGAGACCGGCTCCACGTTGTAGTCGGTGCCGAAGGCCATGGTCACGCCCTTATTCAGAAATGCGGCCCAGGCGTAGGACATGGCCGCGCGCTTGGGGCCGAGACGGGCTTCGGCCCAGCGCATGTCGGTCAGCACGTGGCTGGGCTGCATGGAGGCGATCACCTTCAACTGCTTGAACTGCGCGATCTGGGCGAGTGTGGGGCACTGCGCGTGCTCGATGCGCAGACGATAATCGTCTCCGCCGTTCGCCGCTTTCACATTCGCTTCCTTGGCCGCCTTTTCCGCCCCGGCGAAGGCGTCAAGCGCCATCTGGATGCCTTTGTCGCCGATGGCGTGAAAGCCGATCTGGAAGCCGGCCAGCACACGCTCCTTAGTCATGGCGTTCAGCTTGTCGGCATCGTAGCGCGCCAGACCATAGTTTTTCGGATCGTCGGCGTAGGGCTCGTTGAGCGCGGCCGTGTGCCCGCCCAGCGATCCATCCATGAAACCCTTGAGCATTCCGGTGTGCAGCATCAGATCCGACTGGGGGTGCGATGATCGTTTCTTCTCGAGCTGCTCAACGGTTTCGTCGAAAGGCAGCCACTCCGAGATGCGCGCCGTCAGCTTGCCTTCTTTTTCCAGCTCTTCGTAAAGCTGAAAATTCTCCCACGCGGGCGAATAATCCTGCGCCGAAGTAATGCCGTTTTGCGCCAGTTCGGCCAGCGCAACTTCGATCGCCTGCTTCATTTGGTCGTGGGTCAGCTTGGGGATGGCCAAGCGCACCGCGTCCTGGGCGGTATCGCGCAGGATGCCGGTGGGCGAACCCGACTCGTTGCGGTCAATCTGCCCGCCCTGAGGATCGCGGCTGGCCAGGGTGATGCCCGCGAGTTGCAGAGCGCGCGTGTTGGCCACTGCGAGATGCCCGTCCACGCGATCGAGGAATACTGGATGACCGCCGGAAACCTCGTCCAGGTCCCAGCGGCTGGGCAGCACTTTCACGAGCCACAGCGTCTCATCCCATCCGCCGCCCAGAATCCATTCACCCGGCCTGGCCGTTTGCACCTTGGCCGCCAGCCGCTCGCGCAGTTCGTCCAGTGATTTCACGCCTTCCAAATCCACGCCGAGTTTTTGCTGGCCGGCATCGGCCAGGTGCAGGTGCGCGTCATTGAATCCCGGCATGACAAAGTGTCCGCCGAGATCAATCAGCTGGGTTCCGGGACCTTTCAGTTTCATCAGGTCGAAGGTCTTGCCCACGGCCTGGATGCGGTCGCCGCGCACGGCCATGGCCTCTTCCCGCAGGATGGAGCTGAACGCGGTATTCGACGGCACGCCGGTGTAGATGTTGGCGTGCATGAAGATGATGTCGGCCTTGGGTTTGGGCTCCTCGGGCTTGGGAGCGGCGTTTTGAGCTTGCGCGACGATGCCGGCGAGGAGGACGCAGGTCGAGAGTGAGAGGGCCGGGAACCATCTCTTCGACAATTCAACATGAAGCAAAGAGCAAACCTCAGGGGCTAAAGCCCGGGCAAAACACGAACGCTTTGTCGCAGCGCTGAAAGCGCTGCGCCACCCAAAATCTCTTTGCCGGCAGTCTCTTTGCCTACAATCTCTTTGCTTGCAATCTCTTATTCCGCGATCTCTTTTCCCGCGGCCCAGCATCGAGGTCCAGTTCATTCTCCTACCCCCGCCAGCGCGAGCATGGTCAACAGAATGCGCTTCAAGCCGAGCTCGCGTCCGTTGGAATCGAACCACTCCTGCAAAGTGTGCGCCCCGCCGCCCGATCCGCCGCCACCGATGGCCACGGCTTCGAGGCCGAGCGACAAGGGAATGTTCGCGTCGGTCGAGGCCCGTTGTACTTGCGCCGCGCTGCCCAGTTGCGCGTCCACGGCACGCACGACCTGCAAAATCCGCGCTCCGGCCGGCAACTCGCCCGCCGGGCGGCTGCCGATCACCACGACTTCGCAACTCACGCCCGGGGGACGTTTTTGCGCGGAGGATCGCATTTCGGCCGTCATGGTTTCATCTTCGACCGCCTGATTCAGCGCCCGGCGCAGCGACTGCTCCAGCCGCTCCATCTCGGCCATGGAAGTGGAACGGATATCCACCTTCATGCTGGCCGACTCGGGGATGGAATTCACCGAAGTTCCTCCGCGAATGACGCCAATGTTGAATGTTGTTTTCGGCGTGGCCGGGACCGGAGTGGCGATAAAGGTTTCGATGGCTTTGGCCAGAATCACAATGGGATTGGGCGCGCCGAAATCGCTCCAAGAATGTCCTCAGGGCCCGCGGACAATGACTTCAAAGCGGCGGCTGCCCAGGGCTTCGGCGACGATGGTGTCGGCGCCGGCGCCGTCGAGCACGAGCGTGAAGGCGAGGGAATCTTTCCAGCGCGGCGTGGAAAAAATGTGGCGCATACCGCGCAGGTCGCCTTCGCCCTCCTCGCCCACGTTGCCGATGAAGACAAAGGGCAGCGCATGGCGGATGCGTACGGCTCGCAGCAGGGCGGCAATAGCCAGCATGGCAGCCACTCCGGCGCCGTTGTCGGAAACGCCCGGGCCGTAGATGCGGCTGCCCTGCTGGCGGATATTCAGCGGCGTGTTGGCGGGAAAAACCGTGTCAATGTGGGCACTGAGCGCGACGTAGCGGCGGCCGAAGCCGGGATGCGTGCCGAAGACGTTGCCCACGTCGTCAATGCGAACGTCGTCGAGGCCGACTTCGCGAAAGCGCTCGGCCAGCCAGGCTGCGCGCGCCGCCTCGCCAAACGGAGGCGCGGGAATGCGCGCCATCTCCATCTGCCACTGGGCCAGTTGCGGCTCTTGGGTGCGAAACCAGTTGAACGCCGAGCGCACTTCGGGCGCGGCGGCCAGGCGCGAGACCTCTTGCTGCACGTCTGGCCTCACCTCAGGCGGTTTCACCGCGGGGGGCATGTCTGGCATGTCCGCACGTGGGGGAGTGGGGCTCATGAGAGTTATTAGTCAGTTTACAACGCGTGGGAAGAGATGGGGATTGGCGAGGCGGCGACCCATGGCCGCGAGTCCGGGTGCCGACGGGTGGGGTAATCCAGGGCAGGTAATTCCTGGCAGGGACAGGCGCTCTGCGTCTCACCGATTATGCCGCGTCGCGGATCAGCAACCGGACCAGCGTCTGATTCAGCAGTTGGTGAGCGATCTCTCCGAAAGTGATCGGCCCGGTGAGGTCGCCCGTGCGTTTCCCCTCCAGGCCCGCATAGAGATAATTGAGAATGCAATTGCAGGAAAACACAGCCGGCGGTCCACCGGCTGGCAGCGCGGAATTGAAGGCGGCGAGGTAGTCGAGCACCGGCCTGGCAAAGCGGTATTCCACTCCTGCAAAAACCGGGGCATAAAATTTGACCAAGCCGGCTTTTTCGTCGATGCTCTGCACACTGACGTTCACGATGCTGCCGTTGTAGTTGGCGGTGAGCGGCAAGCGAGAATCGACGTGGCTGCCGGTGATATAGCGGGCCAGGTTCGCCGGCTTCCCGTTGATGCGGCATTCACTGGCAGTGAATCCCGAACCCTTGAAGGAAATCGTGTCGCCAGGACCCTGTTGGAAGACATTGACGATATCGATCTCGGCTCGCTTGTGACGGGGAAGGGTAACGTGCATGACCACGGCGTTCTGAGCAGAATCCTGGCCTGAAACTCCAGCAAAGACCTTGGGCTGGCGCTTGCCGATCTCGGCCACATTCACGCCTGAAATCCAGCCCACCACCGGCTTCAGATAAGCATCTGCGTACTTCGGGAAATCCTGTGCGTAGGCGATGTGGACGGGACTGCCAGCGGGCATGATGAGGACCGAGAACCCATTCTCCGGCGCATCCTGGCAGATGGAAGGCAGGGCGGCGGTCGTGTATTCCCGTACATCCACGGCGGAGGCGTAAGCAGGAACCTCGGTGACGAAGATATGCGACTCCGAATGTATCCCTCCGGTTTTGTCCATGAAGTAAGGGATCGTTCCGCCGATCCAGTTGCCTTTCGGGAGCTGTCGCAGCAGGGATTCTTCCCCGGCCAGAAGCAGACTCTTCCCTGCGGCGAGTTGGTCCTGAACGTCTGCAACGGAGCTAAGCATGGGTATCTCTTTCCAGGATGTGTTCCAGTTCGGCTTGGTAATGAGCTCCGTAGTTTGTGAAGAACTCGTGCATCCTGGCGGCGAGCCGGCGCAGGCAGGCGGCCGACGGATTCAGTTTGTAGTCCCGGCGAACGTTGGCGATGAGCATGTTCAAACCCACCTTGGAAGGGGGAATCTCTCTGCTGCCTGTTATCACCTGTGCCCAGATCGGATGCGTGACCGGAGGAATCATTGTCGCCCCATCAACCACTTCATCGGCGTAATGCGAGCTTTTCCTTAGGTGCGCCGGAAGGGATTCTTTCCGGCACTGGGAATTGCCGGGGACGCTTTTCGATTAGAAAGCGCTGAGAATGCGACAGAGGAAGTAGCAGGTTTACGACGAGCGGGAACCGGTCGCGCCGATGCACTCCACTATCTCAGCGTCG
>Ga0187818_10000129_pt1 | contig 22496 bp, 24 predicted proteins | sample NC_wetland_sal_i_14_FD_130581 | JGI IMG/M metagenome (GOLD analysis project Ga0187818, IMG submission 130581) | Wetland sediment microbial communities from Neuse River Estuary, North Carolina, USA - SO4_3 | ecosystem: Environmental > Aquatic > Freshwater > Wetlands > Sediment | place: USA... | reverse complement strand
CGGTGGATGCCGTCCATCATGCGCGCAAACGCTCCGTGCTGTGCCCGCTCGGTCAGCTCCTGACGTGCCATCAGCAGCCGGTAGCGCAACGCCCGCTCCAGCCGGCGGTACAAATCCTCCGCCTGCGCTTCGATCTCCTGTCGCGACCGGATCACCAGTTCCGCCGCCGCCGACGGCGTAGGCGCCCGCAGGTCGGCGACAAAATCCACGATCGTGAAATCCGTCTCATGCCCAATCGCCGAGATCACTGGAATCTTCGACTCCGCGACCGCCCGAGCCAGACCCTCATGATTGAAACAAGCGAGATCTTCGGCCGAGCCTCCGCCGCGAGCAATGATGATGACCTCGACCGCGCGGCCGTGACGCAAGTCTTGATGAAAGTATCGCAGCCCGGCCATCACCTCGCCCGGCGCCGAGTCTCCCTGCACCTGCGCCGGATAGATCAACACATTCGCCGAGCGATGCCTTCGCGCCAGAATGTTCAGGATGTCCTGCAGCGCCGCCCCCTGCGGTGAAGTGATGATGCCAATTCTTTGCGGCAACGGCGGGATCGGCTTTTTTCGCGAAGCCTCGAACAATCCTTCCGCCTGCAATCTCGCCTTCAATTGTTCGAACGCCAACTGCAGAGCGCCCGCGCCCTTCGGCTCCATGAATTCAGCCGAGATTTGCAGCTCCCCGCGATCTTCATAAACGGTGATGCGCCCGCGAACCGTGACGTGCAATCCGTTCTCCGGCCGAAATCGCAGCAACTTAGCCGACGAGCGAAACATCACCACCCGAATCTGCGCGCTCTCTTCCTTCAGCGTGAAATACAAATGGCCGGAATCGGGAATGCGCAGGTTCGAAATTTCGCCTTCCACCCAGCAATCCGAATACTCGCGCTCAATGTGCGACCGTACCGCCGAGACCAGCGCCCGCACCGTCCAGATGCGCCGCTCCGGCGGACGAAACTGGAATCCGAGTTGGTCCGCCATCTCCATGAAGTTTTCAGTTGCGAAGTTTCAGTTTACCTTGTGGCGTAAATCCAGTCTGTCATCCTGAGCGAAGCGAAGGACCTACACATCGGTCCTTCCCCTTCGGCTGTGCTCAGGGTCAGGATGACAGAATCCGGCACCTGTGATTTCGCAGGTGGGTTCAAAGTATTGCTTCGTAAAGAAACGGGGCTTGATGCCTCTTAATCTCGTGAGGGAATATGAATCACTCCCAAAAGAAACTTACGCTGTGGATGCTCGCTTTCTGTCTGATGCTCACGGTCGGCATTTCGCCTGCTTTGGCGAAGGCGCAGGCGAGCTCGACTGGCACCAGTTCCGCCGCAGCAAAACCAGCAGCTCCGGCTAGTCCCAGTGCAACTCAGACTGCTCCAGCCGCCCCGGCTTCCTCGGGCAACACGGCTGCGCCCAACCCGACGACCAAGGCGGCAGCAGGCACGCCTTCCAGTTCGGACATAGCCGCCGCTAAAGCCAGCGGTAAGGTGTGGGTCAACACCGAGAGCGGAGTCTATCACAAGAGCGGCCGCTGGTATGGCAAGACCAAAGCCGGGAAGTTTATGACCGAAGCGGAAGCGAAGGCTGAAGGCTACAAAGAAGCGCAGAAATGAAACGCGATTGAGTCATTGAATCATTGAGGTATTGATTCATTGATTTAATGATTCAATGGCTCAATGGCTCAATCGCGTTCCTCCGTTGCCTTGGCCTTCGATGTAGAGGATAATCACATTGACCGCCCTCGGGGCCCTGGTTCCGTCATCGCGTGAATCTTCCTAACTACATCACGCTCACCCGCATCGCCGCGATTCCGCTGCTCATCTGGATACTTTGCACACCACGCTTCTCGGGCGAGCAGACCGGGGAGCGAGAAATCCTGGCCTCAGTCGTTTTCATACTGGCTTCGATCACGGACGGCATTGACGGCTATCTGGCGCGCAAACGCGGCCAAATCACCACCATGGGCATGTTGCTCGATCCGCTGGCCGACAAGTTGCTGATCGCCGCGGCCTTCATCACGCTGGTGCAGTTCAATCCCGCGCTGGTGCCGGCCTGGATGGCCGTGGTCATCATCGGGCGCGAGTTCCTGGTCAGCGGACTGCGCTCCATTGCCGCTTCCGAAGGCTTTACGATTCAAGCGAGCGAACTGGGCAAGTTCAAGATGCTGGTGCAGATTATTTCCGTGGTGGCCGTGATTCTGGCTCACCGCTGGCACGAGTGGCCCGTGTTCGGCATTTACATTTTTCCGGTGTACTGGATTGCCTGGCTGGCCATCTGGTTCATGGTTCTGCTTTCGCTAGTTTCCGCGCTCGACTACTTCGTTGCCTTCTGGTCGCGGATCGACCGCAAATCGGAAAAGCGGCGGCGGCGGGCCTTCGTCCTCGCCCGGCGGAGAAAACGCGATGTCCAGGCTGTCTGAAAAGCCGTCTGAGAATCTGACCGTGGGCGAAGTGGCTCGCGTCCCCGCCCCGCTGTCCCCGGAATTTTCTCTCGAGCAACGCCGGACTCTGCTCCGCATCGCGCACCAGGCGATTGTTTCCGCTCTGGAGCGGCGGCCTTTTCCGGAGGCGACGTCTTTTCCGCCCGGGCTGTTGGATCTACGAGGCGTCTTCACCACTCTTTATTCGCGCAGCGATCTGCCGGGCGATCCGCACCGCCAGCTTCGGGGATGCGTCGGCTATGCCCTGCCCATTGCGCCGCTGTGTCGTGCCGTGGCCGAAACGGCCCGCGCCGCCGCTTTCGAAGATTCCCGGTTCCTGCCGGTGACGAAGGAAGAAGCCCCTAAGCTCGAGGTTTCTCTGAGCGTGCTCTCCCGCCTGTTTCCGATTCATCCCGAAGCAGTGGAAGTCGGGCGCCACGGCCTGCTCATTTCGCATGGCACCCGCCGCGGCCTGCTGCTGCCCCAGGTTCCCGTCGAAAATGGTTGGGACCGGGAAACTTTTCTGGAGCAAACCTGCCGCAAAGCTGGTCTGCCGCTGGATGCCTGGCGCAAGGGCGCGGCTATCGAGGCTTTCACCGCCGAGGTCTTTGGCGACGCCGATGTCGAAGAGCCCTGCTGAATCTGGCAGGTGTCAGGTCTTAGGTCTCAGGACAAACGTGGACTTTGATCTTTCCTGAGACCTAACACCTGAGACCTGACACCTTTCTTCCCATTTCTTCCCACGGGAAGTCCGAAGCAACAGTAAAACAAAAAAGGGGAGATTCGCTCTCCCCTTTTTCCGATCAAATTGTTTCGTTCTCTTACTGCTGCTCGTCCAGTTCGACCGTGTCGCCCGCATGCACATCTTCCAGAGCGAAGACGACCATGGCTGACGATGCGGTCGGGGTTACGTTCAGAACCACCACTTCTGCCACGGCGCGCCGCGGCAGATCGCCCACATGAATGTTCGGCCCTGCGGTCTTGGTGAAGCGATTGGCCTCAAAGGCCGGCGGGCGCACTTGCGTGTCTTCTGAAGTTTGAGCTTTGAAGGAGAGCGAGTCCACCGGATCTTGCAAGGTGGCTGTGTAGGAACGCACCACCCGGAAATAGTCCCCCACTTTGACGCCCTGATTCGAACCCATGTTCATATAAAGTTTCATGCCGGTGCCGAGGAAGGCGTCAAAGTCTTTACCGAGCACGACCCGTCCGCCCAGCTTCCCATTCGCCGGCGCGAAGCGGTCGAAATGCCCGGGCACGCGGAACGTAATCGGCGGTTTCTCGACGAAAGGCACGACGACATCTCCCGGGTTGATGGGATCGCAACTGAATTCGACCTGGGCGATGGCGCTGTGACTGCGTGTATCGACGACCCGCACCCTCCCAATTTCCCCGTAAGGGCGTCCCGCGGCAGCCAGTACTTTTCTCTGCCCCGGATAGATTTCATACTCGTTGACGTCCCGGATTTCGCGGACGACCGAATACAGTTGTCCCGCCTGATAGCCACTTCCCGCCAGATAGACCATTTCCCCGATCTCGAATTTGGTTGAGGTCGGCGTGTGCAGGCCGCCGTTCACGTAGTTCGCGTCGGGAACCCGGTCCTTGGTAAGAAACCCTGCGCAGTAAATGTCGGCTGCGGTAGGCGTCTGGAAACGCACGAATGGCACGTTGACCGAGGTGTGGACGATACCATCCGCATCGGGAGTGGCCGCCGTCGTCGACTGCTGGGATGCGGCCAAGGTCGCCGTCACCATTAGTAGCAATAACAATCCTGTTTTCTTCATGTTACCTCCGACTCCAAACCGTTCCGGGGCTGCCCGAGCTATCTCTCTCGGAAGACAAGGGTTACAGCCGAAAAGTAACAAGCGCCCGGGGAAGGGTCAAGGTTACGAGGGTGTTTAGCCCCTTTGGCCCAAAGTGCTTTTCGGAGCGGTTCGGCAATTCTCGATGTTGCATCTGGGCTTGCACCCCTGTAATATCGCGCCGTCGTTGAAAACAAATGGCCTTGGCTTTTTCTTCCACTGTCGCGTCCCGCTTCTTGCCTATGCGCCTGCCCAGGGTCTGCCTCGCACTGAGCGGCGACACGGTCGAAGACATGCTCGGGACCGCCGAGTCCATGGCCCGGGATAACCCCTTCCTCGAGTTCCGTTTGGACTACCTGCGGCAGCCCCTGGCCGCGTTTCCCAAGATCCATCGTTTTCTCGATACCCACCAGTACGTCACTGCCATCGGTACCTGCCGCCGCGCCGACAATGGCGGCAAGTTCAAGGGATCGCTGGCTTCTCAATTGGAAGTGCTGACCAAGGCCCACGCCGCAGGATGTCAGCTTGTCGACCTGGAACTCCAGAGCGCGCTCAAGGCGAAGCCCGAAACGATTGCGCGCCTGCGCAGCCGCTCCGGACTCATTCTCTCGTTCCACGATTTCCGCGCCACGCGCCACCTCGATGAGACGCTGGAAAAAATGCTGAAGATCCCGGCCGACTTCTACAAGGTCGTCACCACCGCGACCACGCTCTCCGACAACGTGGCCATGATGAAGTTTCTGCAGACGCGGAGCGACAAGCATGCGCTAATCGGGTTGTGCATGGGAGAGCAAGGCATCATCAGCCGCGTGCTCAGTGTGCGCGCCGGCAGCGTGTTCACTTTTGGCGCGGTCGATGCCAATGCCGGTCTCAAAACCGCACCCGGCCAGATCAGTGCGCGGGATCTGCGCGGCACCTACCGCATCGATCAAGTCGATGCCGCCACTCGGGTCTATGGAGTCGCCGGCGATCCCATCGAACATTCGCTCTCGCCCGTCATCATGAACACGGCGCTGCGCCGTGAGAACGTGAACGGCGTTTATCTTCCTCTCCACGCCAAAACGCTCAAGGATCTGATCCGCTGCGTGCGCGAGATTCCTCTCCACGGTCTCAGCATTACCATGCCGTACAAGCAGGCGATCCTTCCGCATCTCGACAACACCGACGCGCACACGGCCAAGATCGGCGCCTGCAATACCGTGGTCCGCGGACAGGACGGCAAACTTTACGGTTTCAATACCGATATTGCCGGAGTAGTTCGTCCGCTGGAGCAGCGCCTCGCGATCGAGAACGCGAAAGTTCTGGTGCTCGGCGCCGGGGGCGCGGCCCGTGCCGCCGTCTTCGGCCTGAAAGAGCGCGGGGCTGAAGTCTGGATACTGAATCGCACTTCCATTAAGGCGCAGAAGCTGGCACGCCAGGCGAAAGCGCACACCATCAAACGCGCCGACCTCCGCAAGATTGCCTTCGACGTCATCATTAACGCCACTCCGGTTGGAATGGGGAACACGCGCGACTGCCCGCTCAAAGACGAGGAGATTCAGGCCCGCGTCGTCTTCGACATGGTGTACGACCCGGTCGAGACCCACCTGCTGGGGGTGGCGCGCGCCAAAGGGATCGCCGTCATCCCCGGAGTCGAAATGTTTGTGCAACAGGCTGCCCGGCAATTTGAAATCTGGACCGGCAAGCCGGCTCCGGCCGGCGACATGCTGCGCGCGGTGACCATCGCTCTACAGGGTCGCGCCGCTGGCCAGAAGCAGCAGAAAGCGTGAATGCCCGTCCCTCGGCTGGAACAATGGCTGCGGGGCACTCCTCAGGCTAATTTCGGGGAAGTTTTTCGAGGTATACTTTTCGGTGAAAGGCGGGGTCACCCGGCGACGTAAAACGGAGCCCACTCCGGTGTCGGCTGTCCAGCGGCCCACTTCTCGAAAGGCGCGAGAAGTGGGGCACCCCATTTCTTCTCCGCCAACGCTTAGCAAGGCACGTTATACTTTACCCACCGGAGATGGGGGCCGCCCGCCTGCTCTGCGGTCGGCACGTTAGAGCAGCCTTTTGTGAGAGGCGTGCAGTTGGTGCCGTTGTTTGCGGCTTCAACGCTTTCGCTCCTGCGGTCCTATCCCCAGGAAATGATAGACGGCAACCGCCAACAGAGCCCACTCCAACGCCACGACCGGCCCGAATGTCAGGAGCGGCAGGCCAGCACCGTCGTAATAGAAATACCCGACGCCTAAGAAATGGAAAACAAGAATTCCGAGTAGGATGCCCCAAAACCCTAAGCGTTTGCGGGCTCCCCAATACGTCTTAAAACAGTAGCCGATAAGAAGAATCGTCACGACACCGAATCGTACCCACTTCCAATCGATTTGCCTTCTGTATAATTGCGGGGTTAGTGCGGCAGTGGCTAAGATGAAGAGGATCGTCACCATCGCAACCCCCATTGCGATGACCAGAAGACGCGCTTTATCGTTCGCTTTAGGACTTAGCGGCATTTGCCCGCCAAATACGAGCTGACTTCTGCATGGACGCCCTGACCTATTCTCGTGTAAATATCCGCGACTACGAACACTCCAGCCGCCGTTTCGGTCCCCGAAAGGATCCCACGATAGATTGATGAGCAACCGGGACAGACTAGCCCTTGATTTACCGCGTACTGCGCAGCTCCCATCGTTCCGGCCTGTTTAATAAGATCATCGGGGCTCGTTCCCGGACCTCCATCCAAATTGTCGCTGACTGCAGACACGATTCCGCCGCTACCGAAAGCAGCGCCAAACTCCTTTGCACAGTCGTCCTTCCACGGCTGTACAGCCTCCTTGAGAAACGTTTTCCACCACGTCCAATCGATGCCGCCGTTGTTTGCGGCTACCGCGCGTTGTGTCAGGCGGCATTCTCGGACGAGAACGAAGCTACCGAGAACTCTTTCGATCACTGCGCTTCCAGGCCAAGAGCTTGTCAGTCATTACGAAGACAACGACCACCGAAAGACCAGTAATCGTACTCCACACAACAATAGGCGGATTCCACTGCCTGGAATGTGCGGCGAATATTACCGCGACATTAATCGAGGCGACAGCAATCAAAATGACCCACAGCAGAAGCCGACGACGATGCTTCCAAAATCGCTCCAGGATTAAAGCACTGACACCGAACGTTGAGAGGATGCCCCAGAGAAGCGCCCCTGGGATCTGAGGTATCCTCCCCATCGTCCTATCGGTGTAGAAGATATAGAGCACCAGAGCAACGACCAATGCTCCAGCCACTACAAGATAGATGAGGTTATCTTTCGTTTTCTGTTCCATACATCAGAAGATTGGAAAGGCAGGCGGGTGGCCCACCCTCCTCCACGCTCTGTTCTTCTTTTCCCATATCAGAACGTGGGTGCCCCATCCTTGCGTTTTTTGCAAGGGTGGGCGGCCGTGCTGCTGATCGCATAATGCCTGTCATGCCTCGCGGCTTGCATCGCTACTACGGTGCCGAGCACTTGCACTTTATCACGTGTTCTTGCTATCGCCGCATGCCTCTTTTGCGTTCCGCACGGGGCCGCGATCGCTTGCTCTCCGTGTTAGAACAAACCCGCAAGCGCTATCGGTTTGTGGTGGTGGGGTATGTCGTAATGCCGGAACCTATCCACTTACTTCTGAGCGAACCAGAGGTCGGGACCCCTTCGACGGTGATGCAAGTGTTGAAGCAACGTACGGCTCGTGCCTTGTTGCCGAAAATTAAACCGTGCGATCCGCGCCAGATCAAGCTGTTTGGGGAGCCTCCTGAGCGCGCGCCGTTCTGGCAGACCCGCTTCTATGATTTCAATGTTTGGACGGAGAAGAAACGCGTAGAGAAACTGCGGTATATGCACCGCAATCCGGTGCAGCGAGGTCTGGCGGCGGCGCCTGAGGATTGGCGCTGGAGCAGTTATCGTTTCTATCTCTTCGACGAACCTGGGCCGGTGCGGGTGGATGAGGGGTGGGGGAAGATTTCGTTTCGGGCACAGGCGGCGTGAAAGGCGAAGCCCATGGTGCGATCAGTCTGCCACCCACCCTTCGCAAGAGGCCGCGAAAGATGGGGCACCCACTGTGTGGGTGTCATAAGAAGGCTGCGCCACCCGCCACCCCATTTTCTTCTCAGCCAACGCTTAGCGGGGCCTGCACTCATCCGAGGCGAGCTATGGGGAGAAATCGGGGAGCGGCTGAACGTCCTAGCCTTTTACCTTCAAACCCGCGTTCGTAGCAAATTGAGACGAATCAGCGATGCAATCATCATAAGAAAGGTTGCAAATAACCTGCGCCGGCAGTAGTATGGCTTTGGACGCAGCATTTCGCGTCCACCTTAACCCAAAAAACCAAAACTTCCAGGTAGAAACGCAGCCCTAGCTTTAAATGAAAATCTAAAGGGGCGCCCAAGGCCCCGGTGCAATTCGGAGAGAGTGCATGTCGTGGTACGCGTACTGCCTCACGGAACACCAGACCCTAGCCAACGGAGTCCGCTCCCGTCGTCCCTTCCTTTTAGATGGAATCCAGGGGGTGAACTCCGCTCCCGTCATGAGCTACCCGAGCGGAGAGTTCGCGGTGATCGTCAGTGAATATGACCGCGCGACCTCGACACTCGACGAAAAGTCCGTGCTTGAGCATGCCCGCGTGGTCAGCCAGAGCTTCCGAACCGCTACTGTCCTGCCCTTTCGCTTCGGAACGATTTTCGACACCGAAGATGCCATCCGCCAGGCGGTTCGAGCCAACCGCCGCACTTTCTGTGAGAGCGTGGAGCGGCTGCGCGGCAAGTCCGAAATGCGCATCAAGCTGATGGTCCGCGACGGTTCTCTCCGCGGCTCCACGGAAGAGATCGTCCTGCCCGATACGGTCGGCCGCGAGTACCTGATCAAGCTCCGCGAGAAGGCATCCCGTGAGCGCGAACGCCAGACTAAAGCCCGCGCCCTCTCCGTCCAGGTGCACAAACTCTTCAACCCCCTCGAGGAAGAAGTCAGCTGCAAGAAGGTCGATGCCGACGGAATGTTGCTCGATATCGCGCACCTCATCGATACCAAGTCGATCGAAAAATATCAAAACCGCTACAGCACGGCCGCCAAGCAACTCAAGAATTGCCAGATGGTCGTAACCGGTCCGTGGCCACCCTACCATTTCCTGCCCGGGAAGGTGCGTACCGTCGCCGGCGACAGTTAGAAACCTGTGCCGACTTGTCCCATGCCCCCTCGTCGAGGGGGCTTTGCTTTTTCGCATAGCTTGCGTGGCGACGGGGCAAGCCCCGTCTCTACCGCGAGACCTGCTCCCACCTCAACTTCTGTGAATGTGCAGCTTTATGCACCCGGCCGCGTATTGTCCGGCGATCCAGAGCCCGTTCTCAGCCTAAGGGACTCACCCTAACGTCTTGATTTTGAACAGGTTCCCAAAATGGGTCTCGCCCTCATCCCCATTTACCATTTTGGTTCCGCAAATGCTTATCTACATGGCAACTGAAGAGGCCGCACCCGTTGGATCAACTTCACTCTCGATGTTCTCGGCATCTCACTCAGTCCGTTCCACTCCCCGGAGCGGGCGTCAACTAGGTTTCCTCTGATTCCCGCCACTTAGCCTCTTTGAAAAGGGTGGCCCCGAAAGGGGCCGCTTTTTTTGTTTCTCCCGGTCCTGTACACTCGCGGTGCGCGATGAAATCCGAAAAAGCCGCTTCCCTCCGCATTTTCCTCTTACTGGTTGCCCTCCTCGGGCAGAAACCGCTGAACGCCCAAAAGCCTCCCACCGCCCCCGACGATCTCCTCCTCGCCACCATGGAAAAGGAACTGCATCGCGGCCAGTCCGAGCTCGCCAAGCAGGATCCCGCGCCCTACTTTGCCAGCTACAGCGTGACCGACGGCGAATCGCTGGTCATCCTCAGTGCCCAGGGAGGCATCCTGACCTCAACGCGCACCAGCCACCGCGCCGCCGACGTCAGCATGCGTATCGGCGCCCCCGCTCTCGATAATACCCACGACCAGGAACGCTCCTCCGGCATTACCTCCGGCCAGCTTCCGCAGCGGGACGACCCCGATGCCATCGCACGCGTCCTCTGGCGGCTGACCTACGAGCAGTACCGCAAGGCGCGCAAGGCCTATACCAACGTTAAGACCAAGACCGCCGTCCGCGCCAAGGACGAGGACGACTCGCCCGACTTCTCCCAGGAGAAGCCCTCGACTTACATCGAGAAAACCCCGACGGCTGCGTTTCCCGAACAAAAGGCTTGGGAAGAACTCGCCCGCCGTTATTCCGCTGCCTTTCGCCGGTACCCACAGGTCGAAGAGTCGCTGGTTTTTCTTTACGCCGAGAGGAGCCACAGTTACCTGGTCTCGACCGAAGGCACGAAGATCGTCACCGCCGACGCCATTTTCCGCATCATGATCCAAGCCGAAACCCGCGCCGACGACGGCATGCAACTCATGCGCGTCGAAACCTTCCAGTTTTCCGATCCGGCAAGAGTTCCTTCCGAAGCGGAAGTGGCGGCGAGCGTGCAAAAAATGGCCAACGACTTGAGCGCGTTGCGGGCGGCTCCGCTCGCCGAACCTTACAGCGGCCCGGCGTTGCTCTCCGGCCGCGCCGCCGCCGTTTTCTTTCATGAGGTGCTCGGCCATCGCGTCGAAGGACAGCGCCAGCGGGGCCGCGACGAGGGCCAAACGTTTACCAAGAAGGTGAACGAAAAAATCCTGCCCGAGTTCCTCAGCGTGACCGACGATCCCACGCTGCACACCCTTGCTGGCACGGAGCTATCGGGCTTTTATCGGTTCGACGACGAAGGCATTCCCGCCTCGCGCGTCGAGGTGGTTAAGGACGGCATCCTGAGGAATTTTCTGATGGGACGGTTGCCGGTGAAGAACTTCAGCAACTCGAACGGGCACGGCCGCGCCCAGTCCGGACTGATGCCCGTCGGCCGCCAGGGCAATCTGATCGTTACCTCTTCGAAAACGATTCCCGACGCCCAACTGCGCTCCCGCTTCATCGAAGAAATCAAGAAGCAGGGAAAACCCTACGGTCTCTACTTCGAAGACATCCAGGGCGGATTCACTCTAACCACGCGCGATCTGCCGCAAGCGTTTCAGGTTTTGCCCGTCATGGTCTGGCGCGTCTATGCCGATGGGCGTGCCGATGAACTCGTGCGCGGTGTCGACATCGTCGGCACACCTCTCACGGTGTTGACGCAGATCGCCGCCACCGGAGACACGACCAGCGTCTTCAACGGCATTTGCGGAGCTGAATCCGGGAGCGTTCCTGTATCCGCCGCCGCTCCGGCCATGCTGTTTTCCGAGATGGAAGTCCAGAAACGAAAGTACGGCGACACGCGGCCTCCGATTCTTCCGCCACCGCCGGGCGCGACTGACGACAAGGGAGGCGCAAAATGATTAGACACGTCTTGTCGATGTCACGCATGATTTTGGGTGGCGCGGCGCTTCAGCGCGGCGGTCAACGAGCGCGGGGGCTAAAGCCCGCCATAATTTCACCGGGCTTACGCGGCCCTAAAGGGCCGCTCTTCCACAGTGATCCGCGAATTCGCGAGTTCTACCGTAGCCTGTTGTTTGCCGTGATCTCCTGCGCGATGCTGCTCTGCGGCCTCTCAACTTCCGCCCGCGCCGCCGATTCCGCTTCCGGCGATGTCGTGCTCCGCGCGCTTCGCGAGGAAATGGAGCGTTCCAAAGCCAATCTGAAATTGGAGAACGTGCCGGCGCCGTATTACATCGAATATCGCGTCACCGAGATCGACCAATTCGAAGCCAGCGCCGTTTTCGGCGCCCTGCGCAGCCAGCAACATAATCAGGGCCGCCTGCTGCGCGTCGTCGTCCGCGTCGGCGACTACAAGCAGGACAGCTTCTACGGCACTGGAGATGGCACCATCGACCTCGTTCCATCCGACGATGATGTCTTCGCGATCCGACACCGTCTCTGGCTCGCCACCGATCGCGCTTACAAGGCCGCCAGCGAGGCGCTCTCCGCCAAGCAAGCTGCCCTGAAGCAGTTGAAAGTCGATGAGCCCGTCGACGATTTCGCCAAGGCCTCGCCCGTCGAAGCCGTTGAGCCGCTCGCGCGTTTTTCTTCGCCCGACTTCACTGCATGGATTCATCTGCTCGAAGAGGCTTCCGCCCAATATCGCAGCGACAAAGAACTGTTGAACTTCGAATCCGCGCTGCGTTTCACCGTCGAGAACCGTTACTTCCTGAACTCCGAGGGCACGGTTGCCCGCTCCGGTCACGCGCACTACGTCATCTCCATTGCGGGCTCAACCCAGGCTGCCGACGGCATGTTACTGCAACGGTCGCACGCCGACCAGGGGAACGATCTCAAGGAGATCCCCACCCGCGAACAATTCCTGAAGACCACTGCACGGATCCTCGAGACACTGAAGTTGCTGCGCAACGCCCCCGTCGTGGACGAGGAATACCGGGGCCCGGTCCTGCTCTCGAACGACGCCGCTGCCACCGTCATTACCGAACTGGTTGAGCCGAACGTTCTCGGCAGAAAGCCCCAGCTCGGCGAAAACGCCCGCACCACCGGGAAATGGTCCAGCAGCTACAAAGCCCGCGTGCTGCCCGATTTCATCAATGTGTTCGACGACCCGACGATTTCCACGATTTCCGGCCAGCCCCTGTTCGGCAACTACACGCTCGATGACGAAGGAGTGAAAGCGCAGCGCGTCGCTCTCATCGCGAAAGGACAACTCGTCTCCTACCTCATCGGACGCCAGCCCATTCGCGATTTCCCCGCTTCGAACGGTCACGGTCGCGCCGCCGCCACCGCCGCGCCCGCGCCTCATCCCGGCAATCTCATTTTGCAATCGAGCGATCCGCAGCCGGATGCCGGCCTCAAGGCAAAGTTGATCGACCTCTGCCGGCAGCGCGATCTGCCCTACGGACTCTACGTGGAAACCATGGGGCCGGGGCTCGAGCCTCGGCTCCTCTATCGCATCTGGACCAAAGACGCGCATGAAGAACTCGTTCGCGGCGGCGTCTTCGGGGATCTCGACGTCCGCTCCCTGCGCAGCGATCTCATCGCCACCGGAACCGTGCCCGCGGTCGAGGACCGCTCCGAGCCCGTCTGGTTCAGCGTCGCCAGCCCGGCGCTGCTGTTCGACGAGCTCCAAGTCAAGCGGACGCAAGCCGCCAAGCAGAAACTTCCCGAGTACCCTGCGCCGGAGCTAAGTCAAACCGCGAACCAGCCGTGAACGAAGCGTGAACGGAGAAAATTGAAGTCAGAAGTCAGAGCGCAGAAATAAAAGCTCCAACGGTCAGCAGGATCGCCGGAATCAAGGGTTTCACTTCGGCAATCTGACTTCTGATTTCTGCCATCGCTTCAGTAGTGCCCTAAATTCCTCAACCACAGAGGACACGAAGTCACACCAAGGTGTGAATCCCCTGAGTTTCCATCGTGCTCCTTGGTGTCCGTCATGGTTAATTAGGAGACCGCCATCGCTTTCCCTGCAGTTGACGCCCGCTCTCTTCCGCGCTTAGGATGTTTGTTTGGTTTCGTGCGGTATGGGGGCCCTGTGAAGCGCGACTTGTGCTTCATGGCAGGCAGCAATCATAGGCAGCAAACATGGATAAGAAGAAACTAGAGACGTTCAGAAAAAGACTGGAAACCCGGCGCAACGAACTGCGCCACATGGTTGTCCGCAATCAGCAGGACGGCCGTACCGCCGACGATGAGGCGACTCAGGACGTCGCCGATCGCGCCGCCAGTTCCTACAACAAGGAATTCCTCTTCAGCCAGAGCAACAACGACCGCCAGTTGCTCAACATGGTTGATGGCGCTCTCGCTCGCATCCGCGAAGGCAGCTTCGGAGAATGCGTTTCCTGCGGCAAAGAGATCAACGCCAAGCGCCTCGAAGCCGTGCCCTGGACTCGCCACTGCATCGAGTGCCAGGAAAAAGCCGAGAAGGGCCTGCTCGAAGCCGCTCAATAGTTTTTCGGCATACTGATTACCTCCAGAAAATCTTAACTCGTTCACGACCAGACCTCCGTCAGCCCAACTTGGGCTTACGCTAGTCCTGAACACGGATCGGCAGCGAGGATTCAGGCACCGTCAGCGGCCGCTTTGACGCTCTGGAAATCGGGCTGTTAAACTGAATAATTGTCATCCTACCTTTAAGCGAAGAAGGAAGCCCGTGCGCGCAGAAACCCGGCATCAACTGAAACAAGACCGCTTCAGCAAGGTCACGCTCGAGGCAGCGGAGAAAACCGCCCACTGGACCGTGGAACACCAGTCGAAAGTCATCGCCGCTGTGATTGCGGTTGTCGTCCTGGCGGCGATCGGGTTTGGCGGCTGGTACTATGTCAACTCGCAGGACGAAAAGGCGAGCGCCGAGCTTTCGACGGCGGTCCGTACTTTTGAAACGCCCGTGCGTCCGGCGGGCGTGCCAGCGCAACCGGGGTACGACAGCTTCGCGTCGCCGCAGGAGCGCGGCACCGCGGCGCGCAAGCAGTTCCAGGCGATCGTCGATAAGTATCCGCACACTCACACTGCCGACATGGCGCGCTATTTTGTGGGATTGGCTTCGGAACAGCTTCGCGATAACGCGGCCGCGGAGCGCAGTCTGCAGGAGGCGGCGGGCTCTTCGAACCCGGACCTCGCGGCACTCGGAAAGTTCGCGCTGGCTTCCGTCTATCGCGGAGAGAATAAGGACACGCAGGCGGTCGATCTTTATAAGCAGCTGATCGACAAGCCTACGCTCGTGGTCAGCAAGGCGACGGCGCAGCTTGAACTCGCCGGGTTCTACGCATCGCGGCAGAAGCCAGATGAGGCCAAGAAGATCTACGACGAGGTGGAGAAAGAAAATCCGGCCACCGAGGCGGCGTCGCTGGCGCAGCGGCGAGCGGCCGCTCTCAAACAGTAGTTCTTGTGGGGACGGGGCAAAGCCCCGCCACCACACAAACCTAGGTGCAGGCGTGTTTAGGCGATGCGGCGCAGGCACGCGATGAGCCGCTCGCCGTCCTCAGCCGTGTTGTAAATGTGCGGCGTCACTCGAATCGAACTTCCGCGGACGCTGACGAAGACTTTCTCTTTTGCGAGCATTTCGGGAAGTTCTTTCGGAATCGCCGCTTTCCTCCGCAGAGCCAGGTAGTGAGGCGCGCGCCACGGCTCGGAGGGTGCGGAAAAACCCATGTCCGCTGCGGCGTTTGCCAGTTGACGATTGAGCGCGCCCACTGTCTCCGAGATCTGCGCCACCTCCCATTCCAACAACTGCTTCATGGCGCGCACGGCGGCAGGCAACAGCGCAAAGTTGGAGCGCTCGCCCATATCGAATCGTCGCGCCCCCACGTCGTAATTTCCGGTGTACAGGATGTTTGAGAAATCGCGAGCGTTGGCGCGCTGAATCCAATTCTCTTCCAGCGGAATTCCGCCCTGCCATTTTGGAGCGACATAAAGAAGCCCAACGGAATAGGGCCCGAGCAACCACTTGTAGCTGGCGGCGACGGCGAAATCCGGCTGCACGTCGCGCACGCTGAAGGGCAATGCGCCGAGCGACTGGGTGAGATCGAGAACCAGCGCGGCGTCAAGCTTGCGACAAGCTTGGCCGATGGGGACGAGGTCGAGTCTTCCCCCACTCGTCCACTGTACGTGCGGGAGCGCGGCGACGGCCACGTCAGCGGTCAGGGATTTCAGAACAGCGGCGGTCCAGTCGTTGTTTTCGGGCCAGGCGACGACTTTCAGCGAAGCGCCAGTTTCTTCGGTTAGACGCTGCCACGGATAGTAGTTGGAGGGGAACTGCTCGGCGAGCACGAGAATGCTCTGGCCTTTTTTGACCGGCAAATTTCGGGCGGCGGTTGCGATGCCGTAGCTGGCCGAGGGAACGATGGCGATGCAGTCGGCTGAGCAGTCGATGAACTGCGCGGCGGTGGTGCGGAACTCGTCTGGGCCGGTAAAAAATTTGTCAGGAGTGATGTCCCACGGGTGCGCTTTGCGGGCAAGCCCCGCGGTTCCGGCTTCCAGCGCCGGCTTCATCAGCGGCGACATGTAGGCGCAGTTGAGGTAGGCGACGTCGGCGGGGATGTCGAAGAGATGGCGCTGGCAGGGAAGCATGGTCTAGTCTGTGGCCTTCAGTGTATCAATCATGAAACCGAACACGGAGAACGCGAATGAGTGGGGCAATGCGACCCAGTCGGGATTAGGAATTCAGGACCGCCCTGAGTCTGTTGGCAACAACCAACAACTCCTGTAAGTCGGCTTCCAGTGATTCGGCGCTGGAGATCGGCAGGGCCCCGTATCCCCGGATTCGTGCGGGTCGGCTGTCCTCCAAAGCCACCCAAATCTGCGACACGTCCGATGCCAGGATGCGACGAAGGTTTTTCCTTGAGGGCTGTAGATCATACTTCCGCACAAAAGAAGCGATGAGCGACTGAAGTTGAAGGAGACCCGCCCTGATCTGCTCTCTTTCGCTCTCAGTAACGGAGCCCTCGATGGTCTTCATGGCTGCTGGCGAATTCCGGTCTTCCAATAGATCGAGCATACGAACGGCTGCGGCATCGACGATCAGCATGCCGCTCGCGATGACTCTACGATGGTTGTCACTGAGGCCATCATCCATGAGTGGCACCCCACCTCAGCCTGAAGTCTATGTACAGGGGCGAAAGCTTGACGTGCTGCTGCGTAACGTACTTCGGACTGGCGGCCATGTGAAGCATGGCGATGATCGCGCCCGGACTCCCCTTGCTGTAGTGGACGATCTTCTGAATCGCTTCGTCGCGGTTTGCGGCGTTTAGGTGCATCTGCTGTGCGGTTCGCACGGCAAACTCTCTTGCCGTATCCGAATCGAAATTCCGCAAAGCATACTTCTGGGAACGATCGGAGAACATCGGCAGCAAGAACCCGACATCTTCCATGTGCGCGGAGCGGGCAACCGCAATGAGCGGGGTTGCCGTCCAATTGCACACATCCTTCAGTGAGGCAGCAAACGACTGGGACGGAGATTGCAAGTGGTCGAGCACAATCCAATGGCTGGCTTCACGCAAGCCATCGGCGACGATCCCCCGGATTGACACGGCGGACTTGTCCTTGATGGCATTCAGACCGCTAGTCCCGCAGGCTTGGAGGACGTGGCGATTCTTCCTCGCAAACAGCCCAGTCGCAAGGTTCCGAAAAACAGTTTGACTGCTGGAGGATTCGTCGCAATACACCATCCCGGGTACTTCGCCTGCCAGATGTTTCAGGAGCAGTGTTTTGCCAACCCCAGCAGAACCGTGAAGCAGGAAGGAACGACGCCGAAACACCAACTGCCGGAGTTGCTCAAGCTCAGCATCTCTCCCGTAGATGGCGGCCGGACTCATGAATGCTCCAGATGAGAAGCTTCGGCTCCGCTTAGGCAAGCGAGTTCAGCCTCGATGCCCGCCAGTCTCTTCAATGACGATTCAACGGATGGGGCGCCCGCTGCATGGGCGGTGCGTGCGCGAGCCAGCGCCCGCTCTGCGACGGCGCTCAGCTCACGCAGCACGGCGCGTATTTCGGCTTCGAGAGAACGGCGGCTCTTTGTAACGCGCTCCTCAAGATCGTTTCGCACGCGCTCGCTGTTGGTCTCCAAGAGCAGGTCGAGAAAAGCGTGGGCGTCGGCATCGATCACCGAGTGCGCCCAAACCGCACCGAGCATAAGGTCCGCCACGTAGCGTATTGGGGAAGCCGGAATAGCCAAAACGACGTACTCGTAGAACTGAAACTCAGAGCGCGTTCGGAAATCCTGCTCAGCATCCAACTCTTTTGGCAAATACTCCAGTTCGGAGGTTCGGATGCCACGCGTCTTGGACAAGAAATCGGTTGTCAAATCCGTGAATCTCTTCGCGATCTTGCGGTACGCCTCTTCTCCCTTTGTTTTCTCGGTTTCCAACCACGGCATCGTGTGATTGCGAGCGATATCTTGAGCCGCCCGCATTGCAGATCGCCGATACCGGGGCCCGTACGTTCGCGGCAGCGATTTGAGGGCCGAGCTAAGTTCGCGGTGCGCCACATCTCGCACGGACTTGAAGAAGGCATCCCGGTGATCGCCAAACGTCTTTGACAGGCGCTGCTGTTCTCCTGAGAACAGGTATCCGAGATCGTTTAGGGACTGCTCGGCGTGCGATACTACCTCGCGTAGTTGGACGATCCGCCTCTCCGACTCTTCAAAAGGTCGAGTCAGTGCGTCTCGCTCCTCCTTCACCACAACAAGGAGTTGACTAGACAAGCGTCGCACCGAACGGTCCTCGGCATCGCGGACAATTTGCCGGCTGGATTGCTGCACCAACTGCTCCAGTGCACCTAGCAACTGAGGCCAGTCTCTTTGAGAACCACCATTGTCGAGTTGTTCGAGGGCACTGATTTCAAAAATTGAATTGACCGGACGCTGGAGCCGACACTCAAGCACTTGTCTAGCAAAGGAAACTGCCGCGTCCCGATCGGGCTCGGTCACGCGATCTGCCTTGTTCAAGACGAACAGGATGTCAGGAATCTCTTTCGCAACGCTCTCAACCAGCGCCAATTCATCGCCGGCTAGTGGAGGATCGGCACCGATTACGACAATGACAGCGTCGATGTGTGGGAGGAATGCGTGCGTGGCAGCGGTGTTCCCCGCGAACACGGACCCTAGCCCCGGCGTGTCCACGAAGCACATGCCCTCTGCAAGTAGTGGGCTAGGCACAAACACTTCCAACCCAGCGACTCCCTTGCTGTTCTCCGGGTTCCGCACTTCGGACACGTACCCCTCAATGTCGGCGATTGCAATGTCCGTCCATTCACCACTTCTTAAGCGAACACGTGCCCCGAGGCTCTCTCCGAATCTCAATATCGTGGGGACAGCCGTGACCGGAACCACTCCACTGGGCAGGATGGGTTCACCGATCAAGGCGTTCAACAGGGTGGACTTGCCGCGTTTGAACTGGCCGACGCACGCCACATAGAAGCGTCCCTCCGCAATGCGCTCGGCGGCGGAACGGGCATCCTCCGTGATTTGGTCGTCATTGAACTGCTCGGCTAGGCTGGCAATGCGAAGCAGTTTGTCCGCTTCTACGCCAACAACGCCGCTTGAACCCAAATCGGGCCGAGAGCCAGAGACTCGCGACTCGTCAGATACCGCGAGGCGCACCGTATCTTTTGTCCGGCGATCTGAACTCATTGTTCTGACCGAACTCCCTCTTGCTGCCGGATGCCGCACTCACTGTACGGAGCCCGCTTTACGTCTTCTGTGTCTTCCCCCAGTCTCCTTCAGTCCAAGGTGCCCTGCTCGATGACGACGTTCTCGCGCACGATGAGCCTGTGCGCGGCCATCTCGCGCAGCTTCGGCAGAACGCGGTTGACGTGCTCGTCGGTATCGACGAACGAGACGACTACGGGCAACTCGCCTCCGGCTTCGACCAGGTGGGCGGTGTGGACTTTGCCGCGTCCGAGGAAACCGGCCACGGCGTGGAAGACGACAGCTCCGAAGACATTTTCTTCACGCAGATATTTCAGGATTTCGAGATGCAGCGGACGATGATGCCAGGAGTCGCCTTCGGTGAGATAGATGGTGACTTGAACGGCCATAACCCCTGCCATTCTACAACCCCCTCGCCAAGGCTGCGCCTGCGAGGACGGCGGCGAGGCAGAGCGCGTTGCTGGCTACGATGTTGATGCCAGTCAGGAGCCACTGTCCCTGCTCCATGAGCGCGAAACTTTCGAAGGCGTAGCTGGAGAACGTGGTGTAGGAGCCGCAGAAGCCGATGGCAAGCAGCAAGCGCCAGCGCGGGTCGAGCAGGGCGCGTTCGGTCGAGAAGACGAGAAAGAATCCGAGGGCGAGGCTGCCGGTGATGTTGATCAGCAGCGTTCCATAGGGGAAGGCGGATGCGAAGTCGCGGGCGATCAGGGTGCTGAGAAAGTAGCGGGCGCTGGCTCCGACAACGGCGCCGAGCGCGATCCATATATAGTTGGAGAGATAGTTTGCGAGATGGTTAGCGTGAAAGTTCACGGCGGAGTCCTCCTGCAAGGGTTCTGTAGGAGTCATCAGCCGAAGGGCGGTTAGCGGCGAACTCCATCGCCAAGGCTTCAGTATAGCGCAGGGGCCGCGAGGAGATCTCGTTAGAAAGCTCCCAGCCAGCGCACGGGGAAGCGGCTGCCGAGGGCGTTTACCAGACGCTCGTCGGCGGTGATGAGTTCGGTTTTGGTCGCGAGGGCCAGGGCAACGTAAAGGCTGTCGCAAAAACTCCGGTCGCAAGCCATCGCGATCTGCAAGGCTTGACTCAGCAAGTCAGAGGTAGGAATGACTTGGATTGCAAGAGCAATGAAACGTCGCAAGGAGTTCTCAGCTTCCGCCTGGCTGATCCGGCTGCGGCGAACGGCTTTCCAGAGGACATTGCCGATTTCAGCTTCGATCAAATCGGGTGCCAGCAGTTGCAAGTCATGCCTCACGTGCAATGTGATTAAGTGATTTGCCTGGTCCAGAAGACCTTCGCCGGCCGCGGGCAGAAGCCACTTGGCTGCAACATTGGCGTCCACCACGCAGGTGGTCACCGTTCACGATCCTCGCGGATCATCTCCTCTGTACTGGGAAAAGGCCCCGGGCCGGGAGGAGTGGAGGCTTGCACCTTCCTCAACTCCTCATAGGCGCGCATTCGGCGCCGCAATTCCGCAGGGGTGGGAACGAACTGCTCCAGCAGCGCGATGACCTCGGCGGCGATGGAGCTGCGATTCTTGCGGGCGCGGGCGCGCAGGGCTTCGTAGAGGTCCTTGGGCACGTTTTCCACGTATAGGGTAGGCATAGGGATAGTCTAGCACATCCATAGTCTACTCGCTGCCGGGAGGATACGGCCGTTTACAGGTGGTGCCTGCGGCTCGATTTTCGCTAGCCGTGGAGCACGGCTGAGTTCACGATCGTTCTCGCATCCTCCGTTTCGGCATACTCCCAGAGGCAGAGTTCGTTACCGTCGGGGTCGCGGAAAAAGGCCAGCCTGCCGTCTTTCTTCTCTTTAATCTTGCTGGTTGCTATGCCGCGGGCGTGTATCTCGTCCAACGTCTCCTGCAGGTTCGCGACGGAAAAACAGAGGCGGGCATTGCCGTTGCCGGGGACGACCGATCCGGGCGGGCGGGGCACGAGTTCGATGAGCACGCCATCGAGATCGAAGCGGGCGACGTAGTCCTGCGAAACCAGTGGGAGTCCGAGGGTGCCGCGATAAAAGGCGATGGACGCCTCCATGTCGGTGACATAGTAGAAGACTGTATCGAACGAGAGTTTTAGCTTGCTCGAGGATGAGGGCAACATGACTGGAGTGTCTCCTTAATCTTCCGCTGGTGGGGAAGTTGTGGGCTTGTTGCTGGTGACGGCTAAATTTTAAAAGAACGGCGGCGGGCCTGTCAGTGAGGATTGGCACGGGTGGCAGTGACGGTGAAAAAGGGGTTAGGCTGCCTGCTCTCTTCCTTGACACCCCGTTTTAGGCCCTTTATTCTTAGGCATTGCTCCCTGAGAGACTTTCGTCTCTGTGCGCACTTCCGCGGGCCTTTGCGGTAATTTTGAGTGGGGGCGGCGGAGGTTCCAATGCTCATCGAACTTGAGGATCTGGAGATTCACCCGATCGATTTCCGGGAGGAGTTCAGCCCGGGCGTGATCGATCTGGGGGCGGAGGTCCGGCAGCGGTCGCCGCTGCGCAGCGAGGGCCGGGCGGATCTGGTCGAGGAGCATCACGGCAAGCATAAGGTGGTGCAGGACATCCGGGTGAAGGGCAAGCTGGAGACGAGCCTGGAAGTGGCTTGCGCGCGCTGTCTCGATCCGGTCGTGCACAAGGTGGAGCGCAGCTTCGATCTTTTGTACCGGCCGCTCGGAACCGACTCCGGGCACGAAGAGCTTTCGGTCACCGATGCGGAGGCCGAAATCGGGTATTACGAGGGCGAAGGGTTGTTGCTGGAAGACACACTTCGCGAACAGGTGCTGCTGGCGCTGCCGTTGAAGACGGTTTGCCGCGAAGATTGCAAAGGTTTGTGTCCGCACTGCGGCAAGAACTTGAATGAAATTCAGTGCTCGTGCGTGGACGAGGTCGAAGATCCGCGGTGGTCGGCGCTGAAAGAGATAAGGGATAAGCTGTGAAAACCAGTTGCCAGTTGCCAGCCACCAGTTGCCAGTAAGGCTGGGTTGACTGGCAACCGGGGGCTGGCAACTGGCAACTGAAAAGGAACATCATGCCGAATCCGAAACGCAGACATTCACAAAGGCGCACCGCCACGCGGCGGGCGCATGACTCGCTCTCGAAGCACTCGCTGTCGGAGTGTCCGAACTGCCATGAGCAGAAGATGCCACACCGCGCCTGCCCGAAGTGTGGAACCTACAAGGGCCGCGAAGTGGTAGAGG
>Ga0187818_10000128_pt1 | contig 22561 bp, 19 predicted proteins | sample NC_wetland_sal_i_14_FD_130581 | JGI IMG/M metagenome (GOLD analysis project Ga0187818, IMG submission 130581) | Wetland sediment microbial communities from Neuse River Estuary, North Carolina, USA - SO4_3 | ecosystem: Environmental > Aquatic > Freshwater > Wetlands > Sediment | place: USA... | reverse complement strand
CGCGGCGGTCAGAACGGGTTCAAGTACAAAGACGGATCGGGGGAAAGCGGTCACCCTGAGCAAATATTGCATGGCCAGAACGAATATCACGGAGCCAGACAATACAGCTTTCAGAACATCCAGCGCATCGCTCAGACCTGTGTACCGCCACCAGCCGTGCAGCAGTCCAAAGCCGGCAATTGCACTCATTCGAATTAGAATGAGAAGACAGGCGGCCGAAAACAGAAGACGCCGGTCCGGCAAGGTGAAGTCAAATCTCAAGAACCAGGCCAGCACCAGCGAGAAAAAGATGAGAAGAGCCTGGAAACCGCCGACGAACCAGGCGTTCTTGCGCAGAAGAGTTCTTGCCAGGGTGATGATTTTCATTGGAGTAAAGCCGATCGTCTTGATTTGGAGTCGTGAAAAAGCCCGCAGCCAGATGCGGAAAATGAGCGGAATAGTTCAGCAGGTTAGTCGCTTCACTAGATTCTTCAAAGCCCCATGCTTCTCGAGTTCAGGGCGTTCTGGTCAGCCGCCCCTTCGGAAGGACTATGCAGCCAGTGGTGCGCAGCAACAAGGACAAGTCGTAGGAAAACGACATGTGGCTTAGGTATTCCAGGTTCAAGTTGAGCTTGTTGGGCAGAACGACATTCCGGTAGTAACGATCTGGGTCAGGTTGATCCCCGAGCATCTGCTCCTCGTGCCGATAGAGTATAGAGCCAGGATCGGTTATACCTGGCCGAACCGCCAACACTCGCCGTTCTGACTCCGAATAGGACTCGACGTAGCACGGAACTTCCGGCCGAGGCCCCACCAGGCTCATTTCTCCTTTAAGCACATTCCACAGTTGGGGAAGTTCGTCGAGCTTGAGGCGCCGCAGGATGCTACCAACGGCGGTGACGCGGCGATCTCCCGCGGACGTGATCGCCGGGCCACTTTTGTCGGAATCCTCGAGCATCGAACGAAACTTGGCGATCCGGAACAGCTTCCCGCCTCGGCCGACCCGCTCCTGCCAGTAAAGAACTGGACCCGGAGAACTGAGTTTGACCATTAGCGAGAGGGCGAGCAGCACCGGGAATAGCAGCACGAGGCCGACGGCGGCTGCCACGCAATCAAACATGCGCTTACCCGTTTTCGCGTAGAAGTTGTGTTGAGTTTCGAGAGTCATCCGATCGCCGTCGGCCTGCCATCAGCGAGGCCAGGTGGAAACCACATCGGAAACAGCCCATATCACGTGCTCCACTTCCTCACTGCCCATCGCAGGGTAGATGGGCAAAGACAGACTTCGCTGGTACTCCCGCTCGGCAACTGGCAGATCGCCAGGCTTGTATTGGTAGTCGCGCTGATAAACGGGTTGCAGATGCAGCGGGATGAAGTGAACACTCGCGCTCACGCCCCGATCGGCCAGTTCTTGAATGAACTTGTTTCGGTCTATGCGCAGCCGTTCGAGGCGCAAGCGTAAAACGTAAAGGTGCCAGGAGGTCGTGCGGTCCGATGACTTCCCGGGTACGTCGAGCGCCTCAAGGGATTGGAACGCGCTCGTGTAACGCTGGGCAACTCGCTCTCTGTTGCGGTTCATCGCGTCACACTTGGCCAGTTGCACCACTCCAAGAGCGGCCTGAAGATCGGTGAGATTGTACTTGAACCCCGCCTCCAGCACCTCATAAAACCAGGAACCTTCTGCGCTGTAACGCTTCCATGCATCTCGTGCGATGCCATGCAGCCGCATCACCTGCAGACGGGGCGCATACTCCTGACTCTCGGTGGTGATCATGCCGCCCTCCCCTGTGGTAATGGTTTTGGTGGCATAGAAACTGAAAGCGGTGAGTTCGCTGATCGTGCCAATCCGCCGTCCCTTGTATTCCGCCGGGAGCGCATGGGCAGCATCTTCAACGACGTGCAGCTTGTGTTGTGCCGCGATCTCGAGGATTTCTGCCATATCACAGGGCGTCCCGGCAAAGTGCACGGGAATGATCGCCTTCGAGCGAGATGTGATCTTGCGTTCAATGTCGAGTGGATCGATATTCAACGTGTAAGGATCGATGTCGACGAACACGGGCGTGGCGCCAAGGTACGTCACCACTTCAGCGGTGGCGGTGAAAGTTGTGGTGGGTACCAGCACTTCGTCGCCCCGGCGCACGCCAACTGCTTCCAGGGCCAAGTGCAGAGCGGCCGTGCACGAGGAAACCGCGACAGCATGGGATGCGCCGATGTAGTCGGCGAATCGTCGTTCGAACTCGAACGTCTTGGCTCCCATCGTGAGCCATCCCGAACGAATCACCTCCGCAACAGCGTTGACTTCGTCTTCGCCCAAGTCTGCGCGATGAAAAGGGACCTGAAGCGCAAGAGGCTTCGTCGTCATACTTTCCTGATGATGCCCAAATAGTGCGTGCAAAGTGGCTTGATCGTGGAAGCTACGCAATACAGAGTGCGGCTCGCACGGGCTAGGGGCCGGCCAAGCGGCGGGGCCAGAGTCAGCTTCTCCAGGCAGATACTGCATCCCGGGAAGAGTTCGTCAATCTCTCTTTTCTTTATTCCACGCACATCGGAGTTGGCCGGATTACTAACACAAAAGTCGTACCACACGATCAGCCCGTCTGGACTCAAGACCCGCAACATTTCACTCGCGATCTGCTGCTTCATCTCGGCCTGAAGAATGGAAGTGAACACCGTAGACTGCAGAACCAGATCAAACGATCCTGGAAGGTCATGAAGGTCCACGGCGCTCTGACAGTACAGGGAAATGCCTGATGGACACAGGCGCTTCGCGTCAGCGAGTCGCTCAGGCAGCAAATCAATGCCAAAGGTGTTTTCTGGTCGGGCGCCCCACCGCACAAACTCTCGCAGCCAAAATCCGCTCCCACAGCCAATTTCCAGTATTCTCGCCGTTTCAAGGGTAAAAGCCAGGCCGCACGACGCGAGTAGCGCTAGCAGCTTCCTTTCTCGCTCTTGCGAAGCCAGCAACTGGGCCGGCTCAAACATTGAGTAGACTGATCGCGCTGTCCTTTTGGCATAAGCAGCTCGAATTCGATCGGCCTCGCAAGCGAAGGCATCGATCGGTGGCAGATCGGCCGAGCGGTCATCTGACACATCAGACGCGGGCGCTTGCGGCATACGGTTCATCTGCTGCGTTCTTCCTTTTGTCGATCTGCGACTCCAAATATTGAACGAATGAGTCAGCGATCTTTGCGCGGTCGAAGTGTTTGACGGCCGCACGCCTGGCGTTCCCAGACAGGTTCACTGCCAGTCCCTGCTCGAATCGCACGTCCCTGATTGCCTGGACCAAGGAAGAGACCTGACCTGGCGTAACCACGATGCCTGCTTTATGGTGCAGGACGAGTTCGGCTGCTTCGCCGCCGGCGACAAGGACGATCGGGCGCCCGCTTGCCATCGCCTCATACAGCTTCGATGGCACCGCCCCCGGAATGTACATCCCGAGCGGAACCACGACAACGTCCGCCGCGGCCAGAAGTTCGGGAATCTCGGTGCTCGGTATCGAGTCGAGGAAAGTCACGTTCCGTATGCCAGCCCGCTCGGCTTTCCGGACCAGACTCTGCTTTTGTGGGCCGTCTCCAATCAGTACAAATCGATAGCCCATTTCCTGTCGCAGCTCCTGCGCAGCGTCAAGAACCTGTTCTAGACCTTGCGCCAAACCGTGGAGCCCTGCATACAGCACCACAAACTCGTTCTCGCGCGTCAACCGAGCCCGTCCCTCTTCCGTTCTTTTCTGCGGGTGGAAGACCTTTGTATTCGCCCCATTCGATAGCAGGAAAGTGGCTTGACCTGGAAAGCGTGCCTCTATGTCCTGCAGGATGCTTCTCGATTGACCAGTGACCAGCCATGCGTGTCGGTAACAATAGGACTCCAGTCGCATGCCGAAGCGATGTGCAAGACTTCCTTGGCGTATCACTCCAACGCGGACTGCGCTCTCCGGCCACAGGTCGCTGACATTGAAAATCAGCTTTGCACGCTTCAAGCAGCTCAGCCAAACAGCAGCTATGCCGAGGAAGAGAGGCGGACTTTCCACCAGAAGAAAGTCTGACGGCCTGAGCAAAAAGCTCCCAAACAGCGCCGACGAGAACACAAAGGAAAAATAGCTCAACAGCCGGGGTAGGAGCGCAGCACTCAGCGAAGGGTAGATGAGCGTCCGAATGATTCGCACCCTGCCGTGCCGCTCCCGCCTAAGCAGTCCTCCGTATCCTTTGTGAATTCTCCCGCCAGGGTAGTTCGGCATCGCGGTCAATACGGTGATTTCATGTCCGGCTGAGGCGAAGTGGGACGCCAGATGGGAGAGCCGGTTTTGTGGCGCCCCAACTTCGGGAGGATAGTACTGGGTGAGGATGGTGAGCTTCATTCTGACGGGGCTAGGTCCGTGAGTCGATCGGGAAAAAGACATCCGCACAGTAGGCCGCGGCGAATGCAGCATGGGCGGCCATCTGGCGCGACTTGTACAGCTTCGTGGATTTGTGTTCGTCGTGCAGGACTTCAAGGGAAGGATCATACACGACTTCTAGCCCCAGCTTTCTCATGCGTTCGGCGATGTATATCTCTTCGCCAAACAGAAATCCTGGGAATTCAAGGTCCCCACCCCGCGCAAAGTAGTTCTTTGACAAGATGAGAAACGACCCGTGGGGAGCGTAAATCGATTCCGGCAACCTGCGTCTGAGACCATGAGCACTCGCCCTCCATTTGCCTGATATGCCGCGAGCCCAGTGAAACGCCGCGGCAGCCAGTTCGTAGGTGTTTAGAACGAACCGGCTCCGAAAGAGCCACTTGTACGCGTGCATTTGCGCAGCTGATGGTCGGACTCGCAGGTAAGGATTCTGATCCTTCCCTGTTAAGCCAGACCGGATACTCGGGGCCACAGCTCCCAAGTCCAATCTTGAACCCAAGGCAGCGAGCTTGTTGAGAAACTGCGAATCCGCGATCACCAGATCGACGTTTGAAACGACGACCCAGTCGGGCAGCGCGTGTTCCCGCAGATAAAGCGACAGTCCACCTCGTGCGCCGCCGAAATAGCCCAGATTCTCCTTCGCTCGAACCAAAGTGAAGTTGCGTTCCGTTGGTGGCTCGGAAAACTCGTTGCCAACAGTATTGTCTACCACAAGGACCTGCAGATTCCGCTGCGCCTGCAACTTGCGTAGCGACTCCAGATATTGGGCCGTCTCGGTGTCGGAGCCGTACTTCACGCAGATCAGCAGCACCGTTTGAGCGGACTCTCCGGTGGTTTCCGGCTCAGGGTCGCGAATTCCGGCTGTGGCCGTGCTGTTTAGCGTCATTGGCCTATGCAGTGGAGGGAAGCACGTCGGCTTCGAGAGTTCGTTCTCGCCTGCGCCAGCCCAGAACCAGGGCCGCCATGCCCCACGCCAGGATGAGTCCGTTGTATGTGAACAATGAGACGATCGGTGAATAAATGATGAAAGCGTAGTATCCCGCCAGCACCAAAAGATCGCGAAGATCTTTCGTGGATGCGGAGCGCGCTGCTTTTCCTGTTACAAAGCCAAGCAGGACTCCAAAGAGGCAGGCTCCGGGCAGAGTGAAATCCTGGATGAGGCCACGGAAGAGCGTGTAAATATTTGTTTCTTCCCCCCCGGCCAAGGTCTCAAGCTCCTGATACACGCCGATTTGACGTGGCCTGATCCCGATAAGATCAAAGACGCCGGCAAACGTGTAGGCCCCCATCGTTACCCCTTGCTCGTCCGAGGTGTGGGCCCAATCGGCGAAGGCGGGAACAGAACCGAGGACATACTTGCTCAACCTAGACACGTCTGTGCTGGCCTCAAGATCCCCTCCTTCAAACCGCCTGACGGTGTCGATCGCTACGAAGAACAGCAGTCCGCTGATCATCAACATCAATAACGACAACACGAGCTTCCGTTGGAACAAAGCATAAGTGCCGCCGGTCTGGCGATAGCGGACAGCGAAGAAGCCGGAAAACCAGCAAATCAACGAGATCAGCAGTCCGGCGCGGGCGGCAAAGATCGTCCCTATTAAAGCCGCTGGTGCCAGTGGCGCGATGGCTAACCACTTCCGCGCCCGATTCGGTGCCAGCGCAAAACTGATTCCGGCAAGCAGGACCGCCGGGTAAACCCACATGATCAGCAAGCGAACCGACCAAGGTTCCACTTCGCCTCGGTCGTAGCGCGCGACGGACCAAAGATGCCCCAGACTGAGCATGTCCAAGAAGGAGAAATCGAGGGAAAACTTCTCCAGGCTTACAAACAGCAGGTGGACGCAACCCACCATAGCGACAACTGCAAACAGCAGGCTGAAACGTGAACTACGATTCTCCCAAATCCGCAGCTTGTCGCGTTCACCGGGGCGGTCTGCTGGAGAAGAGCTTGATCGTAGATCCAGTCCCTCTGAGAGCACGGTCCCGAATAGCACACTGAAGACGAACAACACGATGATCCAAATGCCCGAGGCGTATACCTGGTAGTCGGTGAGCAGCAAACACGCACTAACGTATGACGCCCACACAAGCGCTACTAACGGCCCGGGAGAAAGCCAACTGCCCCTGACTTGCCGCCCGGCCACAGCTAGGCCGATCAGAATCAGGCACGGAAGCCAGGGGGAAGAAAGAGCTTCAAACATAGAACGAAGGAGTAACTGACGAAGAGCTAAACACCGACTTCTTCTGCCGGCACGATCGCTGACTCGCGCGTCTCACCGCTGACGATTGCCTCTTGGAAACTCTCTCTGGGAATGAGGACAGGCAACATGACGAGATACACGAGGGAGGAGGCTACGGAGAGATACGCCGAGGCCCGACAGCCGAAACGTGGAACCAAAAAATAGTTTCCGACGACGTTGACGGCAAGCGCGGCCAGTCCACCCAGCAACATTCGCTTGGTCTGGCATAGGATCTCCAAAGGCTTGTGTGCCAGCAAGGCCAACTGCCAAAGAAACCCTCCAACAGCTAGGGGGAGGACGATGCTGGTGGCCTCCTGATTTCCATGCCCCAGCACGATCCTGCTGGCCCAGCTAGCCCCAAAGAAGAGGACGGCTGCGACGGGCAAGAAAAGAAGTGACTCCAACCTTATGGCCTGGGAGAGAATACGCCTCGTAAGGTTGCGACTTCCGGTATTCCAGTGGTGCATCAGCACCGAATGGACGGCCAGCGTGATCGGCGCAAATAGCAGAGAAAACGAGCGCACGATTACGTCGAACATTGATGCGTAAACTCCGGCCGCCGAATAACCCCAGAACCGCTGGATAAAGTAGCGGTCGGAGACAACCAGGCTCTGCTGGGTAAACAGCCAGAGGGCAACCGGCCAACCGTAACTCCACAGGCGACGCAAGTAGCCCCGTTCTTGCTCGTCCAGCAGCGGGCGGCGGAAGATCATGATCGCCTGGCGTCCGCTCCTGCGGAAGATGCGGACCGCCAGCGGGATCAGGTAGCCGCCGAGTATGCCCAGAAGCAGCAGCGAGTAGTGTCTCCGCGAAATTGCAAAGATCAAAACCAGAGGAAGGGCAAAAGCGCCAACCGCTCGGATGGTCTCCATGCGCACCACTCCGCGGGAGTCGAGTACGGCCTGGAGGCGCGTCATTTCGAACGTGTATACCAGCATGGCTGCATACAAACCTACCGAGACCGCCAGGATTGCAGCAGAGTGCGTTCGGCTAAGCCACAGGGCCAATCCAAGCGCAATACCTCCCAAGATGGCCGAGAGTAGCAATCCGGCGTCGGCTGCGCGGTTGAAACCCTCGGCTTCGGCAGTCCCGTGGTGCCGGCTGTGAAAGCGCAGAATACTTTGGCTGAGCCAACCGGCAACTCCAGCCGAGAAGGCCGTCACCGTCGCGAAATCAACGGCATAACGGCCGTACTGTTCGTAGCCAACCACGCGCACAAAGGTGGCCACCGAAAGGAAGCCCATAAGCCCCGGCACGACCTTGCTCAAGAAATAATTGAAGGTGTCCCCGACCAACTTTGTTTTGAGCTCATTTTCGGGCAGGCTGGCGTTCTTGCCAGCGAGCAGCCTTTCGACGGAGGATTCCAGGCGCCGCAGCAAGGCACTGACGCCACCGAAGTCTCGAGATTTGCCTGTCTTAAACGCCTGCATCAAATCGTCACTTACTCGATGCTATCTGCCACGGCCCATCTTTTTCAAAAGCCGATGGGCGAGATCCGGACCCGAGCCACTGCTTGTTCCCTGCGTCATTCTCGCTCGGATGGTCCGGAAGACGTCATTCGCCAATTGCTTCTCAGGCGTGTGCGCAGGCACTCCTTGCCACGCGGACCGGCCCAGCACCCAGATCGCTGCGGCCGCGAAGGCAAGAAACAATCCCAAGAACATGATCAGTAGCCGGCGAGGAAACGACTTGCGTTCTGGGATGTCCGCGGGGTCCAGGACTTTCACGCTGGGTGTTTCCTTGGCCTCGGCCACCTTCGCGAGTTCGTACTGCTGCGTCAGGGTTTCGAATACGGCTTCCTGAACCCTAGTGCGCCGGTAGAGATCGGCAAAGGCTTCGCCCAACACCGGAAGCTTCCGAATCGAAGGATAGAGAGAATCGTCCTTGTTGTCGTCGGCAGCCTTGTCATCGGCGGCGCCCGGGGTTTCATACTTGCCGCCAAGCTTGCTGAGTTGACTTTGCAGTTCTGCAATATGGGCTCGAAGGGAGCGTACACGGACATTATTCTCCGTATAAATCTGCTTCAACCCTTCCAGTTGCGCCTGGCTGGCGATGATGTCACCCTGCAGGGTGGCGGCGGCCTCAACCATCGCCTTCGCCTGTTCTTTGATATCGACAGCGGTGTTCTTGCTGGAAAAATCGCCAAGTTCTTTCTCCGCCGCCTTCAAGTCTTGCTTGACCTGCTGGAGCCGGTTTTCCAGAAAAACTCTTTCGCGTCGAGCCGAAGACGTACTCAACTGGTTCACAACCTCATTGAGTTGTGCAACGTATTCCGCAGCCATAGCCGCAGCCCGGCGCGGATCGCGGTCAGTGACCGTAATAGTAATGATTCCATTCTTGCGATCGTCGGAAATCGCGGTATTCTCGGCCAGCTGCCTGCGGGCTGTGTACCAACGCTGTGTTCCGTAGACCTTTCTGAGATCGAACTTAGTGATGAGACTGTCTTGCACGGTTCGGCTTGCAAGAATTCCCGTGAAAAGCGCTCCCGAACTCTTGATACCCAGGACGTCTCCCGCGATCGCCCCCAGACCGCCGGGCAGGCGTCCACTTAACGCGGCCGCCATGGCCAATGCGGAGCCGGATTGATCGTCGGGAGGCATCAAGCGGGTGGTGGATTCGTAGCGAGCCGGGAGCAGGAAGGCTATCACCGTCGCGGCTGCAAGACCCAGTGCCGCCATGCGAAAAAGAAATCTGCGACGTTCCCAAAGCAGGCGCAGTCGATCGACGACCGGAGCTCCCGGAAGTTCACGGCTCACCTCTTCTTCAGGCGAGTGCGGCTGGTAAACGACTTCCAGTTCTTTGTTGGCTGATGACTGTTTCATTGAACTAGCTGTAGGAGATGCTCATAGTCATCGGGCATGTGGCTTTGGCCAGTAGCCGAGTTGAAACATCGCGGTCACGTTCGATTGCGGAAGTGCTGCCAGCAGGGGAATCTGCCAGCTTTCGTACTGCACGGTGCCAGAAACACGAAAGCCCGATTTCACGAAGAAGTCTCCGTTCACGGCAACATCATTCTGCGTTCCGCCCTGTGGCAGGAACTGTCTGTCAATCTTGCGATGGCGAAGCTCAATCCCAATTTTCTTCTGCGCACCCAGCCAGTAGGTGCTCCGTATCGCTTCACCCTGCGCTGCCCGGCCTACCCAAGTGCCGATAAGCTCTCCATTATTGGTATAGCCGTTCAGGTATTGACCGTTGCTGTAATAGCAGCCATTGCAGCCAGGAAAGTTCACCGGACTTGTCGTACCACCTTCGAGTCTGAAGTCAAGCTTGGGAATCCTCGGGAATTTAACCAGGTAAAGCCCTCCCTGGAAGGTCGACTTGTAGGGGCGGTTGAGCGGGGAAATCTCGTCCTCCTGGAAGGCGTCTGCGTAGAAACTAAGCCAGTTTCGCAGTTTAGGGATTCGGTATGCAAAATCCAATCCAGAACGCCCGTCCCCCAAAGCCTCACCATTCACGTGGATGTTGAGAGTGGACTGAACCAGAGTCTTCAGCGTCACGGGATTTCCAGATCCCCCGAAGAGAGAGGTCTTCCCCCAGCTGATTTCAAAGTTCGGGGTGAACTTGAAGCTGATCTTGCCGCCACTGAGGACGGGCTGATCACTCAGCCTGTGTCCATATTGTCCAATGATTCCCGGTGCTCCACCTTGCGTGTTGTTGAGGAACTGATATCCCGAAACCTGCCCCAAGAACCAATCCAGGCGGATATCGCCGAGATAGCCGAACACTCCCGGCAAGTGAATAGGGCTGACGCGGTTGATGCGGAACATCTTGGTGAGCGGCTCTATGTTGTTGGTGAAGAGCATCGCCCCCTCTTCACCCGGTCCCCACCAGAGGCTCTGTTTGCCAAAGGAAATCTGCCAGTTAGCAACGTTCATTCCCACATATGCGTCCAGCAGCCGAAAACGGCTGATGGCGGCGACTGGCATGGAGGGCGGATTCGGAGGCAGCCCGTCCACGCTGCTGATAAAGTCCAGCGCTGCGGGAGATAGGGATGCGGCAGCTGGAGCGGATTGGTATTCTCCACGCGCATAGATTACAAAAGGCCCGGCCGTGGTCCAGCCGGAGGTGCCGACCACACTATTGAAGCCTTCCTGGTACGGTCTTCCGTAGTCGTTCAAGATAGTTTGGCCGAAATGCTCGTTATCGCTGAGTGGCTTGCCAGACACGCCCAGGGCTCGGGCATAGACAGACTCGATTTGCGCGCGGATATGCTGCTCCCCCTCAAAGGCTTCGACCTCGCTCCCAAACTCACGCGAAAGTGAACGGTAAAGGTCTTGTACCTCCGAAGGGCTATCTGCCTCGGGCTGGAGTTCCGATGCTTCCCCTATCAGTCGAGCACACTCCAGCCGCGTCCAAGGACGCATTCCGAGCGCTGCGGTTCTTACGTACCCCAAGGCAGCCAGCCGTTCCAGTGCCGGATAGATCCAGCTGTCCAAAGGGACATAGGGCGATCCCATGAATGCGGGGGAGTGACTCTTTTCGGTGTCCACGATTTCACGTGGCGGATCCCAAGATCCGCCGCCGATCTCGGCATCATGGCGCCGACTGTATACATTCTGGGAAATCAAGTACCCGAGCACGCTGCCTATGAGAACGTCCGAGGGAAAGTGCTGGCGCGCTCGAACCCGCGAGAAACTGACTGCCGAAGCCATCCCGTAAGCAAACAGCTTGGGAAGAGTCCCAGGATACTCATGAGCGATTACGCCTGCGATTGACCACGCCGCAGCCGAATGTTCCGACGGAAACGACGTGCCTCCATGGAAGAATGAACCGCTGCCGTTATCCTGGTACGGGCGTTCCCGCCGCATGGAGTATTTGAGAGCCTCGACCGTGACCAGACTGTTTAGAGCCGCCTCGCCGGCTAGAAAGCCGGTCTCGCGCCAATGCTCGTTGTGTGTCGGAAAACTGAGCAGATAGAGTCCTGCACCCGCGCCGATCAGGCTCGCAACCCCGTAGTTGGAAACCGTCTTGTAGTGGCTGATCGTCGTTGCTTTCTGTGAAAGAGACGCGCTGTACTGACGATCGGTCACAAACAGACCGGCCGCAATTCCGCTGACAGGCACGAGCCACGTTGCATCCGACGTGCGAACTCGGGATGGACTCGTCCAGATCTGTTTCTGATCCTCAACAAACTCCGCGATGTGCCCTACGAAACCAGTCCTTGCCGAATCGTCAGGCACCGGATTGTACGCGGGTTTGGTCACGGCTGGGCTGGAGTTGGGTCCTGAAGAAACATGAGGAGCGTTGGTTGCTGCTTCGCTCTGTTTGTCGATTCTGTCCTGCGGCCATGCCCTGGATGCCGGTAACAAAATCACGACGGCAACCATCCAGGCCGCCGCGATTCTGGCCTCTCTCCGCAACACTAAACCCCCGGTTCTAAGGATGGATGTAGGCAACGGTCAGGGCGACTGAGGAGGCAACTTGAGCGGCCTGCAAGAGCGAAGTCCAATTGCGCGGAGCGACCTTGGCCGCCTTCTCGGGCACGACAATGGAGTCGCCCGGTTTTAGAACCGCGTTCAGGGGGTCACCCAGCCAGAACCCCGTGTTGTTCCTGGCTGACAAGACGGAACCATCCGCCCGCACGACAAAGACAGCGCTCTTGTCCGCGATCTGAGTCAACCCTCCGGACTGGCCCAGATACCATTTCGCGCTCCTGCCTGGCAGATAACTGACTGCGGTGGGATTGAAAACCTGGCCACTGACCACCACGTAGTTCGTTTTCTTGGGAATGATGAGTACATCCCCGTCCCGCAGAGGTATGTCCGCCGGTGTCTTCGCCAGCCGCTTCAGGTTCGAAGGGATGTGAATCACTACGCGTCCCAGGGGGGCGGTCGCCTCGAGCTGCTGGAGTGCCGTATCAGTCTGAGCGATCGCGGTAAGTTTCGCTTCTTTCTGGTCTGCATCGCTTTCCGGCAGGCTCTTCAAGTAGCCCTCCTCGGCTTTGAGGCGGTTCACCAGCCCCAGCTGCGACTTCATCTCCAACTCCCGCACTTCCTGACGGAGCAGCACAGCTCCGTAAGGGTAGGCTTCGGAGGTGAAACCATTGCAGCGCATCAGCAACGAACTGAGGCGCTCGCCCGGCTGAATTCCGTACGCTGCGGGGTGCTGCACCTCACCCTGCACGGTGATAGATGCTCCAAGATCGTTCCACTGCGGAATTTGTCGAATGGCGAGAACATCTCCATTACGCAGGGGGACATCTTCGTTGACGTCTCCCGCCAGCGCAGCCGCCAGTTTCACTTCCAGCCGTTCGCTGGAGCCGTTTCCGGCCGCGAATCGCGTGAGATCGGCGCTGTCGGCGAACGCGCTGCGTTTGAGTCCTCCCGCGACCCGTACCAGGTCTTCCACACGCATATTGCTGGTCAGGGGGTAGCGCCCGGGCTTCGCGACTTCGCCCTTAATGTCAACAGTGGGTGCGTCTACCTTGGCCAGCGTTCGATGCACCAGCAGACGGTCACGTGGCTGCAGGATGATGTTGTCCACGGGATTCCCCGCCAATGCCTCCTGTAAGTCAACGCTTAAGATCTTCATTGTGCCGTCGGCTTGCGTGCGGAACAGCTGTGCGGAATCGAGCGCAGCATCCGGGGTGATTCCGCCCGCCAGGAAAATGGCATCGCGCAAATGAGCTTCACCCGATGTGCGGTACGATCCCGGGGAGCGGACCTCGCCGCCGACCCACACTTCAGGCGGATGCTCAAAATCGTAGCGACTGAAAATCCGGACTGTGTCCAGAGGCTTCAGCACGGGGGCCGAGGCGGGGTTGGCCAGCGCCGTCGAGATGTCGAAACTTTCAATGCTGGGATGAAAATCCGGCGCATTCAGGCGGATGATTTCCGCATAGTGCGGGGCAGGTTCGGGCAGAAGATCGCCATACGATGAAATGAGGTCCGTCAACTTCATTCCTTGTTTGTAGGAATAACGGCCCGGACGCAGAACGTGCCCCTCCAGATAAATGGCCTGTTCGTTGTAGGCTGCGATCGGAAAGATATGCACTTGATCGCCGTCCCGAATTTTGAAAGCTTGCAGCTGCTGGTTGAGTTGCTGGGGATCGGTCGTCGACGCAAGATCCAGCGTCAGCATGGTGCGTTTTTCGTGGGCTTCGACCCGTTGCACTTCGATATGTCGCAGCGCCGCCGTCGGCAGGATTCCACCGGCCAGTTCTAGAACTTCCGCCAGCGAAGTCTCATCGAGCAATTCATATACTGCAGGGCGGCGTACCATCCCCTCGACCGTCGCCTGCGGACCAATCGGAGGCACCAGCAAAGTGTCGCCGTTTTCGAGCCGCTTCATGTCGGAGCGAACTCCGTGCAGGAGCAAGTCGTAGGCGTCCACCTGCTCGACCATCTGCTTGCCGCGGAAATGTCTGAGTGAGCGCAGCGATCCCCGCGGCGTGACGCCTCCGGCGGCGAACAGCGCATTGAGAGGAGTGGAAAGCGAACTGATGTCGTATGCGCCCGGTTGCGCTACTTCTCCGACCACATAGACGCGTACCGTCCGCAGGCGCGAAAGAGAGACGTCGGCGGACACGTCTCTGAACTCCGTTCGCAGAGCGCGCTGCACCTCCAACTGCACTTCTCCAAGGTTCTTGCCCGTCACCAGCAAAGGACCAGTCTCCGGCAGCGCGATTCGCCCTTCTCGATCGACCAATCGCACCAGCCGCTGGGAGACACTGCCCCAAAGATCGATAGCCAAGCTGTCGCCCGTTCCCACCACGTAGTCGGGCCCCACGGGAAGATCCATGGGAACGATATCCGGCTGATTCGTGGTATTGCGGAACACGTCCAGGCCGAAGCGCTGCGCCGGGCGCTGCCAGGCCGCGGCTTGCACATACATGTCGTAGAGGGAAGGGACGTCGGCATACGGGTTGGCCGAACGTACCATCTTCACGGGATTCACGTCCTCTTCCCGTTCGAGAGTTCTCGGCCGCTTCGTGTTGGAACCCATGGACTGGGTGGGAGTGTCATTTCCAGCGTTGGCCTCGAGTGAGTTGGCCCTCTCAGGTGAAAAGGGATTGTTCCGCGCTGCATTCAAATCATCCACAGCGGCATTTGCGGAATTCTGATAGCCAAATGGAGAGTCCGCGGGGGACTTGACTGAAGTGGATGCCAACGCAATCTGCGAAGCAGCTTGTTCGCGCGGGCCAGATTCATCGGTCAAAAGATCGGTCCGGAGCGCACGATTCGAAGGAGCCGAACCCGGCGATCGCGGATTTACGTCCGACGCAGGTGGCTCGTTCTCCAGTGAGCGATTCGAGAGCCGGTTCCGAGGACCAGTTCTTTCGCAATCGGCGTCTTGTTGCGGGTCACAAGCGGTGGTACGCTCCACGCCTCGCTGCTGATCATTTCCCGCGGGCTTCACCGACTCGCTGTCTTCCTGCGCTTCGATTTGAACCAAACGCCGTGCGCGCTCCTTCAGGACGAGATCCTGCTCTTTGCCGAAACTTGAATCAGGATTCGGCGCTGGCAGCAAGTACCCGTATCGTTGCAGCAAGCGAGTCGCAACGGAACGGAACGCCAGATCGTGATCGAGGCGGTCGAAGATCGCCTGGTCGGACAACTTCGAGTCTTCCACGACCTGTCCGTTGTCGGTGGCTTCCTTGGCCACCCACCGCTTCAGCTCCACCAGCAAGCCGCTGTCTTTGACCAGTACCTCCTTGATCTGAGGAGAAGAGGCCGCCACGCGGCTTAAGTTCTCTTTGGCAAGGTCAGACAATTCAGTCGTGCGATTTCCCCGAGAATGGGCCGCTGGCTGAGTGCGATCCCGATCGTATCCTTGGCCGAAGATCAGTGGGCAGAAGGCGAGCGCTGCGACGCAAATGGTCGCTAGGCTGAGCCGGCTATTAGAGCGGTACCTCTTACAGCCAGATATCTTGTAGCTGTACATGGGGTGATTTAGCATCTTTGGTGTCTCGCGTACTGCTCGCCGTCTGGGCGGGGCTCTACGCGGCCTCCAGATCAGTCTCGTCTACTTCGACGGCCACCGAGCGCATGATCAGATCGATCGAGAAGACCACCCGGCAGCAGTCTTTTCGGCGCATGACGATGCCCTCTAGTCCCTGCATCGGGCCGCTGCGCACCCGGACTCTGAGCCCCACTCGCAGATAGGGATGTGGTTCCATTCTCAGCGACCCTGACAGCCGGCTGCGCAAGGCTTCGATTTCGTTGGCCGGCAATGCCGCGGGACGACCGTTGAATGTCACGAACCGTACTACACCGGGCAACTGCAGCACCTGCACCCTTTTATCGAGGTCCATGCGCACGAAGACATAGCCCGGGAACAAGGCCAGATCCAACTCCTTGCGACGGTCCTTCCACCGGCGGACTGACCGGTATAGGGGTAGAAAGCAGGAAATACGGCGCCGCTGGATTTGCTCAGCTACACGCTTCTCGTGGCGCGCGGTAATGTAGAGCGCATACCAGTTTGCTCCGCTCGGCGTCTCGCACGCGGTCTCGGGCATCGCTGCTGTTGATGTGCTCGCCATGGTCCTCATTCATACCGCCTGATACAGCTTCGCCACCTCGCTTACAGGGCTTTTGCGAGTCAAACTCTTTGTTTTCACAAACATCTCCAGAACTGATAGCGCATGCATCGCCGCTCTAGCTCAGTTCTGGGCGAGACCAACCAAGGCCGGCTGTTCGCGCACAGCACTCAAAATGCCTGCTTCAGAACTCTCCAGCGGCCTGGTTCGGATGTCGCAAATGGCCCAGTAGAAGATCGCGCGATTCCGCTCCGGCGCGAGCGCGAGAATCCTCATGTTGGGATAACGCCCAAGCAGGAACCCGCATTGGCTGGGACGCCGCTCCGGTTCCTCCAGCGCCAGGATAAGAACGTCCGGTCGAACTTGCTCAACCGCTTCGGTAAGGTCACCGTCGTCCCCAACTTCGCCGACAATTTCTATGTCGGGCTGGTCCGCGATGATGCCTATAATGAGCTCCCGCATCAGGCGGGGCCGGTTTGCGACCAATACGCGGACTCGCTTCACATCATCCTCCAACAGCTCGCCTGAATATTCGGAAGAGTATGGCAGGAATCAACGCAGGCACAAGATTCAAAAGAGATTTGCGGCGGGGTCTTGCCTTCCATCCGGTGCGTACTGGATGAAGTTACAGTCCCGGGTACCCAGCGGCAGTACTACCAGTACCGGATCTAGTACGAGATCTGGGTGAGTTCCTGTAGATTGTCTTGCATCGCGTGCCCGTCGGTGGTCGCAGCCGTGACGGTGACGTTCGCGGTTGCGGTTATGGAAGGCGCGTTGGGATCGGTCGCTTTTATGCTCTGACTGCCGGCAGTCATCAAGGTGACACCGTTGGTAAAGGTGTGGGAACCTGCATCAGCCGCAGTAAACGTGTACTCACTTGGAAGGACGGCGGCGCTATCGGAACTGGTGAAGCGTATGGGACTGTTGAAAATTGTGTCCCTGCGCCCGTCGGCCATCACAGTAACGGTAACGGTGAAGGGTGAACCTGCAATTGCGCTGGAGGGAGCGCTGATCTCAAGATTTGCAACCGGCGAGCCACAACTGAATGCGACCAGTCCCGCAATAGCGGCGCTCAACGCCCATAGCAGCCGCGCGGCCAGTAAATGACCTCGTCCCAGACGCGCGGATTTACCTGAGAATCTCCCATTGAAGCGTACGGAACCTGTGTGTATGTTGGATAATCTATCCTCCGATCTTACTTGGTGGTAAAAAGCCAACATAACAGCCAGTCGCAACGCCTCCGCATCATAATAACCGAGAAAGCCGAGGAAATTCTGTCATCAAATTAAACTCCAAGAAAATTATCCAGATGGTTCCCAGCCATCGTCTTTGACTACTCTGATCTGCGCAAGGGCCCAGGCGTCGGTATTTCTTCGGTGTGATATAAGATTCGCGTCAACTCTGAGGAGGTCTGTGAGCTGGCGATGTATTCAAGCGCGTTCGTGGGTTCGCCATTTTACGGCGTGGTCACGCTGTATCCAACACAAAGAAATCCAAAACCCTGCAGGAATCCAGGGAGGTATTTCCACATTGCAGACATTGCGGAGCGCTTTGGGCCTGAGAAGCACGTTCTCCCAGATTGCAATCCCAACGCTGGGGATCGCGATGCTGGCCGTGTTGACGATTGCGCGGCCGCTGCAGGCCCAGTCTGACCAAGGCTTGATTCCTGTGTTTCAACAAGACGATGCACGGGTGAATCTGCAAGACAACTACATTCCTGTCGCCGCATTCACTTTCGCCGGCCGGGGTACGCCGGCAGTGGCGAGAGACGGCGCCGGCACGGAAACCGAAGTGCCCCCGCAAACTTCGCTGTCGAACCCTTTCACTACTTTTACTGGGTCGTGGCGAGCAAGGGATTCCTCGAGCGATGTGCTCTCAGCCCTGAAACCGTTGGCATTGTCAGGTGCGACTTATCCCGATCCAGGCGAAGAGGACAACAAGCCCGGCAAGAACTCGAAAGAATCGTCGAATTCGATATTGCGGGAGTATGACCCGAGTGATCGCAACCGAAGCATCTACTACAAGAACAAGCTCGAATTCTCTCTGGAAGGCGGATGGCTTCCCATCAACATCCCTTTTCCTTTCGACTTTCTTTTAGGGGATGGCTATAACTTCCCCGGGCTTTATTACACACTGGTGCCCATCATGGCTTCCGTCCGATGGCATCTGGATGACGTGAGAGGTCCCTGGATTTTGCGCGGCAACTGGGATACTACCTTCACCGCCAATGTAACTGTGATTCCGCGGGGAGCTGAAACGCGGTATTTCTCGTACATCATGGAGATTCGACGCAATTTTGTTCCGCGTCGAGGGAAAGTCGCGCCCTACCTCGATGGAGCCGTCGGTCTCGGAGACATTGACGCGAAAGGGCCACTGGGGGTGGCATATGCGCAGGGACAAAACTTCACCTTTACCATGAACCTGGGGAGTGGAGTGCGCTACAACTTTAATCCTCGGTATTCAATTCAGGCTGGATTGCACTGGATGCACATATCGAATCTCTATTTGTCTCAGCCGACGTTTTTGAACTATGGCATTAATGTTTACGGACCTTGGTTTGGGATCAACATCCGGTTTGGCAAGCATCGACCCGCCGTGCAGTAGCTCAATTCAGGGCGACGGCAGCGGTCGGATAAGCGCCCCTAGGACGGCAAGAATGCAAGATCAGTGTAGGTCGACGTCGAGGCGATCTTATCCGGACTGCAGGCGACCAGGCAGGGGTTGGGATCGCCCCCAGAAACCTTTCGCCACTCCGAATCCGATTGAAGATCTGTTCCGACTAGGGAAATCCTTCCCGAAATGGCTGTTTGTTGACAGTCTGTTTACATTTCTTGGACAACTTATTGCTTGGACGCGGTTCTAATAGTTGTAGAGTGAGACATCGGACTAAGAAAAGTGACGGCGGGCGTGAAGGGGGCGCGCCTAGGCCCCGGCCCCGACTGATGTGTAGGTGGATTCAATGAGCTTGCCTGAGATTGCCGAAGTTTTCCTCCTGGCCGAGAACCGGTTGCTGCGCGAGGCCTTGATCCGGCTCCTGGCTAAGAAAAACGACATCCATGTGGTTGGAGCAAACTCTTATTCACCGGCTGTGCACGAAGAAATCATTGCTACTAGCCCCAGCATCATCGTTTTGGATTCGGATGGTCTGGATTCCTCCAAGGCGACACTGATTCCCACCCTTCATGCTGCCATTCCGGATCTCCGAGTTGTGATGGTGGATATGGACCCGGACGAGAACACATTCCTGAAAGCAGTCCGCGAGGGTATCGTCGGATACGTTTTGAAGGATGCCTCGGCCACGGAGGTGGCCGCCACAATCCGCTCGGTTGCGGCGGGGGAGGCGGTGTGTCCACCATCTCTCACGCTGGTTTTGTTCCGCTCCGTAGCCCAGCATGTGGCTGCGCCCTCCGTGTTCTGCTGGGGAGCGGACCTGGGGCTCAGCCGAAGGGAACAGCAAATGGTGGAACTGTTGCGCCAACGCCTCACGAACAAGGAGATTGCTGCGCGCCTGAACTTGTCTGAGCAGACCGTGAAGAATCACGTGCACAGCATACTGCGCAAAGTCGGGGCACCAAACCGCTCCGCCATTGTTGAACGCTGCGAATTGGAGCGCTTTCGCGCAGCCGCGGCGTAATCGCGCAATCAGGAATAGATGGTGCTCGACAGCGACGCGTCAGGGGTCTTGCCGTTCCGAAAACCGAACGGATCGACAGGTAAAGACGACTCAATCGGAGAGTGCGCTGATCGGTCACGTCGCCCAGCAACCATCTGTAGAATCATAACGATACGCCTGGAAACAGGAATTGACTTTTCGGGCTATGTTCGGTTTTCGGAACAAAATCTAAAAATTTCTTACGGAAGTATGTAGTTTACGCAAGGCCCCCCCTCCCGCGCTGAAATTCGGTTTTTGTTCGACTAGATCATACTATTCACCCTCAATCATTCCCCCTTCCCTTTTCGGGCTAGTTCTATGATATAGTGGGGCTAGCTAATGACTCATGACCTCAGAGCCGAGATGGAGGCTTACAGGGGCCTTGCCGATCTCCTAGAGCAGGCCGACAAGGTCCGAAGTCTGTTTGAGCGGGCTGGCTCTCCGCTACCGGATGCTTTGCAACGATTGGTTCATAGCAATGGCCATCTGAGAGCGCAATCCCCAATCGGCGAGTTTAAGCCGTCTGATACCCCGCCGAATTGTGATCCTGATTGGGTATGGGTTGACCTAAAGAGTGCCGTGGCGGGAACCCTTGCTCTGGCTATCCTCAAGGCATCTGGCAACTCGCTGACAGTCCGAGAAATTCATGAGCGTGTGCGCATGCTGCCGGACATGGGGGACGTTTCGGTGGGAACGCTTGCCAATGTGGGGACACGTGCTCTTGAGAACGGATTGATCACTAGAACGGAGGATGGTCATTGGCAATTAGTTGATCCTGATAAGGCGGGAATAATTCATGGCAGTCACGTCTGGGGAAAACCGGCAGTATTCCAAATGCAAGAACTAGCTTCACACCGCAGAAACGCGATTGTCCATCTGTTGCGACTGAACCCGGTTGGACTTCAGGCGGCACAAATATTGGCGCATCTTCAAAAGCGAGACTTAGTGCATCAAGAGATTCCAGTGAACAAAGCCTTGATCAAATGCGATTTGGACGCAATGGACGGAGAAAGGGTTCGCAAGAGGGGCAATTCTAAGAAGTGGGAAGCGATCTAACAGTCGCCAAAAGTTTACCCCGCCGTTGGAGCGGCGGGGCGGTGAAACCAAAGTCCTAGCGGCAAGCTAAGAACAGGGAGGTTTCGTGTCTCATTATATTCGCGGTCCACCGATATACAAAGGGCGTTTTTATGGGGTTCCCGCCTCGTAAAGACGCCCTTTTCCGTTTCCCTGACCACAGTGCGCCTGTAGCTCAATGGATAGAGCACCGGGTTCGTACCCAGGGGGTTGTAGGTTCAAGTCCTATCAGGCGCATTCAGCACCGAACAGGCCTTTAACGCGAGCGTGGCGGAATTGGCATACGCACTAGGCTTGGACCCTAGGTTGGGATGCCCCCTCGGAAGGTCACCATCCCATTGCGAGTTCAAATCTCGTCGCTCGCACCATTGTTGTACCACCGCGCAAGCCTTATGTACAATTTTTTACTTGACACAAGGCTTGCGCTATGTATAATAATCTTATGACAAAGACAGACAAGACGCATAGCCTCAGCAGTTCCGCCATAGTAGAGCGGGTTCCACGCGCCTGTTATGACGAACTGGCAGCGGTAGAGTTCTTAGAGGAACAGCGTTGGGGCAATACTCCCGCGTGTGTGAAGTGCGGCAGTGTGGACGTATACCAGATGAAAGACGCTAAGACCGGAAAGCGCAATTCGCGCTACTTGTGGCGCTGCCATGACTGCAAAGAGCAATACACCGTTCGCATCGGCACGGTTTACGAGGAATCGCGGATCGAACTTCGCCACTGGTGTTATGCATTCTGGCGTGCATGTACATCCAAAAAGGGTGTGTCAGCACTGGAAATCAAAAGGCAGTGTCAGATCAGCTACAAGTCCGCCCTGTTCCTAATGAATCGCATCAGATTCGCAATGGCACCAGACCCGGACCATCCGAAACTCACGGGAACGGTCGAATGCGACGAAGTTTACATCGGCGCTAGGAAACCGCGCTATCCCGGTATTAGCAAACGTGGCCGGGGAACGACCAACAAAACCCCCGTTTTTGTTGCTGTCGAGCGACAGGGCCAGCTTCGCCGCCGTGTGGTTGCCGATGTCACCGGAAGGACTCTCAAACAAGCGATCCGAGAAGAAGTTGACCGAGAAGCGCGAATTTTCACAGACGAATACACAGCGTATAAGGGCCTTGCGGCAGAGTTTCCAGCACATGAAACCGTCAATCATGGAACCCGCGAATATGCCCGTGGTGATGTACACACGAACACAGCAGAAAGCAGCCATGCCCTAGTTAAGCGCGGGATTGTGGGCATCTACCACAACGTTTCTCGTGAGTACCTGCATCGCTACCTATGGCAATTTGACTTCATGTGGAATAGTCGGAAACTCAACGACGGCGAACGAACGATTTTGGCAGTGAAAGCGGCGGAGGGAAAGCGACTGATGTACAAAGACCCATTCACTAAACAGCAAGCGTACACTGGAATTCGTGACGAAAACAGCGGACAACTCGAACCATTCTAAGAAGAAGGGTACTCCCGGCCCTAAGGCTGAGAGGTTAAAACTTCATGGCAACTGGAAAGACGCCATGAAGAAGGCTCTCGCCAAGAAAAAGCCCGCACAGGGCTGGCCTAAATAAAAGCCGCCCGATTCTCTGGACAATGCAGGAGCCCCCTGTCACTTTAGTAGGGTGCAACAGCAGTTTGGGCGGCAGCAGTTCGATTTGGGCGTTCCTTTTTGGTGTCTGCGCTCTTGGTGGAATGATACGCCCGCACACGTCTAGCAGTGGCTTTCGCTGACGTAGACGATG
>Ga0187818_10000124_pt1 | contig 22762 bp, 19 predicted proteins | sample NC_wetland_sal_i_14_FD_130581 | JGI IMG/M metagenome (GOLD analysis project Ga0187818, IMG submission 130581) | Wetland sediment microbial communities from Neuse River Estuary, North Carolina, USA - SO4_3 | ecosystem: Environmental > Aquatic > Freshwater > Wetlands > Sediment | place: USA... | reverse complement strand
ATCGGCGAGGGGCAGCCGGCCGGCAAGCAATACACGTCGTCGACCCCATTCGTATTGCCAGGCGCGAGTGGCGCCCCCGCGTCGGTGTACTTCGAGGGTACGGATAACGCGCTGTGGAAGATCAAGGATGATGGAACAGGGCTATACCACATCGGGGACGGGCAGCCGGCCGGCAAGCAATACACGTCCTCGACCCCATTCGTATTGCCAGGCGCGAGTGGCGCCCCCGCGTGGGTCTACTTCGAGGGCACCGACAACGCGCTGTGGAAGATCAAGGACGACGGAACGGGGCTATACCACATCGGCGAGGGGCAGACGGCCGGAAAGCAATACACGTTGTCCACCCCATTCGTATTCCCAGACCCCAACGGCGGCCCCGCGTGGGTCTACTTCGAGGGCACCGACAACGCGCTGTGGAAGATCAAGGACGACGGAACGGGCCTCTACCATATCGGCGAGGGGAAGCCGGCTGGAAAGCAATACACGTCCTCCACACCGGTTGTCGTGGCGGAGCCCAATGGAGGCCCACCATGGGTGTTCTACCAGGGCACGGATAACACGCTGTGGAGAATTCGGGACGATGGGACGCTTCAGTCCCAAGTCGCCGGGAACCAGACGGCATCGGCACCGTTCTTGACTGCCGGAACTGGGTGGATTTATTTCAAGGGAACTGATGGGGCCTTGTGGAAGAGTCCCAACGCCACGGTCGATCCGGATCCCGTTTCAACATGGGTCAAGAATTACGCGACCCTGTTGACGTTGATGCGTGGGAAGGGCGTGGCACTGGGCACCGACGCGGACGGCCTGTCACCTTTTATCCACCAGGACACGATTGCTACGACGTATCCATTTACGCTGAAACTCGCGTGCCCGCCGGCACCAGCGCCTTGTCCGGCACCGCCGCTTGGCCGGTACACGTTGGGCAAACGGACCTTCGATTTCCAAACTGACGGCATCGCGAATTACGGCCTATTGCCGGACTTCATTCAAGCGGCCAGCGAGACGCGATTCGCCTTTGAGTCCGGCGCTGCGGCGCCGCCGATCGATGCGCTCTTCCGCTCTGCCGAGGACACGATCGAAATGTGGGAGGCGGTCCAGAAGGCCCATGTACCCTTGATTCTGCAACCGTGGGTGTACTACCAGGGCACCGATAACACGCTTTGGAAGATTCTGGATGACGGGAGCGACTTCGCAAGGATCGGAAACAACAATACGGCCTCGACCCCATTCGCCATCGCAGACCCCAACGGCGGCGCAGCCACCGTCTACTTCCGGGGCACAGACAACGCGCTGTGGAAGGTCAAGGATGATGGGACGGGGCAGTACCACATAGGCGAGGGCCAGCCAGCGGGAAAGCAATACACACTGTCCACCCCGTTCGCATTGGCAGGCGTCGGTGGCGGACCTGCGTGGGTCTACTTCCAGGGCACCGACAACGCGCTGTGGAAGATCAAGGATGATGGGACGGGCCTGTACCACATCGGCGAGGGGCAGCCTGCCGGCAAGCAATACACGTCCTCCACCCCGTTCGCATTGGCAAGCGTCGGTGGCGGACCTGCGTGGGTCTACTTCCAGGGCACCGACAACGCGCTGTGGAAGATCAAGGATGATGGGACGGGGCTGTACCACATCGGCGACGGCCAGCCTGCCGGCAAGCAATACACGTCCTCCACCCAGTTCGCATTGGCAGGCGTCGGTGGCGGCCCTGCGTGGGTCTACTTCCGCGGCACCGACAACGCGCTGTGGAAGATCAAGGATGACGGCACGAGTCTGTACCACATTGGCGAGGGGCAGACGGCCGGCAAGCAATACACGTCCTCCACCCCGTTCGTATTGGCAGGCGTCAGTGGCGCCCCCGCCTGGGTGTACTTCCAGGGCACGGATAACGCGCTCTGGAAGATCAAGGACGATGGAACGGGCCTGTACCACATTGGCGAGGGGCAGCCTGCGGGCAAGCAATACACGTCCTCCACTCCGTTTGTGGTGCCGAACCCCAACGGTGGACCTTCCTCTGTGTATTTCCAGGGAACGGACACCGACCCCCTGCATGGGCGTTTTAACCCCGGGTCGCTCTGGAAGATCCAGGACGACGGAACCGGGCTGTATCACATCGGCGATGGCCAGCCCGCAGGCGACCAATACACCGCCTCTACTCCTTTCGTCGTGCTGCAATAGGTTGCCCGGATTGCGACCGTCATATCAGCCGATTGGAACGGGGTTACGGCTGCCTGAGCATCAGAAGTGAAATCAACGTTGTGGCAGCGTCATGATCGTGCGAAGAGCCCCAACGCTACGCTTGTCGTAGCGGAGCACAGCAATACCATCGCGATTCCAGGCATCGGCCAGAACAAGGAATACTCTGGTGGCCCGCAAACGTCCTCGTCTCTCGTGTTATGGCGCGTAGCGGAAATCATCACTCACGCGGGATCGAGGAGAATTTCCCGGCGGTCTTTGGGTACCTTTGGTACGTAGGCGACGGAAATCGTGGCGCTCCAAAACGTAATCCTGTAATCGCTGATTTTGCACACCCTCCTCGATTATTTGCTATCTCTTCGTTCACACCGGTGTGGTGTAATGTGGTAAACGTTTAAGAATCTGGCGTCGTGTGCTATGATTCATGAGCGAATGAAAAGCGAATGGCTCGATAGCAGTTCTGTGCGGGCTTCGATCGGTTTCCCTCCCCAGCTGTACCGGACACTTGAGGACATCGGAAGAAAAAAGAAGGTCTCGCTGGCCTGGGTAGTTCGGGATGCGGCGGAAAAATACGGCGCGGAGCGGTGGCCGCTTTTCAGAGGGCAGAAATGACGATGGGCGTTTCGACGGCAAGAGCTACCGCGAGTCAACTTTCCCTGCCAACACTTTGTCCTGTGGCTGACGCGGTTGCAATGCTTGCCAAGGCGGGGGTTGAGGCTCGCGGCGCAATCTTCACCCGTCGGGAAGTCGTCGGCTTCATCCTTGATCTCACCGGATACACGGCTGACCGTCCGCTGCACAAATTTCGCCTGCTTGAGCCGTCGTTCGGCAATGGCGATTTTCTGCTTCCGGCCATCGAGCGCCTTCTTCGTGCATGGAAGGAGGCCACGGGAGGTGATGAAAGCGCAATATCTGCGCTCGGCGAAAGCATCCGGGCGGTCGAATTGCACTCGGCCACGTTTGCGAAAACCAGAGAAAAAATCCTGGTGCTTCTGGGGGATAACGGGATTTCTGGTGCGGCGGCAGAATGCCTTCTAGAACAATGGTTGACCCAGGGCGATTTTCTGCTTGCCCCCCTGCCGGGGGTCTTCGATTTTGTAGTCGGAAATCCGCCCTATCTGAGGCAGGAAATGATCCCCGACGTGCTGATTGCCGAATATCGCGCGCGGTACACCACGGTCTATGATCGTGCGGACCTTTATATACCGTTCATCGAGCGTTCGTTGACCTGCCTCGCCGATGGCGGGCAGCTTGGTTTTATTTGTGCGGATCGCTGGATGAAAAATCGCTACGGCGGTCCGCTCCGTCAGCTCGTTGCTGAACATTTCCACTTCAAGATTTACGTCGATATGGTAAATACGGACGCGTTTCATGATGACGTGATCGCGTATCCGGCCATCACAGTCATCGAGCGCGCCAAAGCAGGCCCGACCCGGATCGCTCACCGGCCCGCTATCAATGCTGGCGCGTTTTCCGAACTGTCGGCACAACTTCTTTCCACAGGCGGGCTCCAGGATGCCGGGACGGTGCGCGAACTGGAAGGCGTTGTTGCGGGGTCGGAACCGTGGATTCTGGAATCTTCCGATCAGCTTGATCTTATGCGTCGTCTTGAAGCCAGCTTTCCACTGATCGAAGAGGCGGGGTGCAAGGTCGGGATCGGCGTTGCCACGGGCGCAGACAAGGTTTTCATCGGCCCGTTCAACACCCTCGACGTTGAGCCCGACCGCAAGCTCCCGCTGGTGATGACGCGGGATATTCTGAACGGTGTTGTCGAATGGCGTGGGCTCGGCGTGTTGAATCCTTTTGTGGATGACGGCGGGCTGGTCGATCTGAAGCAATTCCCCAGACTGAAAAAGTATCTGGAACGCCACAAGGAACAGATCGTCGGCCGCCATGTCGCCCAGAAAGCGCCTGCCAATTGGTATCGCACGATCGATCGCATCTATCCTTCCCTGGCCCAGAGGCCGAAGCTGGTTATCCCGGATATTAAGGGCGAGGCCCAGGTCGTTTATGAAGAAGGGCGCCTGTACCCTCATCACAATCTCTACTTCATCACGTCCGACGAGTGGGACCTGAAAGCCCTGCAGGCCGTGCTGCTCTCGGGCATTGCCCGTCTGTTTGTCTCGATCTACTCAACCAAAATGCGGGGCGGGTACTTTCGGTTTCAGGCGCAGTATCTTCGCCGCATTCGCGTTCCACGTTGGAATGACGTTTCGCCAGCAATCAGACAGGAACTTGTGAGCGCCGCGGAGCAGCATGACGTCGCGGCGTGCAACCGCACCGTTTTTGCACTCTATGGATTGAACAAAGAAGAGAAAGCGGCTTTAGGAGGCAATGGCGACTGATGGCGATTGATCTTTGTCATTACGACAAGCAAGCGCGTGAAGCCATCATGGCCTTCTGGGGCAATCGGGAAAAGGCAAAGCAGAAGCAAATCGAAGCAGGGACGGCCGATCAGGGAGAGCGCGCCGGCGTTACCGCCGGCAAGAACATGGATGGCTTCGTCGCGCTGGTCATCGGCCTGGTCAAGGCAAACGGGCTGACGCAAGCATCAATCCATCAGCAGCGTTCTCTGCTGACCCTGCCAGGATTCTTCCGACCGACCAAGCTTTGGGATCTTCTGGTCCTGCATGAAGGGCGGCTCGTCGCAGCGGTCGAGCTGAAGAGTCAGGTCGGTCCTTCCTTCGGGAACAATTTCAATAATCGAACCGAGGAAGCCATCGGAACAGCTCACGATTTCTGGACGGCGTATCGGGAAGGAGCTTTCGGCACACAGCCGCGGCCTTTCATGGGTTGGTTGATGCTGGTGGAAGACGCGCCGGAGTCCCGAGCGCCGGTTCGTGACAAGTCACCGCATTTCCCGGTGTTCCCCGAGTTTCAGGGCGCGTCGTATCTGAAACGCTATGACATCCTGTGTCAGCGGCTTGTGCAGGAACAGCTCTACACCACGGCGTCGATCATCACGTCGCCCCGCGCAGCGGTGAATTCCGGGGAGTATTCCGATCTGTCCGGTATGACGAGTTTGAAGACATTTGTAACGTCGCTCGCTGGTCACGTCGCCACCGAAGCAGCAAGAGCCTGAGCGATGGGAGATGATTTAAGTGACATCGCGGCGGCTCCGGCGCGCGCTCCGGGAACCGACGGGTGATCAGGTGGTCTATGGACATAGCGTTTCTTACGAAGCAGAATCTTTGAACACAGGAGATGAAACCAGAAGCTCCTTCCAGAGTGTTCGCGATTGCAGAACTGCTGACCTGATTCTTTTATGGATAAGTGCCAGTTTTCAGAGTTCTCTTACGGTTACTGCCTGACGGAAGACTTGATTGTAGGACAAGGCACTCCCTTAACGGCAGCACCTGTTTTCCCATCTCTCCTAGAAGAAGGCCAGCCGGGAGTCGGCTATGACGTACGCTTTGACCGGCCCGGTATTCCCTTGTTCCTGCAATTCAAGCTCGTGCATCAGATGGTCAGAGGAAACGCTAATGAGGCTAAAATAGGGCACTTCCAGCCCCCCTTCTACCGCATGCACCTTCGCCCTCGACTGGTTTCGGACCAGCATCAATCATTGCTGTCCCTGGACCAAGCTGGAAATGACGTCTTCTATGTGGCCCCGTGTTTCCACACAGCCGTGGACCTGAACGCCAACTACGCACAGCGCCGCGTATGGGACCGGAGCTTCAGAATTAATCCGACCCTCATCGGCCCGCTCCCGGATGATCAGCCTCATCATGTGACCTTCCAACAACCTAGTGGCACATGGCGGTTCTATTCGGACGAACCTTCCAAGGAAGGCCGCTCTCCGGAGAGCGGAGAAATAGCTGGTTCATTGCAGAAACACATTATCGAGCGTGGAAACCGCAATCTACGTGAACAGATAGAGGACCTGGATGCCAGTCTACAAGCGATCGTCAAGTCGCGTAACATAGAGCGCAACGAACGTGAACGCGTAGACATCCGCGAATTAGGAGATCACGTTGATCCGCTTCGTCGCGTAGCCTACATTGCGCGTCAATTCTTTGACTGTCAAATGCTCTTCGTGACCCTTCGGTAATCGGCGCACTTCGGTTTCATAGCCACCCTGAATCGGCGGAGAGATCCTCCGAAGCGAGGGGTCGAATTCATGAGCGAGCAACGAATTACGCGATTTGCCTTGTCATGAAACCCGGCACACAATGTGCACACACGAAGTTCTACAGAATCAGATTTCATGCGGGTCTGCGAGCGTGGCCGACTGATCGGCTGTTAGTCGTCCATCCTGATTGATCTTTCTTTTACCGTTGCACCAATAATGCGTTGCTTGGACATTCTCCGGATGATCGTTTCGGAAACCTCTGCCCATTCCTTTGGGATTCCTGTGATCCGGCACGAACGTAGGTGTAGTCAGTGAACTCTTCGTGACACATGGCGCACTTCCTGTCCTGCTCGACAATTTTTCGGTTCAAGAGCTTCCGCATCTCCGCCGGAGATCGGAGTTCCCGGGTATCCCCTCGGTGGTGCGGATCTTCGAGCGCTGCACGCCTAAACACGATAAAGCTAACCTTGAAACCCCTGAGCAAAGAATATGCTGCGGAACTACGGGACAGAGAGGACATGAAAAATCTGATTTAGGTTCCAAACTAGCCCAGTACCCCCGGTAGTGGTCGCCGGATGACAACGCGGGTGTAGGATATCAGGTGTGATCGGCAGTCGAAGAGAGGATCAGGAGGCTCGTACGGCTGATCTCGATTCCAGTGCCACGAATAACAAATCAACTCAGGCTACCGTCGGCAAAAGTTCCGTTTGGAAACAGCTGTTTGCGTCGCTCGCACACGGATCTTCTGCTTTGCGAATTGCATTTCGCAATTTGAGTACGAAAGACACGATCCCGTATTGCGCTAGCTTCCCGGTAAGATCAGGTTTTTCTCTCCCCACCAAGTTTTCACTATCCACGTACCCGGGCCTGCTCTTCTGTTACCTGACACGTACCGCTGCGGACGAGAAGCTAGTGACCTACTGGATCGACGAGGAGCATTTTAGAGCGTACTCGTCCGCCATTCAGCTGTTGTGTTCCTCGGAATCCCCGATCCTGACAGGAGCGGTGGTTGATGTACGTTCCCACAGGACCTTGTCCTTGCGCTCGAAAATCTTGGCAATTGCTGCCGCGATTGCTGCTTCGTTTGGAGCACTGTCGGCCATCAGAGACTACTATGGTGAGCTCTTTTCGTCCCCAGATGTAGCTATTACGTACTCCGAACCCGGAGTCCTCAATTCCATAGAGAGCGGTTCTATACCGGTATCGCTGAATGTGACGAACGAAGTTCGGTATTCCTCCAAAATCGAATGGAGTGAAGCGGTTATGCGACCCAGTTCGCCCCAGACCGGGGCGACACTAAGAGTGGACCCTGACATACTCAGAGCTGCCACTATCCCAAACCTGGCCCCCGGCGCCTCAACGACAATCAAGATCTACATCACAGCTCCTCAGCTTCCCGAGAGTCAAAGATTACCCAAGACTTACATTCTGTCCATCAAGGCCAGGGCGAAAGCTGGGGTCTGGTGGTTTTCCAAAGTCGTACCAGCGGCTGACAAGGAACTACGGGTTTGGCCAGAGACGTTAGGGAAGCCAGTCACCACGGAAGTTAGTGTCAACAGTACGCATTCATGCAGATTTGGTATTACACTTTATCTAGCAAAGTCCTCGATGGGACTTCATGCTGAAATTACTGCAATTGGTACGCCGAAGCAACTCCGTTACATCTGGGTGCAACCCATGCAACCCGAACAGTCCAAGCCAATAACTTCCCCAGACCTCAGGGTCATGAAGTTCAAATTCACTACGCCGCCACTCGAGCAGTTTAAGGAGTACAACTGCAAAATCTATTTGGAGCTATTGCAACCAAGCAGCGAGGCAGTCTGTTCGGAATTGTCTAAGAGCTTAGATGTCAGCTTTGAAGAGTAAGCCGTATGCTCTGCACTCCATGCCCAACATTGATCAAGGTACTACTATGCTCGCTTCTTGTCGGAATCAGTCCAGGTTGGTGCCAAACAGCGATAGAGTGCCAAGCAGCGAGAGTGAAAGGAACGGTTACAGATGATGTCGAAGGCATGCCGATTCCGGGCGTGGACGTAACAATCGTTGGCCGCGACGACAGGGTACTAACTACGATCAGCGGAGCAAGCGGCGCATATTGTGCTGGCGGCTTACGTCGCGGAAAACCCGTCAAGGCTGTTTTTCGGAAGAATGGTTACTTGCCGGATCCAAGGGAGTTTGATCCGATAGAGTTGTCGGTTGCGGAGACCCACCTAGATGTCAGGCTATACTCTAAGAGAACCGACTCGCCCTATGTGAATAGGTCCCTTAGACTTTTCGAAGCTCACCAAGCCCTGGGCCAAGCCAACAAAGCACTGTCCCGATTAGCGTCTAGAGATTCGATATTCCTCGAGCCAGCTCTAGCGGTCAACACGGTCGACGAACAATTTCAAGTCGAGATGGTTTCGACTGCGGCACAAAAGGTGAAGGCGGCAAGAGATGTGACAGAAGCGATAGCGCGTAAGAGGCGTGATCGCCTCAGCAATCGCGACGACGGCGCCTCAGCAGCCGATGTGGACACTGCGCTCGACGGGATGGACGCCGCTCTAAAGAAACTCGCCCAACTCGCCCACCAATAACTCAGGGACAGTGCCAACGCATCATAGCGCAAAGATACTCTCCCCACCCGCGTCCGTGTTCCAAATTCCGAACAAGGCCTACTTTCTTGCGCTTGCCGCCCCGTTCCGTGATATGCACGGGTTGGATCAGTATGAGACCACTTTGTTTCTGTGGTTGCTCAGGACCAGAGATTCATTGTGGGCTTCCAAAGGAGCACGGTAATGGCGCGATGCACTCGAACGAGCAATCTTGAAGTCCACCACAGAAGGCGGGATGGTGGCAATGGTCTCGACAATGCCGAAGTACTGTGTCAGAAATGCCACGCTGCTACGACAACGTACGGAGCCCCAGGACCAAGCCCTCCTGACTTCGATGAGGCGACTAAACAGGCCGCTCTCAGGCAAGCGGGGAATCAATGCCAATGTACACGGATGGGCGGATGCCATTGAGCTTTCGGCAATTCTTCAAACCGACTTCACCGGCAAAGCAACGAGAGGAAACGTAGGTCCTATTTGATTCGGGGAGCAGCCTGCATAAGCGTGCATTGGTTAACCCCGGAATCAAGCTCTGAGCACACGACAACAGCCCCCAAACGCCGGTGTCACGACCCGGTGTGACTGGAATCCTATTCCGGCTGTGCCATAACTTGTAGACTTCGCGAGTTCAGTTGATTCGGCCCGCATGGGGTCCCACGACGAGGTTCGAGTTCACAGGAGATCAAAGTGAAGGAAACTATCAATAAACAGGATTGGTTAGCGGCCCAGCATTGTCTGGGAATGGCTTGGCACGGTTTGCGGGCAGGCTACGAACCTCCGAGCGAAGCGGAGTTGTTTCGCATGCTGCAAGGGCAGGAAATCGGAAGGCTCGCACGGCAGCTTTATTCTGGCGGGATCTTGCTGTCGAGGGCCAATGGAAAGAGTGCTGCCGAAGTGACGCAGGACCTCCAAACCGATGCTCCTGCGCTCTTCGAGGCGACGGCTGAAGTTGGCCCCTTTGTCGCAAAAGCTGACATTCTTAAACGGGATGGGGCCGGGTGGCACGTTCTCGAAGTCAAGTCGAGCTTTTCGGATACCAAGAACATAAGTGAACTGGTGGACGACCTGGCCTATACGGTGATGATTTTCCGGCGCGCTGGGGTACAGGTGTCCGGAGCTTCCCTCGCCCTGCTATCGAGAACCTATCGCTTCGGTGACTCGACCGACCACCTTTTCGACATCGTGGATAAGACTGATGAAGTGAACGAACGCGTAAAAGAGTTTGACGCCCAAGCTGATGACGTCGCCCGCCTGCTCTTCGATCAGACTCAGCCAGTTCCTAAACTCGTATCCGCCTGCCGTGACTGCCCTATCTACGAAGGTGAGTGTCTCGGATCTGGGCTGTCACATACGGTCTTGGAGATTCCCAGTCTCCACTACACGAAGTTAAAGCGCCTGTCGCAAGAGGGGGTTGTAGACATATCCGAACTGCCGGACGATCTTAACCTCAACCCAACTCAACAACGAGCCGTAGGCGCGATGCTTTCAGGCAAAGCGCTGGTGGAGCCCGGGCTCGGTGCGGCACTCCAGAAAATCGCATGGCCATGCCATTACCTGGATTTCGAAACCGTCGCCACATTTCTTCCCCTTTATCCGACATTTGGTTGCCACCGGCAGGTTGTTACGCAGTTCAGCATTCACCATCGCGGGAGCGTCGATGCCGAACCGAGCCACAGCGAATACCTCGCGAGTGATCCGAAAAAGAACTGCGAGAGAGAACTCACGGAAGCACTGATTCAGAGGCTTGGTGAACGTGGTTCGATCATCGTATACACAAAATTCGAAGAGAAGCGGATCGAAGCCTTACGCGATGCGTTTCCGGATTTAGCAGACCGCCTGCAATCGATATTGGGTAGGCTCCTAGATCTGGAGAAAATGATTGAGGGGAACGTCTACCATCCCGAGTTCCGGGGAAGTTTCTCCATCAAGAAAGTGCTACCGGCTCTCGCTCCCGACTTGTCCTATGCAGAGCTAAGCATTAGGGACGGTGATACTGCAATTGCACGATTCGCTCGCATGGCAAAAGGCGAAATCTCTGGTGATGAAGCAGAGACGACGCGGCGCCAACTCCTCAAATACTGCGAAATGGATACGTACGCAATGCTTAAGCTGCACGAAGTGCTTTTGCGCTTGGCTGCAAGCCAGACGGTGAAGAACCCATAAGGCTGCTAGAGATTTGTTGGGAACTCACTGTTCAACCTAATATTTGGGAAGGTGCTCTTCTGAAGAGCGTCGTCAAAGTCTATAACAAATAAGGAATGCAAAATCTTGGCCGTTCGGATGATTTTAGGCTGGGGATGAGTAACGGCAAGCTCTTCGGTCCGAAAGCTGGAAGAAGCTGACGTACTTTGAGCGGGGCACGGCGTGCCGTGGATCCCAGCTCTCCCTTATTGCGGCTGGTCCAGTCTCAGACCCACGACTTTCGAGCGTCGCAATCCACATCCGAGCGGCAATCCCAGCATTGCTCCATCTCTCCTGCCACGTAAAGTGTTTAGTGAAACGGCATTCAATCGCCCTGGCGAGGTCCCGGCCACAACAGGATAATATCGGTCTACTGGACAATATTCATCGCGACGCAGCCTCATGCGTGTCCTCCTGGGAGCAATGGTTCTAGGTAGCCTTTTCCTGCCTCTGAATTCCTAGCCCCTTGACATTGAAAATTTATAGGCATAGCTTGAATGCGATTTTGGCAAGTGGAAGAGAGTGGGCCTGCCGGGGTCCACGCCTGAGGGGGATTCCACATGGCCGATTTTCCTCAATTGAACAAGTGATCGTGTGCAGATCTGCACTCTGTGCAGACCCCTGTGGCTCCGCTTTTCAGGCAAGGACTTTATGCGTTACGTCCCGTATCTCTACTTCCTTCGTATCCCGCTGCTATTTGCCCTGATTCTTGTGGTTGTTCCGCTGCTCGGTCTATGGATCGGCGATGGACCGAACCCGCTGGTAGGCGGATTCTTCGATCTAAGCGGCGGCGAGGTTTTCGTTGTCTGCCTGGGAGCATTTCTCTATGGTGCTGCTCTCGCGGTCGCTGCGGCCCTGGTTCTGCGCTACGGCAGAGACCGCTTCTTCGCCGCGCGCCTATCCGACGATGATCTTGCGCCGAAACAGCTCTGGAAACTCAGTGTTCCCAAAGTTGCGATTCCGTTCGTGGTCTTTGTCGCTGCCTGTGTTCTGGCGCTGATCGGCGGAGTGGTGGAGGGAGTCGATCCCTCCGGCTGGAAGGAGCGCGGCTTTTTTGCCTTGGCTGCGCTTTTGGTCTTCACCGTAGTGTTGTTCACGCTGGCGGCGGCGTGGCATAAGACTAGTTCGGACGCGACTACCTTCATTGCCCGCAGGCTTACCTGGACTCCGTTCGGCTACATACAGCGTATCGATCCGCCGCCAGCTCCGGGAACCTGGCCGTTCGCAGATCCGCCCAGACTTTTGCCCGGTCATGGCTTTGCCCTGTTGATGCTTGCCGTCTCTTTCCTCTTCTATCTGACTTTTGCCTTTGGTCGGTACTTTTACCTACATGCGATTGAAGTTGGAAAAGATGCCACCCTTTGGTTCCCGCTGCCAACACTCGGTTCGGTCTTGGTGCTCCTCGGAATGTTGTCTTGGCTTCTCAGCGCGCTTGCGTTCCTGCTAGATCGTTATCGCATCCCGGTGCTGGTCCCGTTCGCCGCGCTTCTGATCCTGACCGCGCAGTTTCCCGAGTCGGATCACTATTTCGAGGTGAGAAAACTTGCCGACGCCAGCGTGCTCACGCCGGCAGAGGCGCTGCGTCCGCCGAATGGAGTCTCTTCGGATTCAGCGATCGTAGTCGCCGCCAGCGGCGGTGGCATCCAGGCGGCAGCCTGGACCGCGCGCGTGCTCACCGGTCTCGCTGCCGCAGGAGCTGCCGCAGGAAAAGACGCGGGACTCGAGGATCGCTTCTCGGAATCGATCCGGGCCATCAGTTCGGTCTCCGGTGGCAGCACTGGCACGCTTTATTTCGTCAGCGCCTACCAGGATGGGAAATTGGACCGAAGCAAGCTGGACAGGGTTTTCGCCGCGGCTGCCGATTCCAGCCTCGACGACGTTGCCTGGGGCATGGTCTACCCGGATGCACTGCGCTCGGTTGCTCCTCTCCTGCTCTCTCCGCGGATCGACCGGGGGTGGGCGCTTGAGCGCGCTTGGCTGAAAAATCTTCACGTGGCGTTTAATAATTCGGCATCGCTCAGCACCTGGAGAGAGGATGCGAGAAAAAACTTGCGGCCGGCCGTCATATTCAACACCACGCTGGTCGAGACCGGGGAGCGCTTCATCTTCCCGACCGTGGATATCGCATCGTCACCCGGCCGTCGCAGCTTTCACGACGTGAGCGGATACGAATCGCTGGACCTGTCCGCGGTCACCGCGGCGCGGCTCTCGGCGACCTTTTCTTATGTGACGCCGGTTTCCCGAGCCCGCTGCTGTCCGCCTCGGTCTCATCGCTATCACATTGCCGATGGCGGCTATTACGACAACTATGGGTTGGCCTCGATCTCGGAACTGCTCGATCAGGCGACTCGCACACCTCCTCCCGTGCATCACATTCTGCTGATCCAAATTCTCTTGGACAAGCCAAGTGACGATCCCCCATCGGGGGGCAGCCGCGGCTGGTTCTTTCAAAGCTTTGCTCCCCTCTTAACCCTTTACAACATGCGCTCGGCCGCCCAGTATTCCCGCGACGAAACGGAATTCGCGTTACTGCAACAAACCCTTGCCGCGCGCTGCGTCCAACTGGATCGAGTCGTATTTCCCTACGAGCTGCCAAACAATCCCCATGCCAAGCGACCAACCCCGCCTCTCTCTTGGCATCTGACTCCGGCGCAGATTGAAGATATTCAGGCTACCTGGAAAGCCTACCAGCAGGACAACCAGGCGATTTCTCGAGTGATCTCGTTTCTTCGCAGCTCCCAGAATGTCGCCAAGCAACCGGAGGCCAAATGACAGTGACCCGTGGAAAGGCGCTGTGGGCTGTGTCGGCAGTGATTCTCACCGCCGCATCGACAGCATGGTTTCGCCTGCCCCCTCCGGATGCGCTTCCCCGCTGCTTGAATTCCCCGCTGCTCGCCTTCCAGACCGCGCAGTCACCCCAGGAAGCTGCGCTGGTTTGGAATCTGCTGGGCAATCGGCAGTCGAATCTGGCGAAAGCGCAGTATCCGGACTTCGCTTTCATTGTCGCCTATACGTTTCTGTTTCTCCTGCTCGCTGCCATCGGCAGGCGGCGTCCGATTAAGTCTTCGCAAATCGCCGGCAAACTCGTCGTCGTGTCGGCCCTGGTAGCGGCTGTCGCTGATATCGGTGAGAACTGCTCCACGCTAGTGAACGTTGCTGCCCTCAAACACGGCCTCCCTGCGGCCGCATGGGTGGATCTCATGCGACATTGTTCGTTGACCAAGTGGGCGGCCAGCGGTGTGACGCTGATTCTGCTCTTGTGGATATTTCTGCCGTCGCGGCGTGGTTCCGCACTCTACCGTTTGCTGGCGCTGTCGATTGCAGCTTTCTCGCTGATCAGCGGCAGCATGGCAATCCTTGGGATGTGGGACATTACTAAGATTGAGTTAGTATTTCCCTTTCTTGCGCCCGCGCTCCTGCTGCAGATTCCACTATTTTGCTGGTATTGGGATGATGTTGATAGAAGCCACGCGCCGGTCGAGGATCAGCCGATCGAGGCGTGGGAAGTCAACCCAGGTTAGCCAACTGAGGAGATGAGTGTAAGAAGATCGACATTTCATCTAAAGCTGGATTCCAAAGTCACTGAGGAGTTGTTTGTGATGGAAATGCGGATTGTGCTAGCTCCGCGGGGATGGCTTGCCTCTCCGCAGCAAACCAATCGGTAACGGAAAAGGGGGCGTCATGTGCCCCGAACCTGTCAATCGCCATCTGACGCAAACTGCGACCCTTCTGATGACGAAGGAGGCCCGCCGTGGCAAAGCCATCGACAGACCGTGATTCAAAGAAATCGCCGCCCTCGAAAACGAAGTCGGCCGAGAAGAAATCCGCGCTGGAGTCTGTTTCGACCACCCGGAAAGCTGCGCCCCGCACTGGCATAAAAGGTGTTCGCATATCTCCTGATGAACGGGTCAACCTGTACGCCGTGGCGCGACGCCTGCCCAACACCTTTCAGGAAAAAAGCGGACTCCGCCTACCGTTTGTTACCTACTTTCAGGACCCCTTTGTTGCCAAGCAGGATCCGGCTCAGGCCTTCGACGAGGAGGTATTCGTCAATTGGGAACCAGGCCTGGCAGATGGTCCGACAAGCGCCCGATTCGCCGTCGTCGATTACAACTCAGACACCGGAAGGTTGGCGGCGCCCGCCGAATGGGATGAGCGCCTCCAGAGGTTCGTCATTGACGGTAGGGTACTTGATCAAACCAGCGTCGGCCTGGTGCAGTTCCACCAAGTAAGTCTCTGGACGCTGTTGCAGCGAGCATTGGCTTTTTTTGAAGACAGCAACGGACTAGGCCGGACGATCCCCTGGGCGTTCGAGGGCAATCGACTCATCGTAGTCCCGCATGCTGGATATGGCGAGAACGCTTACTACGATCGGCGCAGCAAGTCTCTGCAGTTTTACTACTTTGGAGCTGACGAAGATCCCGTCTACACTTGCCTTTCATCCGACATAGTTAGTCATGAGTTCGCGCATGCGGTATTGGACGGCGTTCGACCGTTTCTTAACGAGAGCAGCTCCGTGCAGACGGGGGCCTTTCATGAGTTCATAGGTGACTTTACTGCAATTCTGCTGACGCTACGCAACAACACCTTGCGTGGCCGCCTGGCGGTTGCGACCGGCGGAAAGATCGAACAGGCCACAACGCTTTCATCGATTGCCGAGGAATTCGGCATGGCTGTGTCGGGCCGGCCTTACCTTCGAACTGCACGGAACAAAGACAAGATGTCGGACTTGGCGGACGAAACAAGTCCGCATCGCCTCTCGCAGGTACTCACTGGAGCCATGTTTGACGTGCTCATGCGCGTGGCCGATTCTTATCAAGGAAATCTCGACGATCAGCAGGAATCAGACGCCTTCGCGGCGCCCGGAGCCGGATCAGAAGCGACACCCAAGCAAGCGTTCTACCGTGCGGCCGAACGCATGCAGCGAATGGCGATCCAGCCCCTCGACTTGTTGCCTCCAGTCGAGGTGACCTACCGCGACTATGCCCTCGCCGTCTGCCGGGCTCAAAAATTGTCCGACCCCATCGATCCACACGCCTATTACGACATGTTGATCGACGTCTTCCGCAAACGCGAGATTCTTTCTGCCGAAGACGAGATGCAGTTGAAAGAACCGCAGTACCTTCAGGACCGGCTTCGGTTGAGTGTGCCCCACAGCATCGACGAGATCTCGCGATCACGAGCCTCAGCCTATCTTTTTCTCGATGACAACCGGGAAGACCTGTTGATTCCTGCCAATCGGGACTTTTTCATCTCCGATCTTTATGACGCAAGGAAGCGTGCCCGGCAAAACCTTCCCCTGCCTCGGCAAATCATCCTCGAATATGTTTGGCGGGAAGAAGTCCCGCTGAATGGTTCGCAGTTTGGCGAGTTTAACGGACGCGCCACGACGATGCTGTGTGGGGGAACTCTGGTCTTTGACGACAACGGTAACGTCCTATATTGGGCGAAAAAGCCCGGCTCGCTCGCCTATGGTGGTAAACGAAACCGCCGAGGCGCGGTTCAGCGTCAGTGGGAGGCGGGCGTCGAAGCGGGTACGGCACGGCGTAGTGCACTGCTCGAGAATCTCGCGGCGCAGATTGCTGGTGGCCGCATCGGTGGTGTCGTTGGTACAGAAAAGGGAATACTCGCATCACGAATGCCACCGATGACGGCGGAGGACGACGATGAATTCGTTCGGTTCCAATTGTCACCGCACTTGCATTTGTCCCAAGACTCCCAAGAACTCGAAGCGGAGGATACAGGAGCACGGCAATGGGAAATAAGCTGCTGATCCGGGCGTACAACGTCGGTTGTGGGGACTGCTTTTATGTCCGCATTCCCGGCGGAAATGATGGATTTCACATTCTCATCGACTGCGGCAAGAAGGGTAGCACCGAGCTGCTGCATAAGGCCGTGGGGCACATCGAAGCGAATCTATTGCCGCCCGGGAAACGAACGGGGAAGAAGCGTTTGGACCTGATCGTTGCCACCCATCGGCACGAAGACCACATCAAGGGATTCGACCCCGAGTGGTTCAAGAACATCGAGGTCAAGAATGTTTGGCTGAGCGTGGCAATGGATCCCAAACATCCACAGGCCGGCAAGGTGAATAACCTGCACGCTTTCGCCACCCAAGCGATGCGCGGATTGACCGAAAGCGGACGAGCGCTGAGTCCTGCGGTCGAGTTGCTGGCCTCCTTGTATGGCGTCAGCAACGACGAAGCCGACACTTTCCTGATGAAGTCTCTGCCGAGAGCCAACAACATCGAGCCGAAATTTGTCCATTCCGGCATGAACGGAAAGGAACTAGGGCTGGAGCTTCCCGCGGGGACGGCGATACACGTTTTGGCGCCGGAAAAGGATGTCGATCATTTCTACTTAGGGGAAGAGACCGATAGGAGCCTGAAGGGGCTGCAGGGCATGAGCGCGGGATTCGCAAAGAAAGCGCCCTCAGCGTCCGACCCGACGCCACAGAATATCAGCGCCTCAGATTTCCGGGTCTTGCAGTCGCGAATGCTGTCGAACGGCCTCGCCTTCGCCGCCAAGGACACGTCCATTCAGAACAACTTGAGCGTGGTCCTATTGATCGAGTGGAGGAATCGACGATTGCTGTTCGTCGGTGACGCGGAGTGGGAAGGCGAATTCCAAGAGGGGAAGCACAACGGAAGCTGGAACGTCATGTGGGAAAAGCACCGCAAAACACACTTGAACTCGCCCATTGACTTTCTGAAGGTCGGCCACCATGGCAGTATCAATGCGACACCCCCTCCGTCGGAGGAGCGGTCGAAGGTGAGGAAGGCTCCGCGCGCAGTCAGCGTCTACCAGATCCTCGATGCTCTCTTGCCTGTTCTCAAGACAAATACGAAGCCGACCGCCACTGCAATCGTCTCCACGGAACGTGAATTCTACAACCCCATCCCTGAATGCAAACTACTAGTCGAGTTGGCACGCCGGGTAGGCAACATCCGCACCTACGGCAACAGCCTTGAAAAGCAAGGGATCGATGCCAAAACAATCTGGGTGACGGAGAAGGCGAAGAGGTACAAATTCTTCGAGAAATATGAGAAAGACTTCCTGAATCAACCGCAGCCCGCTCGCACGGACTTGGAGTTCACCCTCACCGGCAAGGAGTTCATTGATGTCGAGATTGAGCCAAGTAGCTGAGCCCTTCGGGGGCCCCAGAGGCTCACCTTTGACTGCAATCACGGAGGCCTATGCGTTCTCCGAACGCTATACCCAAGACCGTGGCCTCTTGTCCCTTTCAGAGGCAGGTACCCATTTCGCCAGTCACCTGCACTCTGAATTGGTTGCGAGCATCGAGAAGAAGTATGAGCATCATCCCGAACGATTTCATTTCTCGTACCTGAGGATGCCGGATCATCTACGGGAATCGGGAAGCTTTGACACGAACTGGATGCTGCAGAACCGGATTGAAGTTGTTCACGGAGTCGAAAACGTAAGCATCAGCGGACAGGAAATGGTGGAGGTGCTGCGGGCACTACACGCCCCAGTTCCAGCAAGAAACTTAGCCTCCGACGGCTGCAAGGTGTTGGTGTGGAGCCGGCAGGACAGCGGTCATCAACAGGCTTGGCTTAATTTGGCGACAGCACTCGGCGGCTCCGACACTCCTCCCAACTGCCCGACCAACTAGTCCCTACAAGGAGGTTCGCATGCGCAAGGTTCTCATGTTCCTCTCGGTAGCGCTCTTGCTGGGTTTGGAAGCCGTTGCCCACGCCCAGTTTACCATTCATGTTATCGATGTGGGCCAGGCCGATGCCATTCTGCTCGAGTTCAAGAGCGCTGCGATATTGATTGACGCAGGCGGGGAGGTCGCCGGGGACGACCGCTACAAAGAACATTTTCTATCCGACCTCAATACATTCTTCGCCAATCGCCAAGACCTCCATAGAACACTGCAGGCAATTATTGTCACGCATCCCCACATCGACCACACGCGATTGCTGATGGATGTATTCGAGAATTTCACGGTCAAGTACTTTTACGATGGCGGCGATATGAAGGGCAGTGGCGCGCCCCAACTTAAACAGGCTCGGGACTTTGCAAGTACTCACGCAATCAAGTACAGCGCTATTCGTGACGATGCGATCGGCAAAAAGGGTTCCACACCAGATGGTCTTAAGAAGCTCGCGTCCGGTGTAGACGTTCGTTTCCTCGCCGGCTCGCGCGATTGCGCAAATGCAAACAACAACTCACTCGTGGTTCGAGTGCACTACGGCGACAAAACGGTGCTCCTGACTGGTGACTCCGAAACCGACGATGACGATGAGTGCGTAGAAGGGCAAGTCGAGCACCTGCTGGAGCGCTATCAGGGTACTGACTTACTGAGGGCTGATGTGTACAAAGTTGGTCACCATGGGTCGCACAACGGTACTGATCAGGCTCTGGTGTCGGCGGTCTCTCCAGCAATCGCTATCATCTCTGCAGGAAACAAGGAAACCAAGGGACCGGGCGTGTTTCACGGCTTCTTCTTTGGGCATCCCCGGGAGGACGTGGTGGAGTTGCTTGAGGCGACCGCCGAGAATCGCACTCCGCCGATCAGCGCTTATACGTACCTCAAAGGAACGAAGGACAAGGAGGCCACGGGCACGATCATTGAAGGCAGAGAGATCGCGAAAGCGATCTATTGTACCTGCTGGGACGGTGACGTGACCGTCTCGATGAACGGTGAGTCAGATCAACTCGCAGTTGCTATCGGGAACCATCCGATTGATGGAGCGGCGCGCCGCGAGACGGTGAACTTCGTGGGACTCAGCCCGCATCCCCGCGTTTCGCCCTTTGCGTTCGCGAACCTGGCTCCCAGCGATCGGACTCATCTCTCTGATCGAGAGCGCATCATGCTCGCAGTGCTCCTCGTTCTTATTCCTATCTTCATCTACATATTCATGAGGGCGCACGAGAGTCGACGGGCGGATCGTCGGAAAGAGGCAGCTGCCTTCCTGATCATGAGGGCGCGGGGAGCACAAGGGTGGAAATTCACTCGATTCGAGCTCGGGGCATTTGTTCGGAGATTCGAGCTTGGAGCATTTATTCCGAGAGGCCAGGAAGGCGAACAATATTCGGTTGCCCTCCAATCCCGTTACAGTTCTCGAGTTCTTCGCGGACTCGACAATGTCCGAAAACACATCCTTCGGCTCTTCTGGCCTAGGCCTCGTATCGGCATCAATGAGGTCGTGGAGCAAGCGGTAGCTGAACTGTTAAGGGCGGGGGAATATGACTCCCCACACGTGAATATGAGTGCTGACGAACGCCAAGCTTTGATCAAAGCGTTTGAGCACCTCCATTCCGATCCAGACAACCTTCCGGACTTGCTCGGACCACCGCCTTCGACCATGTTCCTAGTTGCCGCCTTGCCTGTGATCGTGCTATTCATTGCAATTCAGGCGGTCCCTCAGGTCGGCAATTACCTGGCTGGAATTTTCGGCCAGAACTCACTTCTCGAGGAGCTGTGGGCCGGACTTCTGGCGAGCATTGTGGGCACCGGCGCCACATTGCTGAGGGAAAAATCAGTCGAGAGCCGTCAGAGAAAAAAGTCTCCGAAGAAATCCCAAAGTCCACAGCCACCAAAAGAGCAGGAGCAGCAAAGCACAACCGAAGACACGCATTGAGACATTCGCATGGCACCCGAGATAGTGTTTCGGTAGCGTTGGGCAAGAAAGATGGCCGAACCGCAGGTTGAGACGTAGATCGCCTGATCCGTGCCGGGTCTTCGGCCGGATCCCAACCATCTGCGCCATTATCCGCCTGCGCCATAATCTGCGTTACCTCTGCTGGCGTTTAGAACTGACCCTTGCTCTTGCCCGACTCCGTGGCGAACGGCCGCATCAGGTGTTCATACGCGTCACCCAGCAGGTCATCGCCTTCAGCCCGATTTGTGCCGAAGTCAAGCGATTCAGAGATTCCAATCTATGTGGAGAGCCGATCCTGCATCTCCTTACCTTTGCCGGGCCCACCTGGAGCACACCACTGCAACGGCAAATGATGAGAGCTGTGCTCTGTCAGCCGACCGACGGTCAGTAGGCCGTTTGTCCGGCACCCCTGACCAGTCAGTCTGAAATCTGACACACAACTCGCACACCGGTTTGCTCAGCTGCCCGTCGGCGCAGGCTAGGAACGGCCGCTTCTAACCACCAAAGATGCAACCGAACTTTCCCCGGCTATTCAACCCATTCGGAAATTGTTCGACCCGATTCGTATCCGCTCACGACATGCCCGCGCTGCGTCGACCGTGGCGGATTAGCTTCCAATCCTCATAGTCTCGCGAACCGTTCCACGAGTGAACGGTAGCTCCACAGTCCTCGCACTCCTGTTTGCCTCGCTCGCGTGATGGAAGGTCTTCACAAGTGCATTGATAGACTGCTCCGCATTTAGGGCAATTAAACTCTGTCTCGCCTCTATCCCAGGTGGCCATTCTTTCCTCCGGTGACACTGGAAGCTGATCAGCACATTGTGGTTGCAAAAGGCCAACCGCAGAAAACGACTGCCGTAACCTACCGGGCCGCTCTCCGTTGGCGAGAGAATGGCACATAAAGGAGAATCGCATGACGATGTATCGTGTTCAGGTCGATTGGAAGTCTCAAGGTAAGGAAAAGGCGGGGATCGTCTTCTTTGACGCGGACTCTCCTGAGAAGGCGAAGGCCGAAGTTAAGGAGGCGGTGACACTAGCAACTCACGGTGCGCCAGGCGTCGTAATACACGAACCGCAAAAAGGCGAACCAGTTTACTTGGTGATGTGGGACAAGTCGGAAATTGCTTCACTGAACAGCCCAATGCTGACGAAGCTGGAACCCTCGGCCCGGCCGATCAATCCTTAAGGTGCAAGCGGCGTCCTCGGGCGGCTCCCCCGGACGCATTCCCGCTAGTTTGGAAAGGCAACTACGTGGCGGGCGACGTTGAAGACAGCGCGATGATCCGCGTGTCCACAGTCCAGCCGTGCTGAAAAGCTCAAAGCGAAGGTGCGGGTGGTGGCGGGCTGTCTTCTGAACAGCCGCCCACTCTAGCACTGAGCAAGAGAGAAGAGTCGGGCCTCAAAACCCGGCTCTTTCTGCTTTTAAACGGCCCGGCTCTGGCGTCCGGCGTTCCAACGGTAAGTGATGGCACGAATAGAAGGCGTGAATTGGGCGAACCGACGATCTCCGCTATTGTCCGTGGACCGCAAACTTGACGCATGCGGCCTTCGAGTGCAGGTCAGCATTTCCGTTGCCCGCCGTGTTCTTCATTTTCCATTGATTCCCCGAGACATACACATGCACGTTCTCGCTTCTACCAGAGAATCCACCGCCAACGTAGGTTAGGAAACAAACGCCCTCGTCTGCGCTCACCCCGAGGTCGACTTCTGAGTAGCCATCATCTGGAATTTCTGCCGTCACAGTCCAAGGCGGTGTTCGGACGAATCCAAATTTCTTCTCGTAAAGAAGAAGCCGGAACTGTGGCTGAAAGACTGGAACGAACAACGCGATCACGAACAGAAGTAATGCAATTGCAGAGGCCCATTTGGGAATTTGCTTAAGCAGTTCGGTCATTTCTCAATCCCTTTGGCTAGGCATCGCGGGATTGTAGCACCCTTAAAGAGGCTGGCGTGCTCATCAAAGTGGACTCCACCAAATCTGGATGCAGCAACAGCCTGCCAGTCGGTCGGTTGTGCCCGAGTTACGCGATGGTCAGGCGAAATCTGGCACACTACTGGCGCACCAGCGAAATCAATGGCGCTGATAGGAGCCGCGCT
>Ga0187818_10000123_pt1 | contig 22889 bp, 15 predicted proteins | sample NC_wetland_sal_i_14_FD_130581 | JGI IMG/M metagenome (GOLD analysis project Ga0187818, IMG submission 130581) | Wetland sediment microbial communities from Neuse River Estuary, North Carolina, USA - SO4_3 | ecosystem: Environmental > Aquatic > Freshwater > Wetlands > Sediment | place: USA... | reverse complement strand
AGGAGAAGGCGCTCGTCGTTTCGCTCGACGTGGAATCGGTGCCATCCCTCCGGAGTAGGTGTCATTGCTCTTCTCTCGCCCATCCGGGGCTGAAGCCCGCATTGATTTCAAACCGCTTACGCGGCGCTGAAGCGCCGCTCTTCCACGATAGCGCAGGCAATTGCGACTTTTTCCGAAGCCTGTTGCGCGGTGGGCTGCATTCTCTTGCCGCTGCGCGGCTGGAGTTGCGGGGCGACGCAAATCCACATTTGACTTCCACATCCTTCTGTCATTAGAGTCGTCGCACGGTTGTATCTGCTCTTTGTGAATTCATTCGGAGCGCGCGTCTTTGCCGCAGGGCGAAGACTGGGAAGCGGGTGCAAATCCCGCGCTGCCGCGCAACTGTAAGCGAGGAAACTGCGTCCGGCCACTGGGGAATCCCGGGAAGGCCGGAAGCATTGCTGGATGGCAGTCGTCATCCTCACTCGCCAAGCCAGGAGACCGGCGCACTCCGTCACCGTCAACCTCTTTCGCGTGCAAAGGAGGATGGTATGCGCGTTGTGAGCGCGGTTTTTCTGGCGTTGGTTTTCTCCCTGGCCGCTGACGCGGCCGATCTCAAAGTCAAGGTAGTTGATCCGCAATCCGCGGCTGTGGCCGGGGCGCAGGTTTTGCTCGTGCGTGCGCACGAAAGCAAAGTTCTGGCCACGCAGACGAGTTCCGCCGAGGGAATCGCGGTCTTTCACATTACCGCGGCAGGACCGTACCAGGTAGAGGTCCTAGCACCGGGGTTCGCGGCGGAGACGAGCGACGTTCCGGCAGGGGCCGAGACGTTGACCGTGACGCTCGGTCTGGCGCCTGCATCGGAAACCGTGGTGGTAAGCGCTACCCGGACTCCGGTGCCGGGGGAAGCGGCGGGGGCGGACGTGAATGCGCTAAACGGCGCGCAATTGACGACGATGCAGCCGACGGCCGCGAACGACGCGGTACGATTTCTGCCGGGCGCGGTTATCAACACCGCAGGACAGCATGGAGGTTTGTCGTCACTGTTCGTGCGGGGCGGCGAATCCAACTACAACAAAGTCATCGTGGACGGGGTCACGATCAACGAGCCCGGCGGCACGTTTGACTTCGGGACTCTGTCGCTGGCGCAGGGCGACCGCATGGAATTCGTCCGCGGGGCGCAGAGCACGTTGTATGGATCGGACGCGATGACCAGCGTGCTGCAAATGTGGACACGCACCGGCAGCACGCGCGTTCCCGAACTGCGCTTCGGGGCGGATGCAGGAAATCTCGGAACAGAGAGTGGCCATCTGGCGCTGGCCGGAGCTCGCGGGCGTTTCGATTACAACTTCTTCGGCGATCAGTTAAACACCAACGGCTCGGGCGTGAACGACGCGTATTCGGACTCGCTGCAAGGCGGGAACGTGGGCGCGGCGCTGAACGACCGCACTTCCCTGCGCGTACGAGTTCGTCATTCCAACAGCCATACGGGCGTGCCAGGGGAATGGAACTTCAACGGCTACGACCCGCTGGTTCCGGTGAATGGTGAGTTGGAGCCGCTGGTGCCGCTGCAACCGAATCCGAACCAGTGGTCCCAACTGAACAGCCTGTTAGGCAGCGCGGAGTTGGTGGTGGCCGCCCCCAATGGATGGAAGCACCGGGTGACGGGATTTGATTACGTTTATCGCTACTACGAACTTAACCCGGGAGATTTGGCTCGGGTGAATTTCAGCGGCACGCCGAACGACTATCCCTCGAACGAGATTGACCACATCAATCGAGCAGGCCTTGAATATCAGGGCGATTATTCGGAAAGAACCTGGGCGCACACGACGTTCGGATATCGAATCGAAAATGAGAATGGATTCGTGGGCGACATCGATTACGGCGCGCAAAACCACGGGCAAAGACTGAACCAGGACACGTATGTGCAACAGGAGTTGACGCTGGGGCGTCTGGGCCTGATCGCGGGAGGGCGACTTGTCCACGACAGCGCGTTTGGCAACACCGGAGTCCCCAGGATTGCGCTGACGTTTCAGGCTATGCGTGGGAATGAAGTGTTTTCCGGAACGCGCTTCCGATTCTCCTACTCGACGGGATTCAAAGAGCCACGGCTGGAAGAAACGTTCAACGGAATTCCCGGTGATCCGTACGACATTCCCAACCCGGGGCTGAAGCCGGAACGAGTGCGCGCCTTTGAGGCCGGATTTCAGCAGGGTTTGATCAACAATAAGTACGAGTTCAGCGCAACTTACTTCAACAATCTTTTTCACGACCAGATCAATTATGTGACGATGAACGAGCCGCCTAACTATCCGGGCGAATACGTGAACGTGAATCAGGCGTTCGCGCAGGGAGCAGAGGTCGCACTACAAGCAGAGATTCGGTCGAGGCTGCTGCTGAATACCGCGTACACATATACATCGTCGCAGTATCTGGACAATCCCGCGCCGTTCGAGTCCGTGTACAACCCGGGGCAACCATTGCTGCGGCGTCCGAAACATTCCGCAACCGAGTTGTTGTCGTACCTGGGAACGCGTTGGGGGGCAAACCTCAGCGGGAGTTTTGTGGGCCGGCGGGCGGATTCGGATTTTTACGGATTTGGCATTGATCACGCGGCGGGATACGTGCGGGCAGATTTTGGAGGATGGTGCGCGGTGCGGCCGCGGGCCACAGTTTACCTGAATATCGAGAATGCGCTGGACCGGCGGTACAACGAAGTGGTGGGATATCCGGCGCTGCCGATTAACTTCCGCGCGGGAGTGAGGTTTCGGGTGGGAGGGGAATAGGGAAGCAGAGATTCAAAGGCTAACCGCAGAGGGCGCCGAGTACGCGGAGGAATCAGGTCGCGAGCGGATTAGCTGACTTCCTGGGGGGCCTGGGGCAGGGGCATGGAGGCGGCGATTTTCGCTCCGAAATATTTGCTGCGGGCGAGGAGCAGTTTCTCGATCTCGACTGCCTGCAGAGGCTGCTGGCGTCCGAGCAGGTGCGTGACCAGAGCGATCTGGGCGAAGTGCTCGACCGTTTCCATCTTCATGTAAGCGTGTTCGAGAGTGTCGCCATAGGTCACAACGCCGTGGTTGGACATGAGGATGGCGTCGTAATTCGGGACATAGGGTTCGAGCGTCCGGGCCAGTTCCGAAGTTCCCGGCGTGCCATAACGCGCGAGAGGAATGCATCCCAGGCCCATGACCACTTCGCAAACCAGAGGCTCGGTGAGGGCTACGCCCGCTGCGGCGAATCCGGTTGCGGTGGGAGGATGGGCGTGCACAATGGCCTGGACATCGGGGCGCATCCGATAAATCAGCAGATGCATGCCGATCTCGCTGGTCACATGGCGGCGGCCGGAGACACGGCGTCCTTCGAGATCAACGACCACCATGTCGGCGGGCTCCATCGCGCCTTTGCTCAGACAAGTGGGCGTGACCAGGATGCGGTCGTTGTCCAGGCGCACCGAAAGATTCCCGTCCATGGCCGCGACAAAGCAGCGCTCGTGCAGCATACGGCCGTAGCGGACGATTTCTTGCCTGTGTTTGCGTTCCGTTGGCACAGTTACCCTTCGGGGGAGATATAAAAAGCAGGTCGAACTCAGCAGTCGATAGTACCAGCACTCACCGCGCAGAAACAACCGGATTTTGCAGGGATTTGGCGGGCATTCGCATGAAGTGAGCGGCCGGATTGGCCGCTACTCCCTATAATCGGAACCGTGCTGGTTTCCGACTTCCATTACGACCTGCCGGAGGAATTGATTGCCCAGGAACCGCTGGCAGACCGGGCAGGCTCACGGCTGCTGCGTCTGGAGGCGAGCACGGGTCGGGTTGAAGACCAGGGGTTTCGGGAGTTTCCGGAGCTGTTGCGGCCGGGGGATCTGGTGGTCTTTAACAATACGCGAGTGTTTCCGGCGCGGCTGTATGGACGGCGAGGCGGGTTGAAGGCGCAGACGGTGAGCCGGCGCAATCCGGCGGCGCGGGACTTTCTGCAGGGGCGGTTCGAGGTGCTGTTGACGCGGCAGCTAGGCGAGGAGCCGAACGAATGGGAATGCCTGGTGCGTCCGGGACGGAAGATCGGGGTGGGGGAACATCTGTTCTTCGGGGAGCAGGACCAACTGCGAGGTGAGGTGATCGGGCGGGGGGAGTTTGGGGAGCGGAGGATACGGTTTGAACCGACGCTGCCGGGCTGCGCCCGGCCGGACAGCCGAGAGCCTGCCCTGAGCTTGCCGAAGGGGCGGCTGTCCCCACATGAACTCACACCGGCGGATGACTTCTTCGCAGTGGTGGAAAAGATCGGGCATGTGCCGCTGCCGCCGTACATCGGGCGGGCGGATTCCGCGAGGGATCGCGAACGCTACCAGACGGTCTACGCGCAGGAGCGAGGGTCAGTGGCGGCGCCAACGGCCGGGCTGCATTTTACTCCGGAAATCTTGGCGCGGATTCGAGAGCGCGGGATTGAGACCGCCGAGATCACCCTGCATGTGGGGCTGGGGACTTTCCAGCCGGTGCGGGTGGAGCGGGTCGAGGAACACGCGCTGCATGCGGAAGCGTATTCGATTTCAGAGCAAGCTGCGGAGAAAATCAGGCGGGCGCGGAGCGAGGCTCGGCGCGTGGTTGCGGTCGGGACCACGACCGTGCGGACACTGGAGTATGCGGCGCAGCAGGGCGGACGAGAAGTGCGGGCGGGCAGGGGCGAGGCGAATTTGTTCATTTATCCCGGATACAGATTTAAGGTGGTGCAGGCGCTGTTGACAAATTTTCACTTGCCGCAATCCACGCTGCTGATGCTGGTGTGCGCCCTGGGTGGACGGGAGAATGTACTGCGCGCGTATGAGCACGCGGTCAAACAGCGGTTTCGGTTTTATTCGTATGGGGATTGCATGCTGGTGGAGTAGGGCGGCGCTAAGCGCCAACGCCTGATCTTAGCAGTTAGAGTGGTGGGCATCCCTTTTCAGCCATTCGTTGTTTCAGTTTAGGGGTCAGGATCACGGCCTTCGCATGAAGGGCATTGACAACATCGATCGCGTACATCGGATCAGCGAACGATACCGGATCGTCGCCTTCGACGAATACTTCCCAGTCTGCCCGCTCAGCTAGTTTGGACTTCAATGCTCGTTCAAGTCCTTCTCGGCTCACTTCGGTGCCGTTTAAGAGCAATCTGCTCTCTGAACCGTGCTGGCTGATCGTGACCACAATCGGACCTGCTAAGCAGATGTCGTCAGGTCCCGAGTGATGTCGAAGCACCAATCGCACATAGATACCCCTGGACAGATCGTGCTGTGTGACCATGACGAACACGGGCAGCAGTAGGAGAAGGATCATCGCACCACCCACCAAACCCCGATTCGGGAGTACTGTGAATTTCCTTTTGAGTGGTAGGCGTCGTTGACGGCGAAACTCGACCGATTCGTGAGCCAGGCCCTCTCCCATTTTCATGGAGGCATCTGGCGCACAGCTATCGACCATGCGAACGAGGGTGGACGCTAAGAGCACGACTACTCCCACCACCGCCAATGCATATCCGAGCGCAAGTTCGGTTGGGACGTACATCGGGACGCGCAAGGGGGACCAGTTTGTCCACAGAAAGGTGTAGGTGTCGAAAAGAAGGGATAAACCGACGATTACGAGTGCGTTTCCGACCCATCTTCTGGGTGGTGTCGCCATACCGGATTTAGACTCCACCTTGAATGGTCATGTTCCCCAAGGCTTTCGGGCAAGAGTACGAACGTGACCGAAAAACCGCAATTCAAGGCCGTTTGAGGTAGGGTGAGGAGGATGGCGGGAATCCTCGGTGGTTTTGTTGGCGATAAATCGCCTTACCCTCAAACCTTTTTTCCCCGACCTCTGTCGTCAGTGGGTTACCTCCACTGCGTGCTCGCCACGGGGAACGGCCAACTCCGCTGCGCCGTTGACGACCTTGATTTGGCCGACTGAGCGGCCGTCAATCGTTGCCTGCAGCGGGCCGGAGTCGAACTCGTGTGTGGTCAGATGGAAGTCGCGATCGCTCTTGACTCGCAGCGAGAGATGCCCGGGAGACGCCGCGTAGTCTCTCACCACCACGCCTGCGTCGGCGTGGAAGCGCAGCTTGCCATCGCGGACCATGGCAGTCTGAGCCGGGCCGATGGTTACGTCATAAATGTGGTTCTGCCATCCCGCTCCACGGAACGTTCCTTCCGCGGGCGGATTCAGCGCTCCGAAGCGCAAGCCGTCCCAGGGATTGGCGTCGGTGAACTGCTCGAGGGCGATGAGGCAGAGCAAGGCTCCCCAGGTGTAGTGGATGTCTCCACCGGCGCTGCCGCCCCAGGCGAGGTAAAGCTCGTCGTCGTGCTGGTTGGTTTTCCATTCATCCATGAACAGGGCATAGCTCTTCTCCGCGAACTCGAGGGCGACATCGTCAAATCCGTAGCGGTCGACGGAGTGGTAGAGCAAGTAGTTGGTCGGCCCCCAGATGCTGCCGCGCCAATAGTTCTGATCGGGAAAGGCGGGATCGCTCCGTGAGGTGGTGGGCGCGACGTATTTGCCCCAGAATTCTTTGGGGTTAAGAAGGTGCTCTTTGACCATCCTCTGAGCCTGCTGGGGAGTGGCAATGCCGGCGAGCATGGGATAAAAGTTAGTGGGAGAGAGACGCTTGGAGAATTCTCCGCTCCAGAAACGATTCTCGTAGATGCCGTCGGCATCGTTCCAGAGTTTGTCGCGAACGAGTTGGCTGATCTTCTCGTATTCCGCCTGGAAATTGCGCTGGTCTTCGATTTTGCCCAGCAGGCCGGCGAGGGCGGCAAGACTTTCAGCGTCGAGCGCGTAGAGAGAATTCAAACCTACATCATCGAGGTCCATGGTGTAGGTTTGCGGGTTGTAATGAACGTCGTCCCACATGGGATTGTCGTCCATGCCGGACTCCCACTTCGCCTGCATCAGGAAGCCGCGACCGCCGCTGGACAGGGCGGAACCGCGATCGCTGCCCCACTCGAGCAGGCCGTCGCGGTTGCCGTCGCGCCAGGGCTGGCCGTCGCCGCGATCCTTGAACCACCACTCGTGCCAGCGCTTGAGCCGGGGATAGGCCCACTCCAGCATTTCGCGGTCGGGATAGCGCTGATACACCTTCCACACGCAATACGATCCCACGGGCGGTTGAGAACGATCGGGAGTGACGCCGCCGCCGGAGACGATATTGGGAATCAGACCGGTGTCAGTTTGGGCGAGTAGCAGGGCGCGAAGTGTGGCAAAGGTCTGCTGCTTGTCCTCGAGGCTGGTAAGGAGAGATCCGAAGAAGCCGTCCCACTCGCCCAGCGCCCAGCCTCCGAAACCGTAAGCCCAGTGGCGACTGATGCTGGGGAAAACAAGATCGGGCTGGGGCGCGTACAAGGTGTTCCAGAACATGTTGTTGCCGATGGCTTCGGGTGCGGCCTCAAACAAACCTCGCGAAGATGGACGGCGGCGAGCGTAGGCGTCGGATTTCTCTTTGAGGATGGAATCAATTTTGCCCGGAAGAAGCAGTTCGTGGGCCTGGGTGAGCAGTTGGTCGCGATTCCATCCCAGCATGGCGACAAAGTGCGCGGTCTTCTTGTCGTCGGGCGGATCGGCGGGCGAATTGGTCGTTGCGAACTCAAGGCCGGCGGCGTTTCTGGTGGGGTCGCTGTCGCGGGAGTCGACCAGCACGCCGGCGTTTTTGACCGTGGCCTTCAGTTCCTCGATCGAGGGGAGGGCGCCGCTGCTGATGGTGGGCTGGTCTACCATCACAACGAATTGGCTGGTCGCGCCAAAGACCTGATCGAAGTGGCGCTCGCCGACGATGGCCTGCCGCGAGTCTGTCACCGAATAGGTGGCGGGAACTGCCCAGGTGCCGATGGCCCCGGAAATGTAAGTCTCGAGAAAAATCTGAAAATCGGGCGCGGCGGTGATTCGTCCCACAACGGTGGTCTCGCCGATGCGCGACCACTCGAGAGTGATGAGCGCCGCGCGCGGAGGAACTTGCCAGGAGATGCGGCAGTAGGAAGCGTCGGGGGCATGTGGTCCGACTTCGCGGACCGCGTCATAAATAGCGGGGCCGTCCACGAAGGTTTGGCTGAAGGATCCGAAGCGAAGCGCGAAGTCGGAGGTCTGCCCGAAGGCTTGCGCCCCGAACACCACGCCATTCCAGGCATCGCCGTCGAGCGCGTCAACGTGCACATTAGAGTACTGCGGCGAGGCAGGACGGGTGGCATTCTGCGCCACGGCAGGCAATGCTGCTAAGAAAACGACAGCGGTAAGAAGCCGCATCCACAAAGGGAGAGATTCGCAGATAAGCGTACGGGGATCGAGTCTCACTCGCGACACCTCAAAGGAGAAGTGATTGCCTAAGCGACGCGCAATAACGCCGAGTCTGGCCGTCATCGTAGGCCCCGGCCCGCCGGTTTGGCAACCTGGCTTCAGCCACGAGCGCGGCAATGAGCGCTAGGGCCTAGTTGCTTCAACAAGCAGATTCCCACTCACGGTAATGTCCTTTTTCTCGGGCGAGTGATTCTGCGATCATAGAGACCGTAAAGTTCGTGCCGTGAGAAGCCGCCCCTTCCGGAAGCGTTTCAATCACGAGATTCCACTTCTGCGTCGAGCCTAGAACCGGAAGACGATCCCAATGCTGCCCTGGAAATTATGGGACAGACGCGGTGGTATCGGGAGAGCAGAGCTTCCGGTGAAAACTGGCCGAGAAAAGTCGATGAGAGTGTCGGCGAAGTCGACGCGTACCCTGACCCTGCTCGACGTGGGGTATTCCAGCACCGCCCCTACGTCGCAAGCGAAGTTCGTGCTAGGCCCGTTGTTTCGGGACTTAAAGTCATTCCCGGCGAAGCGAACAAAGCCCGGCCTGACCTTGAGGAAGACGCCAACACGGCTTGCCTGGAAGCCCACCCTCACTCCCGTGAGCAGTTCGGACTCGCCGAAATTCCCGCTCGGGTTTTGGGGAAAGTAGTTAAACTCCAACTCCGGTGCAAAGATCAATTTGCCTGGGGTGAACTCGTACGACGTCCTGCCGCCAATCCCGGCCGCATTTTCGCCCAGAGTGTTTACGTGCAGACCGGTAAACTGCGCTCCAGCTTCGAAGGGGGTTTTCTTCTCTTCTTGCGCCAGACAGGGGAGACTGGTTCCCAGGTAGAGTACGAACAAAAGATAGAAGGTTCGCATAAATATTTCCGTCCTCTGAAAAGACAATTGTTGCCACAACGAGGCATCGCATTGTCATGGTCCCCTTTTAGGCTGGCCTCCCCCAACAGGCAATGCACGGCAGATAAATTACATCTCCTCCGCCAATCGCAGGAATCCAGGGGATTTAGGCAAGGAGATCAACTTCTGAATTCGATCAAAGTGCGGTCGGGTGTCTTCACCTAGGAGCAAAAGCACGTTTACTCGTCGCCTTGTTCGTCTACCTGGCGGGTGTAGCGCTGGCCTGACGTGGTTTCCACGACCAGGCGGTAACTCAGTGCGTGCTTGCGCCAGAACTGGCGTGGGAGCCATGCACGCAGTGTGGTCGGGGAGATGTACTCGGATCGCACTTCCTTATCGTTGTTGACGTTCGATCCAAAAGAAAATCTGACCTTGTCTTCGGGAGAGAAGTTTTCGCCGCGAATGGTTACTTCCAGCTCCTTGGGGCTGTGCCCGTTCATCAGGCGGATGGGGAACGGAGAGACCGATGTGATGACGGCAGTCTTTGGCTTCCAGCGCCGAAAGTCAGCCTCGGAAAGCCGACCCGGTGGCAGAGGATGACCCGTGGGTTGAAGGGTTACGTCCAGCGGTTGCGAGAGTTCAAATTTCTCCTCGCTGCCCTTCACCCACAGGTGCAGATTCTCGCCCAGAGGCTGCGCAACCGTGTAGTCCCCGGCATGAACTGGATCTACATGCACTCGGAGTTCGGTGGGTGAGACGTACTCGGTTTCCAGCCATACCTGATCGGTTTGATAATCGCCGGCATCGGGATTGAATCCGGCGTAGACAATCGAATCTTCCGTGAAGCCGCGACCGCGCAGGACCAGCCGCAGCTTGTCTTGGCGGAGATCGTCGGGCAGGCTCGACGGCGAAACCGAGTTCAGCCTGGGACTGGTTCTGCTGGCAACGTGGACGGTGGCGCCTTCGTCGGGAAAGCCCTCGGTCGTTATCAGAAGAATTCCCGCCTTCTGCAGGCAATCGGCAGCAAGAGTGAAGCGGGCATGCGCCAAATCCAGCACCCGCGCGTGCAGGCTTTGCTGACTGCACCGGCCGCCTCGTGAGGTATCGATGTGGAATTTCGTACCGGGGCTGAGATCGGTGCCTGCCACATCAAAAGTCATCGCCTGGCTCCCTTGCGCTGCCCGCACCCAGGATGAGTTGAGATGGGGAAGGGGTGTGAATTGCTGGCGTGCACCGACTGTGGCCCATGCAACGATGCCGCCTGGGTTGGATGTCATGACTGCGTTGACGTCGCAGGTGATCGTTTCCCCGTTCGGATCCCAGATCGAGACTCCGAGATTGTCGTCCGGCTGCTCATAGTCATTCAGAGCGCTGCGGTCCCAGTCCCAGTCGAGCGTCCCACTCGCCTGCACGGCAACTGACTTCGTGGCGATGAGCAGTGGGCGATCCCGAACTTCGATCCACGCTTTGCGAACGCGCTCGGGGTGCGGGATCGAATAAAAGAAGTGTCTGCCATAGTCCGACGCACTGAATTGAAGGTCGGCGGTGGCTGGGTGCTGCGTGGCCTGGCCAAAGCAGGCCGCGGTCAGGCAGACAAGGGTGGCGAAGATCCGCATGCGACTAGGCTATTCTTAAGGCGCTATGACGTCGACGTTACGGCAGTGCGACGGCTTTCCGCGGCATCTTCGCCGTGAGATTCTTGAGCAGCTTCTTCAGTCGGGCGGGATTATTGCACGGTAAGAGTGACCGTGCCCGCGGCCGCAGTGGCGCCTGAAGTGCCGGTTATGGTGATGGTATAGGTTCCTGGCGTTGTGCCAGATGTGCTGCTCTTGCAGGTCGAACTGCCGCACGCGGTAAGCCCCGCCGCAAGAGTGAGGAGGAGCACCAGCGTGCCGAGCGCCGTTCGCCAGCTGCGCCGACTCACCGACATCCCGAAAAGTACGCAGATCAGGCCCGCGCCGGCCCCCGTGTACCAGGGAGCGCCGGGCTGCATTTGAGATGCCTGGGTGCAACCGGCGGCCGCCGTGGTGGTGATGGTGAGCGTCGCCGTGCCGACGGTCGGGCCGGTAATGGTAACCGGGCTGGTCGAACCGAAGCTCAGGGTGGGTAGGTCTTGGGCTCCAGTCGGGCTGGATGTAATCGCAGCCGTCAGCGTCACGCTGCCGGTGAAGCCCCCGGTGGGCGTCACAGTGATCGTCGACGTGTTGCCGGCGGTTGCGCCAGCTTTGAGCGTGACCGCGGTCCCGGTGATGGTGAAGCTGGGGCCTGACGCATTTGCAACTACTACAGAAGCAATGCCGGCGGCATCAACTTGGCCGCTGGCGGCATCGTCAAAGTATGCCTGCAATGAGTCAACCCCGGAGGGCAGTGCTCCGGCGGGGATGGTGATGGTTGCGCTGCCGCCTGTCAGCGCCGTTGACGCAGAGGAGTAGCCATAAACGCCGTAGGAGTAATAGTTGCTGCCGAACAGCATCACCGTGCCGGTCGGTGTGGGATTGCCGCTTCCAGCACTGACGGTGATGGTGACCGGCAAAGCCTGCGCCGTGGTAATGCTGGTCGCGGATGGCACTACGGATACTATCAATGTGCCCGCGTTTACGTAGACCATGGCGGGTTCGCTTATCGCAGCATAGTTATTGTCGCCTGAATAGCTGGCTATGAAGTTGGTGTTATAGCCAGTCGTCGTCAGGATTCCGGCGGGAACGGTAATAGTCGCGTTGCCGCCAGTCAGTGTCGCTGCAGCGGAGGCATAGCTGCCGTCGGTCAGCGTGACCGCGCCGGTTGGCGTTGGATAGCCGGGCCCACTGGTGACGACGATTGCGAGCGATACTGGCTGCGACTGCGCTTCCGCCAAGTTGATGCTTAATAGGGATGGCGTCACCCACACAACGGCAGCGAGCACCTGGACCGAGGCCAGTCCCGAGGCAAAGTTGTAGGTTGAGGAGCTCGCTGCATCCGGTATATATCTGGCCGCCAGCAAGTCAGGCGAAATTGCATTATATGGAAAAGGTTCAGCCAGCAAAGCTCCGGCGGGAATATCAATGGTCGCGCTGCCGCCGCTGAGAGTTGCTGCCGTAGAGGAATAGGTGCCGCTGGCCAGCGCCACCGTGCCGGTGGGCACCGGGCTGCCGCTTGCGCCGCTGACGGAGATCGTCACCGGCAACACCTGCCCCGAGGTGATACTCGTCAAAGCTGGCGTCACCATCACGGTGGGCGCAGTAGCGGTTGACGTCGCTCCCATATTCAGCTTGCTAACAAATGCGTTTTGGGGCGAGCGAATCGTCGCCTGGAAAGCTCCCGCGGTGACCGGAAAATCATAGGAGTCGGCCGAACCAGTGACGTACACGTTTCCGGAACTGTCCAGAGCCAACGCGTTCGCCTGGTCTCCTGATCCGAAAAGTATGATTCCGACAGTGTCGTACGGGTTGACGCCGTTTCCGCCCAGGAAGGTGGAGTTGACCAGCGCGCTGCCCGTCGAGTTCAGTTCGGTGATGAATGCGTTGTAGCCGCCGATGCAGCCGCCCGCACAGCCAGGCTGATCGTTATTGGTTGTCTGGTAGGCTCCCTGGGTCACCGGAAAATCTGCGGAGGCGGTAGACCCAGTTACGTACGCATTGCCAGACCTGTCCACAGCCAGCCCGCTCGCCTGGTCTCCGGCAGCCTGACCGAGGCTGGGCGAGACGTTTATGACTCCTCCGCTTCCGCCCAGATAGGTGGAGTAGACCAGCTGCGTGCCGGTCGGATTCAGCTTGGTGACGAATGCGTTTGGGACATCATATTTACTTGCTGTGCCGTGGTTCGTTGTTTGGAAGGCCCCTGGAGTCACCGGAAAGTCGGGGGATTGGGCGATTCCTGTGACATACACATTGCCGGAACTATCCACAGCCACACCGGACGCCATGTCGCCACTGCAACATGCGCCGGTGCCGCTCCCGCCCAGATATGTGGAGTAGACCAGCGCGCTGCCTACGGAATTAAGTTCGCTGACAAATACGTTGTTAAGACCATTCGCCGCAGCATTATTCGTGGCCTGGAAGGCCCCAGGAGTCACGGGGAAATCAGTGGAGGAGGTCGCTCCCGCGACGTACGCATTGCCCGAGTCGTTCACCGCCAACACGGTCGTGCGGCCCCAGCCATACGTATCGCCGATGCCACCCAGGTAGGTAGCGTAGACCGGCGCTGTGCCAGTCGGGTTCAGCTTGGTGACGAATGCGGATTGCCCTGGACTCGCTGTCAGGAAGGCTCCCGGAGTCACCGGAAAATCGGTGGAGACAGCCTCCCCAGTTACATAGGCATTGCCTGAGTTGTCTAGAGCCAGCCCGCTTCCTTGGTCTCCGGCCGGCGCCCCGTAGAGGTCGACGCCTCCGCTCCCGCCCAGGTAGGTGGAGTAGATGAGCGCCGTGCCCGTCGCGTTGAGCTTGGTGACGAACACGTTGTTAAGGCCATTCGCCGCCGCATGATTCGTGGCTTGGAAGGCGCCAGGCGTGACCGGAAAGTCGGTGGAATAGGTGGATCCCGTCATGTACGCATTGCCGGAACTATCCACAGCCAGCGCTAACGCCTGGTCGCCTCCGTTGTTAGAACCGCTCCCGCCCAGGTAGGTGGAGTAAACCAGCGCCGTGCCCGTCGCATTCAGCTTGGTGACGAATGCGTTCAGACCAGTCGCCGTAGCGCGATTCGTCGTCTGGAAGGTTCCTGGGGTCACCGGAAAGTTGGTTGAGAAGGTCTGGCCAGCTATATACACGTTGCCTGGGCTATCCACGGCGATCGCATTGCCTGTGTCGCCGCCGCTGCCGCCCAGATAGGAGGAATACGCCAACACCGGATCGATCACCAGTTCCTTGGCGCGGTTGTAGCTTCCCAGCCGGAATCCCACGATGCGCTTCGCCAGCAGGGCGAAGTTTCCCGCAACCGGAAGGCGGTGCCCGTTCACAATCTGGTAGGCCAACGGCTTGTGCAAGGTCAGCAAGCCATTCGCGGTGGTCACCACCACATCTCCGCTCGCCGCAAGATGCAGTTCCCTTGCCCCGGAAAACTGTAGCCGAACGGACCTGGGGTCCGCACCAGAAGCGACCACGAAGTCGTATTCGAGTTGCCGCTGGTCGCCGTAGTAAACCAGATCGATGCCGTGATAAATGCCGGTGTAGCGGACTTTGGCATAGGTCGGAATGTTTGTGCGCCACTTGGCCGGATCGCTGCTGATGAAGTAGTTGGCTGTCCCTGGCAAAGGTTCTTCGCCGATCGGCTCCGCCTTACCGGTCGCACCAGCCAGTCGCATTCGCACTACGCCGGCGGGCTCGAATTCGACAGATTGCGCGAGAGGACGAAGCTCGGGTTGCAAACCAAATCGGACTGCGCTCGAAACCGGGTTGCGCAGCGCCAACACCGCTTCGTCTCCGGTCAAATACAGTCCATAGCCGCTGCCGCGAGAGAGAAACTTCACGTTCTTGTCCGCCTGCCCCGTGTTGGCTTCAAAGCTCAGCGGGAGCGTTAGGCAGGTTTCGACGATCTGCGCTTTTTGCGCAGGCGACGTCTTTGGGGATCGGGATGCTGGGCCTGCCGAGCTAGCAGTGAACGGCGATGCTACAACAAGAAGCACACCGACAGACAGGGACCGCAGATATGAGGCGCGCACGTTTGCAAACATAAATGGCCGCCCTGCAGCTGGTGCGGCTAATCAAAGCACGTTTCGAGACGCTGGGAGACTCATTTATCAGCTGCAAGCTCATACCGTACTCCGCAGTATACGCCCGGTCAGCCGGAGGCTCAGTGCTGGAAGTCGGCCATGGTGTGGGGACTGGAATCGTTTCAGGAGTGGGGATCTTTGTCTGAACGCAAAACGGGCATCCTTGCGGATGCCCGTCAGGTTCCTCAGAGATCTCCTAACAAGTAGCCCTTCCCTCAGTGGCTAAAGCCGACGGAATGGACCGGCACTTGCGGCACGACTGAAGTCGTGCCCATTCCAATTCGCGCCGCTCGCTCGGAGCTTATGCGCGGGCGCTGGCCGCGGCCGGTTCGGGGCCGGCGGCTCGCTCTTCGCCGTTGGCCTTCTGCGTTTGCGGCTGGCCACCCTTCCGGATGTCAATGCCTCCCTTGAAGAAAGCACCGTCTTCGATGGAGATGCGGGCGGCGATGACGTCACCGGTCAGGGAGCCGTCACTGCGAATGTCCACACGGTCGCTGGCCGTGAGGTTGCCGCGAACCTTGCCCAGCACGACGATCTCGCGGGCATTGATGTTGGCGGAGACGACGCCATTGCGGCCAATGGTGACACGGTTGCCGGAGAGATTGATGGAGCCCTCCACGCGCCCGTCAATATAGAGCGACTCGGAGCCGGTGACTTCGCCCTTGATCACGAGCGACTTGCCGATGGTGGCCTGATCGGCGGTGGTGGTGCTTACCGGCCGCGGTACGGCAGGCTCGGGAGTGGCCATGGAGGGGGCGCCTGGCATCGAAGTGGTCGGGCGCTCCGGCCCGGCGGGGGGTGCAGGAGTCTGAGGCTGATTGGTCGGCTTCCACATGGGATAAAGAGTCCTTTCCTTAGGGATTAGGGTTCACGAGCCGCACGTCCGTGACCAAAGCGAATTGTACTCCCGCGTCTCAAAATGAGCCCTGTGGAAAATCCTTTATTTTCAAATCGGTAGTTCCTTTGATGATACCGGAGGCGAAGCGGCAGAAGGAGCCGCCGAGGGAAACAGGCCGGGCGGTTTCTGCCCGGGGGCGTGTAAGGATTCCCGGAAAAAATGGCCGGCCCGTGTCCCGACCGTATCCTTCCATCGGCCTTGGGCGTTATGCTCTTGGGGTCGAAGATTTATCGAAAACGGATGGACGCTTGGCACGTCTAATTTGCAAGAGTCGCGCCACCCGGGGATCCAAGCACATTCTAGTTCGATCTGGAGCAAACCTAATGTTAGAGCCTGCCGTTGTAACGCCTGCTGCATTGCGGATAGCCCGGCCTGAGCCGGGGGAATATGCGCCTTACTATGAACGCTACATCTCACTGATCACGGGATCGGATATTCTGGGGACGCTCGACGGGCAGCGGCGCCAGATGCTGCTGCTGTTGTCGGGCCGCGACGAGAGCGATGGAGACATTCGTTACGCCGCCGACAAATGGAGCGCGAAAGAAGTGCTGGGGCACGTGTGCGACACGGAACGCATTTTCGCTTATCGCGCGCTGCGGATTTCGCGCGGCGACCAGACACCGGTCGAGGGCTTTGAACAGGATGACTATGTGAAGAACGGGCCATTTGCGCGGGCTCCGCTGGCAGAGATCATTGAAGACTACATCGCGGTACGGAGGGCAACGCTGACGCTGCTGCGGAATCTGGAAGAAGCTGCGTGGACGCGTCGGGGCGTGGCCAACAAGAATGAAGTGACGGTGCGGGCGCTGGCTTATGTTATTGCCGGGCATGAATTGCATCATCGGAGGATATTGGAAGAGCAGTATTTTGGGTCTTAGGTCATAGGTCTTGGGTCTTAGGGGCTTGGGACGCTGGCGGCTGCGGCCCCGAAACCTAACACCCAAGACCCAACACCTGTTTTTCTATGTCGCAACGGGCACTGACGGAACTGCTTCGGGGCAAGGGGGCGCACGCTGATCCGGTGGCGTGCGTGGAGGATATTTCTGCGGAGCTGGCGGCGCGGCAGGTTGCGGGATTTCCGCACACGATTGGGCAGCTTGTCTTCCACATGAATTATTGGATGAGCTACGATCTGCGACGCATGCGCGGGGAGGGACCGAAATACCCGGAACACAATGCGGAGAGCTTTCCCCCTGGACCGTCGCCGGCGGACGGCGCTGAATGGGACCGGCTGAGGAGAGATTTCGCCTGGTTCCTGGCGGAGCACGCCCGGCTGGCGGAGTCGCCGCAGTCGGAACTTGAGCGCGAGATTGAACCCATGCATGAGCGCCACAAGGAACTCACGGGAACTTTGGAAGCGATGTTGTGGCAAACGGTCGTGCACAACAGCTACCACGTGGGGCAGATCGCGATGATCCGGCGGGCGCTCGGGGCGTGGCCGCCGAAGGCGGGCGGGGACAGCTGGTAGATGCGAAAAACGGTCTCAAGGTCTTAGGTCGTGGGTCTTAGGTCTTCTTGGCGGCACCTTTCCACCTGTAGCCCTTGGCACGTGATCTGAGGTGCGAGGTCCCACTTCTCGCAAAGAACGCGAGAAATGGGGCACCCGGCCTGGGTTATTCTGAGAGCTGGCGGCTGACAGCTCCCTATGCTCTCCGACTCCATCATTCTCAAACACATTGCCAAGCAGGCGAAGCGCGCGGCGGGATTCAAGCAGCTGGTGCGCGAGCTCGGGCTGCATGGGGACGAGCGCGGCGAGCTGGATGATCGGCTGCGAAAGCTGGTTGCTGGTGGCGCGCTGATTTCTGCCGGCTCCGACCGTTATGCGCTGCCGCAAGCCGCCGCCGACCCGAATCTGGTCGCCGGACGGCTCACCATGCATCGCGACGGGTTTGGCTTCGTAATTCCGGACGCGAGTTCCGTGCCCGCGTCGCTCAAGGCGCGACTGGCCGGCGATATTTTCATTGCACCGCATCTGATCGGCAACGCCATGCATGGCGACCGCGTGCTGGTCGAGATCACGAGCGTGCGCCCCGATGGACGCGCGGAAGGCCGCATCGCGCGGCCGGTCGAGCGGGCGCATCCGACCGTGGTGGGAATTTTCCACTACGGCGGGCGGCGCAACTACGTCACGCCGATGGATGCGAAGATCACACAGGAAATCGTGATTCCGGCGGGGATGGAAAAACCAGAGGCCTCTGTGTCCCCTGTGCCCTCTGTGGTTGATGAATCTGAGAAACCCTCACCACGGAGGACAGAGAGATCACAGAGGAAGTCTGTCGATCGCGTGCTCGGCTCAGAGGCGGCGCGGCAAACAAAATGGGACGACCTGGAAGGCGTGGTGGTGGATGTGGAGATCACCGACTGGCCTTCGCCGACGCAGAATCCGCGGGGAAGGGTGATCGAGATTCTGGGGCGGGAAGATGATTTTGGCGTGGATGTCGAAATCACGATACGCAAGTTTCATCTGCCGCATCATTTTCCGGCGGCAGCGATCGCCGAAGCCGAGGAAACTTCGGGGGCAATCCCGGCGCAGGAGCTGCAACGACGGCGCGATTTTCGGGCGCTGCCAATTGTGACCATTGACGGCGAGACGGCGCGGGATTTCGATGACGCCGTCTTCGTGCGCAGATTGGAGAACGGCAATTTCGAATTACAGGTGCACATTGCCGACGTGGCGCATTACGTCAGGCCGGGATCGGCGCTCGATCAGGAAGCGCGGTTGCGCGGCACCAGCGTCTATTTTCCCGATCGCGCCGTGCCCATGCTGCCGCTCGAACTTTCGACTGACATTTGCAGCCTGCGTCCGCAAGTGGACCGGCTGGTGATGTCGTGCGTGATGGAGATTGACCATCGCGGCGAGGTCGTGGGCTACGGGCTGTGCGAGGGCGTGATCCGGTCAGCCGAGCGCATGACGTACACCGCGGTGAACGCCGTACTGGAAGGCGATGCCGCTGCGCGCGAGCGCTACGCGCTGCTGGTGGCGGAGTTTGAACTGATGCGCGATCTGGCACTGATTTTGAACCGCAAGCGCGAGCGGCGGGGCTCGATTGACTTCGATCTGCCGGAGCCGGTCATCGAGTTCGATGAATTCGGGCTGATGCGGAGCATTGCGCGTTCGGAGCGGAACGTGGCGCACCGGCTGATCGAAGAATTCATGCTGGCGACGAACGAATGCGTGGCGCAGCATCTGGAGTCGCACCGGATTGCGTCGCTGTACCGCATCCACGAAAAGCCGGATGCCAAGCGGGTTTACGACTTTGAAGTGATCGCGGCAACCTTTGGATATTCGCTGGGCGTGGGCGCGCTGCCGATTCATCGCGTGCAGATGAAAACCGACCGGCGCGCGGCTTATAGCATGGGGAAGCGCGTGCGCGAGATCGAAGTACCGCAGGAAGTGCACATCACGCCGCGCATGTACCAGAAATTGACAGAGAAGATCGCGGGGAAGCCGGAAGAGCGGATTCTGAGTTATCTGATGCTGCGGTCGCTGAAGCAGGCGCGGTATTCGGAGGAGAATCTGGGACACTTCGCGCTGGCGGCCGCGAGCTATACGCATTTCACGTCGCCGATCCGGAGATATCCGGATTTGATTGTGCATCGGATTTTGAAGGACATGCTGCGGGAATCCAGCACTGCCGGGCTCCGCCCGGCTGGACAGCCGAGGGCGGCCGTCCCCACACAGGTTTCTGGATCCGATGAGAAACCTTCACCGTGGTCGAAGCGGGCGCGGGCAGGAGTGCCCGCGCCACACGTGCCCGCTCCACACGAACTGGGCGGGCCGATTTCGCTGGAAGAACTGCATGAGATTGCGGAGGAGTCGAGCCAGTCGGAGCGGCGGGCGGATGACGCTGAGCGCGAGCTGATGGAGTGGAAGAAAGTGAAGTTCATGCAGGACCGGGTGGGCGAAGACTTCGACGGGCTCATCATCAGCGTTACTAAGTTTGGGTTCTTCGTGGAACTGACCGATTTGTTCGTTGAGGGACTGGTGCCGCTGAACACTTTGACCGACGACCGCTACACGTATCACGAGAACACGCGCGAGATTATTGGACAGCGGTCGCGGAAGACGTACCGGCTGGGGCAGAAGATTCGGGCGCTGGTGGACCGGATTGATCCGGTGGAAAATAAAATTCAGTTTGCGGTGGTGGAGGAAGCGCCGGCACGCGCGGCGGGACGGCGGAAACGGAGGTAGTGCGCCAGGAGGTGTCGGTGACTCACTTAAGCCTGATCCGGCCTCCAGAAAAGCCCCACTTCTCGCAAAGAACGCGAGAAATGGGGCACCCGGTGACTGCGTGCGGAGCTTCGCTCCGCCGACAGCCGGGGGCGGCTGTCCCCGCATGAACACTCCGGCAGGGCGCTACCCTCCCAGGGCCTTTTGAATTTCCTTGGCGATCGCGGCTGTGACGGCCTGCATCTTCTCTTCTGACTCGGCTTCGACCATGACGCGGGCCAGCGCCTCGGTTCCCGAGTAGCGGACGACGATGCGGCCGTTGCCATCCAGTTCGCGCTCGGCGGCGGTGATGGCCGCCTGCACGGCAGGGACATGGGCAAAGGGAATTTTCTCGCGCACGCGCACATTCTGAATCTTCTGCGGAAACACTTTGAGATCGCTGACCAACTCCGCCAGTGATTTGCCGCTGCGCACAATGATGTCCATCAGTCGCAGAGCGGTCAGCAGACCGTCGCCGGTGGTGGAGTCGCCGTCGCGAAAGATGATGTGGCCGGACTGCTCTCCGCCGAGCGTGGCGCCGGTCTTCAGCATCTCTTCCAGCACATACTTGTCGCCGACGTTGGCGCGCAACATGCGGATGCCGGAATTTTGCAGCGCGATTTCCAGGCCCATGTTCGACATGGTGGTGGCGACGACGGTATCACCCTGCAATTTTCCCCGCGCATGCAGGTCGCGCGCGGCAACGAGCAGCACGGCGTCGCCGTTGACCACGCGTCCGCTGGCATCACAGAAAAGGGCGCGGTCGGCGTCGCCATCGAAAGTCACGCCCAGATCGTAGTGCCGCGTGGATTCGGCCACCGTCTTGCCCAGAGTCTCGGGATGCAGCGCGCCGCAGCCGTGGTTGATATTTCTGCCGTCAGGGGAAATGTGGATGAACGTCGCGGCAATCCCCAGGTCGCGAAACAGCTCCGGAGCCTCGGCCGTGGCCGCGCCGTTGGCGCAATCCACCAGCAGGTGAAGGTGGCGCAGATCGGACGCCACGCTTTCCGCCAGCGACTTGATATAGGCGCGGCGCAGGCTGGCCTCCCCGGGCAGCGACGGTCCCGGGACTTTGAGCGCGGTATCGTCGGCTGCGGCCGGGTTCTGCTGCAAGGCAAAGATTTCCTTTTCGATGGCCAGTTCGCGCTCATCGGTCAGCTTGAACCCGTCGCCGGAGAAAACTTTGATTCCGTTGTCAGTCCAGGGATTGTGCGATGCGGAAATCACCACACCCGCGGCCATGCCCCGGGAGCGGGCGAGGTAGGCGACGCCAGGGGTGGTAATGATTCCGGCGCTGTGCACGTCCACGCCGACGGCGGCGAGACCGTCGGCGACGCGGTCCGCGATCCAGCGGCTGGACTCGCGCGTGTCCTGGCCGATGACCGCCTGGGCCTTGCGTGTGGCGCGCATCAGATCGTGGCCCAGGGCGCGGCCGATGAGGTAGGTGCTCTGTCGGGTCAGCGGGAATTCTCCCGCGACTCCACGAATGCCGTCGGTTCCGAACAGTTGGCGGGTTGGCGGGGTCATAGGAGAAGTTCCGGACTAGAGATGATAAATGACGGCGGGTGAAAAGAAGTTCTCGTCAATGCCCGGAAGGGCTGCCCGGTTTCGGGACGGTTACGGTCACGCGGATCGAGGACGGTTGCACGACTTGCACGAGCGGATCGGCAGCGTACGCATTGGCCGTGAACACGGCCCTGCCGTGCGTTCCCGATGCGTCGATCGGGTCTGTGATGGCGGCATCGATCTTCTCCACGTGATTCCGCGGACCAGTAATGGTGATGCGGGGCGGGTCGGCCTCGATTTTGACCTGTTCGTTGTCGGGAAGCCCCGTCACGCGGGGATGAACCTCGACATCGCGCGTCAGCCGCGTGTCGAAGGCCAGATGCAGCTGGCTAGGCACGATCTGCACGACGGCAACATCGAGCGGGCGGCGGACCTGCTGCGAGGTGAGATCAAAGGTGCGCTCGCCCGGCTTCACGTCTGCCAGATTGATCTCCGCGTGGATTTCGTTCGCCTGCAGTTGCCGGATGACCCGCTCCGGCCCACGCACGCGGATCTGGGCCTCGGGAATGGATTCGGAGCTGATCTCGAGATGCCGGGGAACATTTTGAAACAGGATCGGGGAGCGCAACGCCACTTCCGCCGGCTCTTCGTGCGAAAGAGAGAACCAGAGCCCCGCCGCCAGCAACAAAGACAGCACCTTCAGCCCAAAGTTGTGCAGGATGTAGCGCTTGAAGAATGCGATCATGGCCGCGGCTCCGAATCCGAGCCTGATTCCAGGCCCCGTTGCGGGGAAGGCTCTCGCAGAGGCGAATCCAGGGCTGCGTCCGATTCATCCCCATTGCGCGCGATCGCGGTGGGCAAGGTCACGGGGGCCATGTAGCGCCGCAATTCACTGCCCAGGCGCTCGCGCAGCTGGTCGACCGTGAGCTCCCGTTCGATCTGACCGGCAATGGCGAGGCTGATGGCGCCTGTTTCCTCAGAAACAACCACGGCGATGGCATCGGTTTCTTCGGTGATGCCGATGGCGGCGCGGTGCCGCGTACCCAGTTGGGTGGAAAGCAGGGGATTCATGGAGAGGGGCAGAAAACAAGCGGCCGCGGCGATGCGGTCCTTTTGTACGATCACGGCGCCGTCATGCAATGGAGCGCTGGGGCGGAAAATCGTGGCCAGCAGATCGTAGGAAAGGCGGGCGTCGAGCGGGACGCCGCTTTCAATATGGGTGCGCAATCCAATGTCACGCTCAATCACAATGAGTGCGCCGGTCTGATGTTGGGAAAACAGATTTGCGGCCAGCACGATGTCGTCATAGGAATCGCTTTCGGCCGAGGAGCCGCGCAGAAAGCTCAGCCGGCGGCCGAGATCGGCAAGCACATGGCGAATCTCCGACTGGAATACTACGATGGCCGCAAACACGATGTAGGGGAGCACGCGGCTGATCACCCAGTTCAGAGTGGTGAGTTCGCCCATGCGCGCGAGGTAGAAGGT
>Ga0187818_10000122_pt1 | contig 22897 bp, 16 predicted proteins | sample NC_wetland_sal_i_14_FD_130581 | JGI IMG/M metagenome (GOLD analysis project Ga0187818, IMG submission 130581) | Wetland sediment microbial communities from Neuse River Estuary, North Carolina, USA - SO4_3 | ecosystem: Environmental > Aquatic > Freshwater > Wetlands > Sediment | place: USA... | reverse complement strand
TAAGAAACGGCCCCATTGTCCCCCCCATCCCCGTGCCCGTCAATGCGAAACACTTTTCACCACCTATAGGGTATTCCTGCCGTGGGTTCTCGTTGACACATCGCGATTACACTAACTGACTTGGTCGTGAGTGGAAAACGGGGGCTGGCCCGCCCTTTCATTAGCTCAGACCTTCAAACTGAGGCTGGGAACCCGTGGGTCAAGCCCGTCTCCCCGCCCCTGCAAGAAACGCAAGGCTGGCCAATCGGGACGCACGGCTGTGTGTCCACAACTCGTTGATTCTTAAATACTTTACATCTAAGTCCTTATTCTTCAAAGACCTGGCGGGAAATCCCGCCAAGTCTTTGATTCCAAAAGACCGGCTAGAGGGGGGAGGAAGGTACCAACTGGTAAACACCACCTCCTAAGCATGCAGGAAACTCTGTTCCAGTTAAGAGAGGTCGGAGCATCGCCAGCCGCGACCAAACTCAGCATCCTGTTCGATCGAAGCTCGTAGCTCGAAGCTCGACGCTCGTCGAAGTACTGTGGTCACCGCAACGCGATCAAGCGGTCCATAAGGCACTACACTGTAGAGAAGCAATGAACGGCCGCGACACCATTCCCGAAATTCCCACCGAGTGGCCCGAGCACCCGCGCCTGCTCGTGGAGTGGTCGTCGCCCTGGGAAGAGTTCAAGACTGCCTTTCGGCCCGCCCTCTCTCGTTCTCCAAGGCCGCTGGCCGGAGAAGCTCCGTTCGGCATGTTCCCCTATCGCGGAATGCTTTCCACCTGGCTGCTGGAGTGCCTTCTGCTCATCGTCGTCATCGTGCTTCCCGGGCCCCTCGCCAGCTTTCAACCCATCCCTCCGCCGGCGCAACCGAAATGGGATGTCATTTACTACTCCGCCGACGAATTGCCGCAAACCGCCGACCGCGGCGGAGCGCAAGCCGGCAAGTCGGGACGCGCCGGTGGCCAGCAGGCTCACCACCGCACTCAGACCATCCGCGTGGCGCGCGGCGACAAGCCCGGCGAAAGGGTTGTGGATGCGCCCAACCTCAAACTGCCGCACAGCGATTCGGCAGTGGCCAATCTGCTTGCCCTGAAATCCAACCCTGGTCCGCCTCCCGCCGAAGGTTTGCGGTCTTCCCTTGTCGCACCCTCGCTGCCCTCGACCAGCGTGGTTCCGCCAACGCCCGAATTGCAGTCATCGCTTGGCCGCTCGCAGCAGACGCTCGCGACCGGCGTCATCGCGCCTGCGCCCGAGGTAGCGCACGCGACCACGCGCAGCGCGCCGGCCATGAACGCTTCGCCCATCTCTCCCGCGCCCGATGTTTCCCGCGACAAGATACCCGCCGCAAACCTGCTGGCCGTGACCGTCGTCTCACCCGCTCCGCGCGACGCGCAGCGCGATTTGGCCAGTTCGCGCATGCCGCTCACGCAAACTGCCAACGTAGTGGCGCCGCCGGTCTCCGCTCCTCCTCGCGATACCTCGTCTGCGGCCAAGTTGTCGCTGCCCGCGCCTACGGTCGTGGCTCCGCCTCCGTCGCAAGTGAGCCGCGATCTTAATAGCTGGGGAAGCACCAGCAGCGGCGACATCCGCTCCCAGCCTGTGCCTCCTCCGCCGTCGGCGGCGGGCAGAGGCTCGCTGGCGCGCTCCGGCGCAGGAACGCTGACCGCGCAAGTCGTTCCGCCTCCAGCCAGCCTCGAGGGAATATCGGGAATTGGGTCTTCGGGAAATGGATCTTCGGGAAAGGGAACTTCAGGAAACGCGGCGGCGGGAGGTAGTTCGCGAGGAAGCAACGGCCGCGGCGGAGCCGCGCAGCTAGGCCCCGCGACAGTAATCCCGCCTCCGCCCGGCCTCGGCGGAGGCAAGGCGCTCGCTGGCAGCGGACGCGGCAACAAAGGCGCTGGAACCGGAGGTCCGCTCGACCTTGGTTCCTCGGTCGCTCCGCCGAGCAGTGCTGGAGGAAACGCCGCTGGTACCGGAGTCGTCATCTCCAGCCAGCCCGGAACCAAGGCCGGCGTGCCCAACTCCACCGGCGGAGGAGCGATCGCCATGTCTCCCAGCGGTACGGCCAAAACCGGCTTAGGCGGAAGCGGAGGTGGAAGCGGCATCGGACGCGGCAACGGCCCCGGCAGCGGACTCACCGGCGAAGGCCCGGGCGCGGGCAAGGAGGGCGCCGGCCGCGGCTCCGATGCCAACGCCCGCGGCGGCATCTCGCCGTATCCAGGCTCCGGCGGCGCCGGCAGCGGCACCAGCGGCTCGCCCGCCGTGCCCGGCGTATCCGTCGAAGGCGGCACAACGACGATCACGCTGCCAAGTTTTGGAACTCCCGGCGGCGGCTCCCCTCCCACCGGCCCCGGCCGTTCTTCCACCGACAAACACACGGGATCAGGCATCACCATCGAGGCAACTCCTCGCTCCGGCGGCGCCTTTGCTTACTACGGAGTCCTCAAGGGTGACCGCAATTACTCTATCTATATCGAGACCTCCATCGGCACGGCAGTTATGCAATTTGCCGATCCCACTTCGGCTACGCACCCTTCCTCCGAAGCTCTCATCGCTCCCGAGGCTATGCGCAAAGAGCTGCCTAGCGGCCTGCGTCCGACGCGCGTGATTGTCGCCTGCATCCTCGACCGCTCAGGGCTGCTGAAGAATGTGAAGGTGCTCGAGCCGGGCGCCGCGGAATCGACTTCGAAAATTCTAGTGGCGCTTCAAGGCTGGAAATTCCGCCCCGCCTTTCGCGGAAACGAGCCGGTGGAAGTGAACGCGATTTTGGGGTTTGGGGTGGACACGCGGTAAGGCTTCATCCAGGAGCTGCGGGACCTCTTAACCGAGGAGATCGCAGAGACCGGCAAGTTCGCCGAGGCTCGAAGTTAGTACCCTTTTCGCTTATCCACCACCGCCAACAGCGGCTGACCGGCCAGATAGCGCCGCAGATTCTCTGAGAACAGCACGTAATGGCGCTCCCATAACTTGTCAGTAAGTGCCGCCGTATGCGGAGTTATAAGAAGATTTGGCAGATCCCACAGCGGAGAATCCGCAGCCAGCGGCTCTTTCGGAAACACGTCCAGCGCAGCGCCGCCAATCTTCCTGGCGCGCAAAGCTGCCGCCAGCGCGGCTTCATCCACCAGCGGCCCGCGTCCGACGTTGATGAGACACGCATCGGGCTTCATGAGCGCCAAGCGTTCGGCGTCTGCGATTGCCTTGGTGCTATCGGTGACTGGCGCGGCGAGCACTACATAATCTGCCTGGCGGAAGACTTCGCTGATTTGTGCCGGACCGAAGACAACATCCGCGCCATCAGTTCCCTTCTCCGGATGCTCGCGCACCGCGACCACGCGCATCCCGAGAGCCTTCGCGCTCTTCACTACTGGCCGCCCGATGCTGCCTAGCCCTACCAGTCCGACCGTCGCACCTGCTACCTCGCGAACGCGCGGCCGTTCGTCCCATAGGAGCTGCTGTCCCCAGACATGTTTTTGCTGAAGCTCGACCGACCCCGGAATTTTCTTGGCCAAGGCAAAGATGAGCGCCATCACATGCTCGGCGACTACGGGTCCATGCACCTCACGCGCATTGGTCAGGACAATATCGCTCGCCGCAAGTTCCGGAAACATCAGTTGATGAACCGCCGCCGCCGGAGAATGAATCCAGCGCAGCTTTCGGGCCGCTTTGATTTGCTCCGGCCGGATGGACCACGCGATAACTATTTCGGCGTCGGGAATCTCGGCGTCGAGCCGCTTGTAGTCCGGAAGGTGGACGATTTCAAGCTGAGGAAAGTCGGAGCCCAGGCGCTGAGAAAACCATTCCGGCGCGTTCCATTGGTCGAAGAAGTGGTGGACGGCGATTAGGAGCTTCATCATCGGCCCATCGGGTCATCGGGGTGATCAAGAGATGTCTCGGCGTCCTCTGCGTCTTGGCGGTTCAAGATTTTCGTGGCGTCCGCAGGTCGGCCCCCGTCATTTCCTTGGGCTCGCTAATTCCTAGCATTCCAAGCATCGTCGGCGAAATGTCCCGCAGCGAGCCGTTCGGCTTCAGCGTGTATTGCTCGGCGTCTTCGGCGATCAGGATAAAGGGCACGGGATTCGTGGTGTGCGCGGTGTGCGGGCCGCCAGTCTCCGGGTCAATCATCAGTTCGGCATTGCCGTGATCGGCCGTAACCAGCATGGCTCCGCCTTTGGCTCGCACGGCTTTTTCGATCTCGCCTAGACAGGCATCCACAGTTTCAATCGCCTTGACCGTCGGCTCGATTCTACCGGAGTGCCCGACCATGTCGGCATTGGCGAAGTTCACTATGATCACGTCAAACGCGCTGTCGCTTGCGGCTTTGACGACCACGGCGGCGACGCCAGCCGCGCTCATCTCCGGCTTCAGGTCGTAGGTGGCAACTTTCGGCGAGGGCACCAGCACGCGATCCTCTCCTGGAAATGGCTGCTCGACTCCGCCGTTGAAGAAATAAGTGACATGCGCGTACTTCTCGGTCTCGGCCACGCGCAGGTTGCGCATGTTCAGCCCCGCCATCACGTTCGCCAGAATGTTAGTCAGCGACTCGGGAGGAATTACGGCCGGCAGGCTGAAATTTTTGTCGTACCGCGTCATGCAGATGTACTTCAGGTTCCGAGGCGCGCGGTCGCGGGGGATAGTTGCGTCAAGCTCGGCCGCCCCCGGCAAATCGCTTCCTCCCTGCGGATTCAGCCCGCTGTTGCGGCACAGCGCGCGCGTGATCTGGCGCACGCGGTCGGCGCGAAAATTGAAGCAGATGCAGGAATCTTCATCCGTAATCTTCGCCAGCGGCGCGCCGCGATTATCTTTATCCGTGCAAACAAACGGCACCACAAACTCGTCGGTCACGCCCTGGTTGTAGGAATCTTTCATCCCTTGCACTGCGTCTGCATATTTCTTGGCTTCGCCATCGCCATACACCATGGCATTGAACGCCTTGACGATGCGCTCCCAGCGACGGTCGCGGTCCATGGCATAGTAGCGGCCATTCACGGTGGCGATCTTGCCGGAGTTATATTCGCGCATTTTCTGCTGCAGTTGTTCGAGATATCCGGCGCCATTGGTGGGAAGCGTGTCGCGTCCGTCCATGAAGGCATGGACGAACACGCGCTCGACACCTTGCTGTTTGGCCATCTTCAGCAGCGCGTAAAGGTGCTCCTGGCGCGAGTGCACGCCGCCGTAGGAGACCAGCCCGAACAAATGCAACTTGCGGCCACCGGTGCGAGCATGCTTCATAGCATCAACCAGCACCGGATGCGAAAAGAACTCACCGTTCTGGATCATCAGGTCAAGGCGCGTGATGTCCATGTGCACAATGCGTCCAGCGCCGATGTTCAGGTGCCCAACTTCGCTGTTGCCCATCTGTCCCTCGGGCAGGCCGACAAACGGGCCACTGGTATGAATGAGCGTGTTGGGATACTCGCGCAGCAGCCGGTCGTAAGTCGGCTTGCGGGCCATGGCAATGGCGTTGGCCTTGGTTTCGGCGCGATATCCCCAGCCGTCGAGGATGACGAGGACGAGAGGTTTTGGACGCAAATTTAGCTCCTGGCTTCTAGCTACTGGCTCCTAGCTTCTAGCAAATTCGTTTGCCGCGGATCTACGCGGATGAACGCGGATTCTCAATGATCCTGTACGAGAGATCGGCCTCGAAATGGCAGTAGATGGCATCCCTTATCATCACGCGCAATTCTTCCGGCGTTTCGGCCTGGGTGAAGATCGAATGACCGAGGGCGCAGGCTTCGTAGCCTCCCTCCGGACTCTTTCTGAAACAGAAGATAACCTCAGTCCTTTCCATGAGATGAGCCCTTGCTGGACTTCTGTTTGCCCCGCTTTGTTCGGGGATGCCGCACCAAGAGAGCATCTAGCGCTAGGGCATCCAGATCACCACATCCCTCTCTCTTGCAGTCCTCTTTGACCTTTTCCATGGCATCCCTAAAGCGGAGGTACTCCTCAGACTTGCTCGAGCCGCGTGGTTTCGAGTAGCCAAAATCATCCAAGGTACGTCGTGAGAGTTTGTTGAGCACGGGCCAACTTTTCGGATCATGCGCGGCCAGGACTTTCGAGACCGCGTTCAAGCCGAAGCCGGGAACGTAAAACTTCCTGCCCTTATCGAGAACCGATGGCAGATTCGTCTCAGTGTCTGCTATAAGCGCTCGCAGCCCCCTCTTGATTCGGTCCGCCTTACGGAATATCTTCTGACGTTTGAAATGGCTGAGTCCGCCGAAAGTTTTTACTGAAAAGAACTTCTTAAACCCGCCTGCGTCAAAGTTGAAGCGCGGATACCGGATGGCTTCCAGAATCTGGTCTCTTCCGCGTTGCCATCCTTCATAATCTTCTTCGGCCCACTTAGGGCTGGCAAAGTAGGCCTTTGCCTCCCGCAGCAGTGCCTCCGGCGGAATCCAGTCATCGACTCTTTCCTGTGCCGCGAGGCGCTCGTCCTCCAATTTTCTTCGTCGCCCACGATTCCGCACATAAAACCGCTCATATTCCTTAATCGAAAATGGGTTGAGCTGATGGGCCTTCTTGAACTCATCGCCAAACCAAGATGCCAACTGCTCCACTAATTCCGCATCCCGCACGTAAACGCAGCATTCCGTGTTATCTTGTATTCCCCCTTGCGAGAGGTTCCCCGAGCCAACAATTGCGAACTTACCGGATTTCCCAGCACCAGTTACGATCAGCACTTTAGGGTGGAAAAAAGGCTCTCTTGAGGCGATCTTCGCTCTAATCCGCCTGGGTTGATTTGACTGGAGCTCAAGCCAGTCCCTTAGCAACTCGGGTTCGGTTTGAAGATCCAGCCCGGTCAAAAGAAATACCGAGCCGACGCCCTCGGCGACGGCCTCACTAAAGTGTCGCCATCCACTACGGCCGGCAAATGCCATCGCGAGCTGAATGTTTTCCGCTTTCTTGAGCGCGTCGGCCAACGCAAAATCCGGCGGAAGTCCCGCCACAAACGCGTTTCCCCCACCGACCAGCGTTCGTCTTGGCGTGGTAGGCTCCACAGGAGCGGTCATTGGTTGTTTCCTCTCGTTAGCCCTTGTAGTTCAACGCCTTGATCCCCAAAAACCTCGCCGCCCCGCCCAGCGCCTCTTCAATTCGCAGCAGTTGGTTGTATTTGGCGATGCGGTCGGTGCGGGAGGCTGAGCCGGTCTTGATCTGGCCCACGCCCGTCGCTACGGCTAGATCGGCGATGAACGTGTCTTCGGTTTCGCCCGAGCGGTGTGAGATCACCGACGTGTATCCGTTGCGGCGCGCCAGGTCAATCGCGTCGAGCGTTTCGCTCACGGTGCCAATCTGGTTGAGCTTTATCAGAATCGAATTGGCAATTCCCTTTTCAATCCCCTTGCCGAAAATCTGAATGTTGGTAACAAAAATGTCGTCACCCACCAGCTGAATCTTTCCGCCCAGTTCTTGGGTGAGGTTCTGCCAACCCTCCCAATCATTCTCGGCCAAGCCGTCCTCCAGCGAGACGATGGGATAATCCCTTGCCCACTTCGCCCAATACTTCACCATTTCCTCGGAAGTCTTTGAGGACTTGTCCGATTTCTTGAACACATACTTGCCATCCTGAAAGAACTCGCTGGCGGCAGGATCGAGCGCAATGGCGATTTCTTCGCCGGGCTTGTAACCGGCCTGCTGGATGGCCTCGAGCACGACCTCAATCGCCTCGACGTTTGATTTGACCGACGGCGCGAATCCGCCCTCGTCGCCTACGGCGGTGTTGTAGCCGCGCTTCTTGAGCACGCCCTTGAGCGTGTGGAAGACCTCGACGCCCCAGCGCAGCGCGTCGGAAAACGACGGCGCGCCTACCGGCATGACCATGAATTCCTGGAAGTCCACGTTGTTGTCGGCGTGGGCGCCGCCATTGAGGATGTTCATCTGCGGCACCGGAAGCGTGTTGGCGCCCGCTCCGCCCAGGTAGCGGTAAAGCGGCAGCTGATATTCGTTCGCCGCCGCCCGCGCCGCCGCCATCGAAACCGCGAGGATGGCATTGGCACCCAATCGTCCCTTGTTCGGCGTGCCGTCGAGTTCGATCATTTTGGCGTCGAGCGCGCGCTGGTCGGAAGCGTCGTAATCAATGAGGGCTTCGGCGATCTCGTCGTTCACGTTGGCGACGGCCTTCAGGACTCCCTTGCCCTTGTAAGTCTGGTCGTCGCCATCGCGCAGTTCAACGGCCTCGTGTTCGCCGGTGGATGCGCCGCTCGGCACAATGGCGCGAGCGCGAACTCCGCCCTCCAGAAGGACTTCGGCTTCTACGGTTGGGTTGCCGCGGGAATCCAGCACCTGGCGCGCATGAATATCTGCAATAAGTGTGGGTGGCATAAGTGCGTCCTCTTTTCTGATCGGGTCATCGGGTCATCGGGCCATCGGGTGATCTGAAAGCCGAACTTATTAGATGAGCGGATCAGTTTTAGTAAATTTTCCGATCGCATCGAGACAACCCGCCTCGGACACGTCGAAAAGGGAGATTATATCCCGCTGCCCAGTCTGGTGCGGCTGCCCTCCAATCTGCAAACTCGGAAGTCCCGGGTACCACGTCCGTTATTGTTCCGCACTTCCACCTCGCTTAAAGTCGAACTCAACATGAACGACCGCACGGAAACTCTCGCGCTCGGATCGCGCGCGCCGGACTTTTCGCTCGGGGCGGCGAACCGCGAAGGCACGTTCAACCTGGGCGGTTTGCTCCGAGGCGGGGCGCTGATCCTCGAGTTTCTGCGCGGCACCTGGTGACCGAACTGCGTCAAGCGCATGGCTCAGTTCGAGTCCCGGAAACAGGAGATTGCAGCGGCTGGAACGCGGCTTGCGTTCATCGCCGCTGAAAAGCGAGACGGCGTGTGGAAACCGGGAAAGTTCCTGGAAAAGCATCCCATCTCGTTTCCATTTCTGCTGGACGAGGATCGGGCGGTGACGAAGGCTTACGGTCTCCATCACGCCTTCGGACATGATGCGCTGAACATCGCGCATCCGGCCACGTTGGTCATAGATGGCGGCGGCGTGGTGCGCTACCTCTATCGCGGCGACAGCCAGCATGACCGGGCGCCGATGGAAGAGGTGGTTCGGGCGGCGATAGAGGCTGGAAAGTAATGGACAGACGGGCGCCTCGCCAGCAAACGCTGTCGAAATTCCCCATGCTAACGTCGCAAAAAGCGCGACGTTAGCATGGGGCACCCACAATTCTGGAGGTTCCATGAAAAAACTTCTCGTTCTCGCAACTACCCTGGTTCTGATGGCAGGGCTCGCCTGGGCGCAGACTTCCCTGCCCACGGGCACGGCCGTCAAGATGAAACTCGACACCACCCTCACGACCTTCAGTTCCAAAGCCGGAGATCCTTTTTCGGCGCGGGTCACTGATCCTGTGGTGTTGGACGGAAAAACCGTCATCCCGGTGGGCGCGACCGTGGAGGGCCGGGTCACGAAATCGAGCGAGCCGCGCCGCATCGCCGGCAAGCCCACGCTCGCGATTTTTCCCGAACACCTGGTGCTCCCCAACGGCGAGCGCTTCATGCTGAACGCGACCCTCGTTGACACCAATGCCCGTCACGGCACCGACGTCAATACGGAAGGCCAATTCAAAGGCGCTGGCCACGACGGCACGGATCTCACGCAGATTGGCATGGGCACCGGCGGCGGGATGCTGATCGGCGGTTTGATCGCGGGCGGCAAGGGCCTGGTCATCGGAGGCGCGATCGGAGCTACGGCCACCGTCGCACACTGGCTCGGCAAACATCGTTCGGCCACCTTGCCGGCGGGCACCGAGTTGGTCATGGAACTGAATCGTCCGATGACGATGACGAGTGTAAGCGGCGGCCAATAGAAAAAGCGCGCTGTTCGCTATTCGTCGTTCGCTGTTCGCGGCTCGCGGTAAAGAGGCAGGAGTGTGGAGGCGGGGCTTTGCCCCGCCTAGGGGGCCGAGTCCTGGGACGAGCCCCACAAGCGATAACTAATAAGAGCCTCTGACACTCTGCAGGCCATCGGGCCGCGATGCCATCTACAACTGTTTCGGCTGCGTTGTGGAAAATAATGGAGAAGAAAAACAACTGAAAAGGCAGTAACATGGGTGCCCCAAGACGCGGATTGTGTGGGGGTGGGACACCGTGGCTCAAGTCTTCACGTCGTATTCCCGCAAGGACAAGGATTTCGTCCGCAAGCTCAGCGACGCCCTCGCCGATCAGAAACGTGAGGCCTGGATCGACTGGAAAGACATTCCGCTGACAGCGGAGTGGCAGCAGGAAATCCTGACCAATATCGAAACCGCGGAAAACTTTATCTTCGTGATCAGTCCGGACTCGGTTACTTCGCCCAACTGCCGGAAAGAGATCGATCACGCGGTAGCTAACAACAAGCGGATGTTCCCGATCCTTCGTCGATACGTGCCGGATAATGCGGTTCCAGAAGCTCTCGGTAAGTTTGAATGGATCGACTTCAGCGATGACAACACCTTCGAAGCCAGATTTGCGACGCTCGTCGCGGCTCTTGATACTGATCTAGCTTGGGTTGAAGCACATACCCGCCTGCTAACCCGGGCCAAAGAGTGGGAAAGGGAGGAAAAAGACAACAGCTTCCTTCTTCACGGCAAAGAGCTGCGCGAAGCCGAACGGTGGATAGCCAAGAGCTCCGACAAAGATCCCAAGCCCACTACTCTCCAATCGCAATACATCCTGGCTAGCCGCCACTCCGCAACTAAGACACAGAGAATCATCATTGGAGCGGTTGTAATCGCGTTTCTGATTGCCGTCGGATTGGCGGTTTACGCGAAGAGACAGGAGGGGCTGGCCAAAAAAGAAACCGCCGTAGCTCAACGAGAAGGGCGCGAGTCCAAAGCCAGGGAGTTGGCCGCGCTCTCGACTGAAAGTCTCCGCGAGGATCCCGAGAAGAGCATCCTTCTGGGCATGCAGGCGGTGAACGCCACGCTTCGATTTGGGCAACCTCCTCTGCCTGTTGCGCAAGAGGCATTGCATGAGGCGATCTTGTCTTCCCGGGTAAGTGCGACCCTGCGCGGCCACTTGGACTTTGTTCAAGCGGTCGCCTTCAGCCCCGATGGCAAGCGCGTCGCCACCGCCAGTACGGACCAGACGGCAAAGGTGTGGGACGCGCAGAGCGGCAAGGAGTTGCTGACCCTGCGCGGCCACTCGAAACCTGTTAGCGCTGTGGCCTTCAGCCGCGATGGCCAGCGCCTCGCCACCGCCAGTGGGGACAAAACGGCGAAGGTGTGGGACGCGCAGAGCGGCGCGGAATTGCTGACCCTAAGCGGCCACTCGAAAGCTGTTTCCGGCGTCGCCTTCAGCCCCGATGGCAAGCGTCTCATCACCGCCAGTCATGACCAAACGGCGAAGGTTTGGGACGCGCAGAGCGGCAAGGAATTGCTCACCCTGCGCGGTCACTCGAAACCTGTTAACGGTGTGGCCTTCAGCCCCGATGGCCGGCGCCTCGCCACCGCCAGTGCGGACCAAACGGCGAAGGTGTGGGACGCGCAGAGCGGCAAGGAATTGCTGACCCTGCGCGGCCACGCGGGCACTGTTGACTGTGTGGCCTTCAGCCCCGATGGCAAACGCCTCGCCACCGCCAGCGAGGACCAGACAGCGAAGGTTTGGGACGCGCAGAGCGGCAAGGAATTGCCGGGGCTGACCCTGACCGGCCACTCGAGCTCTGTTCATGGCATAACCTTCAGCCCCGATGGCCAACGACTCGCCACCGCCAGTGTGGACCAGACGGCGAAGGTGTGGGACGCGGACAGCGGCAAGGAATTGCTGACTCTGCGCGGCCACTCGGGCCCTGTTAACAAGGTGGCCTTCAGCCCCGACGGCCAACTCCTCGCCACTGCCAGTGACGACAAAACGGCGAAGGTGTGGAACACGGTGAGCGGCAAGGAATGGCTGACCCTGTCTGGCCACTCGGGCTTTGTTGACAGTGTGGACTTCAGCCCCGACGGCAAGCTCCTCGCCACCGCCAGTAAGGACCAGACGGCGAAGGTGTGGGACGCGCAGAGCGGCAAGGAATTGCTGACCCTGTCCGGCCACTCGGACAAGGTTCGCGGAGTGGACTTCAGCCCGGATGGCAAGCGTCTCGCCACCGCCAGTAATGACACGACGGCGAAGGTCTGGGACGCGCAGAGCGGCAAGGAATTGCTGACCTTGCGTGGCCACTCGGGCTTTGTTCGCAGCGTGGACTTCAGCCCCGATGGCCAGCTCCTCGCCACCGCCAGTAATGACCAAACGGCAAAGTTGTGGGACGCGCAGAGCGGCAAGGAATTACTGACCCTGCGCGGCCACTCGAACTGGGTTAACGATGTGGCCTTCAGCCCCGATGGCAAGCGCCTCGCCACCGGCAGTGCGGACCAAACGGCGAAGATGTGGGACGCGCAAAGCAGCAAGGCATTGCTGACCCTAAGCGGCCACTCGAACTGGGTTAGGGGTGTGGCCTTCAGCCCCGACGGCAAGCGCCTCGCCACCGCCGGCGGGGACCATCTGGCGAAGGTGTGGGACGCGGAAACCGGCAAGGAATTGCTGACCCTAAGCGGCCACTCGGGCCCTGTTAACAAGGTGGCCTTCAGCCCCGATGGCAAGCGCCTCGCCACTGCCAGTGACGACCAAACAGCGAAGCTGTGGGACGCGCAGAGTGGCGGCGAATTGCTGACCCTGCGCGGCCACTCGGGCTCGGTTAACAAGGTGGTCTTCAGCCCCAACGGCAAGCGCCTCGCCGCCGCCAACGCGGACGGGACTGTTCAGGTCTACACGCTCGACCTCCGCGAATTGCTCAACCTGGCTCGCAGCCGGGTCACCCGCAAATTCACTGCCGAGGAGTGCCAACGCTATTTCCAGTCCGGGACCTGCCCGCCCTTGCCTTAGACTCCGCATGGTGAATCATCAGACCATTCGTTGGTCCCAGCTCAATGGACGTTGCCGAGGGCGGCTCCGGATGCGGCTGATTAGATTAGGGGGTTCCCCACTCATTCGCGCCCTTTGCGAATGAGTGGGCTTTCGGCGTAGCCGGCGCCGCCGGGCGCCCCGCACTCTCTCCACAGCTTTTCCCAGTTCCATATCCCGGACGTCACCGCAATCGGCAACGGGAATCCGAGCTGATGCGCGAGCATACAGACCTGTCCGCGATGGTGAGCTTCGTGAGAAAGCATGTAGCACAGCATTTCCAGGCCAACCGGCCAAGGCCGAGCCCAGCCGTCTCTGCGAAACTTCTCGACGCGGCCCCCACCGCCGCCGAGCGCTTCAGCGAGCATCTCCGCGCAGCGCGCGCCGCTCTCGGCCAGTCCGGCACGAGCCTGCTGCGGCGTGCAGTGTGCGCGGTTGAGCTGGGGTGGAACCTTCAGGTGCCGAGCTGTAAGCCTGACCCACTTGCAGCGGACATTGTGCAGGTGCGTGAAGATCGCCGCAATGGTGCGGACCTTGTTCTTGCGGGGGTTATTGCCGGGCGGTTTGGCTCTCCAGGCAGCAGGGTCCAGATGTTCGATCAGAATCTGGTTCATGCGATCATTGACAAGGAAGATCTGGGCGGCAGAGACCTGGACTGCGGCTCGGCCGAGTTGAGCGTGAACCTGGGGTTGACGAAGCTGGGGTGGACGCGTGGTCACGGCTCCCTACTCCTTGACCAATAGTTAAGAACCCGCTGTTCGCTATCCGCTGCTCGCCAAACTACCCGCGTCCCGCCTGGGGGCCATAGGTCACTCCTAGTGTGGAGGCGGGGCTCTGCGCCGCCTGGGGGCAGTGCTTCCTAAGCGCTAACTCAAGACACAATTCCTTCCAAGTTGCCCATGATACGACAAAAATGTGTGAACGCGGCGCAACAACCTGTAGTGTGGCGTCGTTCTCAATTGACAAACTGCGGACCGGTGGCAGATACTCCAATCGGCGCATGTAGGGTGCATCGGCACGTCGCCGAAGGGCAATGCCCACCTACGCGATCTCATCGTGGAGGCCTACATGCCCGATCTAGAGAACCTCAAAAAGCAAGCCAAGCTCATATTGCGTTGGCATCGCGAACGGCACTATCCCGTCGCCGCACAAATCCGCGCGCTTATGCCTCGTTTCCTAAATATGCCGGACTCGGAGATTCTTGCGGCGAGTTTTAAGCTCAGCGATGCGCAAGAAATGGTCGCGAGACAGCACGGCTTCGATAGTTGGCAAGCCCTCAAAACCGGCCTTTCCACCACATCGCGCAAGGTGAAACCGTCGCCATCCAAAGCGACGATTCTGGGTGCAGAGCCGCAACTGTTTGTCGCCGATATCAAGAGATCATGCGAATTTTTCTGCCAGAAGTTGGGCTTTTCGCTTGTATTCAGTTACGGCGACCCTCCCTACTACGCACAAGTGGGTCGCGACGCGGCGCGCCTCAATCTTAGGTGTGTAGAGGGGCCCGTAATCGAGTCGGTGGTCCGCGATCGTGAGGAACTGTTGTCGGCATCTATGACCGTAGCTACAGCGGATGAGATCAAGCTACTGTTTCTTGAGTTTCAGTCCGCTGGCGTTACCTTTCACCAGAGACTGGAAAAGCAGCCTTGGGGCGCCAAGAAATTCGTCGTCAAAGATCCGGATGGGAATCTGCTGCTGTTTGCTGGAGCCGCGAACTGACAGCCACCAACCCGAAGTGTTGCTGATCGCGCGTGGATGGCCGGCAAACCGGAAACTCTCCTCGACCACCGGAAGCGTCGGTCCCAAGCCTGTAATTCTTAAGTTAGCGGTCATGCTGTAGGTGGAGGCGGGGCTTTGCCTCGCCTGGACGGGACAGAACCCCGTCCCCACGCGTGCCTTGCGAATAGCCAACAGCGGAAAGCAAATCGCTTTCATCCGCTGACTGCTATCAGGTCATCTTCGCCCAGCAGTTCCAGCTCGATCCATCCTTCCACCGGGAGCGCGTCCACCGGGAGGCGGTTTTTCCACAAACTGAAGCGCAGCCGCAAGCGCGTGGTCAGGAACTCGGAACTCTTCGGGCCGCGAACCTTCTGCAGTTCCAAGGGGGCGGCCAGCAGCCAACTCAGCGGAAGACGAAACTCAAAATTGCGGGCGAGGGCCACGCGTACCGCTTCGTTTGCATCTGCCACCTTCACCGCTTCTCCTCCTTGCCCCTCCGTCACCTTCCACGACTGGACGAGCCGACCCGCCACTGCCACGTCAAGGCGGAGCTGCCGCCTTGGACTGGCGGCGCGATTTGTCCACGATTCCACGTTAACGACTATTTCAAACGTATCCTCTGGAACTTTGCTCAGGAAATCTAGGCGGCCATAAACATATTGGTCGTCAATCCCGGCGTAGACCCCATCCAGCAGAACTGCTTGCCGTGCATCGAACCGGAGCGCTGGTCCGCCGTATAGCGGGCCGCTCCCATCCACTCGAAATAGCGCACCATGTCGCCCGTGATTCTTGGGTGAATGTAGGCGCTCTGCGGGGTAAAGGCCGGCCGCGCCTCACCCGCAGTAATGGGCTGTGCCAGATAATCCGGCGGAACTCCGCCTAGCGCCTGGTAAACGTTCGACAGATGCTTGCGATAGAGTTCGTCAAAATCGCGATCGTTGGCCGAGTGGTGCTCTGGTCCGTACCACCAGTTCCAGTCGCTGCCCTCGGCGATCTGGACCTCCTCCCACGCCAACTGGCGCTGCGCCTCGGCCGCTGCCGGGGCCCTGAGCGCATAAAAGTTCCGCGCCTCATACAAGTAGTCCCAGGCCTTGTTGTCTTCTGGAGCCCCAATCCAGACATTGAAGTTGGCGTCGATCCACGATCCCGGCACCAGCGACTTCAACGGAGCCTTGTTCTTGTGCCGCGCAATCGCCTCAGTCATGGTCACCGCGTCGATCCCCGGGTCGCGCTGCAGCGCATCGTAAAATCGGCGCAAGAACTCCCGCCCCGACTGCGGATAGTATTCCCACGCGTTCTCGCCATCCAAAATGATGGGCACCACCGCGTCCCGTCCCTGGGCGAGAATGGGCCGCGCACAGTCTCGAATCTTCTGGATAAGATTGTTAGCGGCATCCTGCGGCGGCATTCCCGAGTACACGAACCCAATCAGGTCGGAGAGGGTGTGATCGCGGAACAGCAAGTGCATCTCGGTGCCGGCGTTCTCATAGCGGTAAATCGTATACAAGCGCTGGGCCAGATCGCCGCTCAGAGTCCCGTTGCCGTCGCGGGAGAAAAAGGTTCCCAGGCTCCGCCCCAACACGCCCTCGTCGGTTGCCATCCAGCGCACACCCAGCTTGTGCGCAATGTCCAGTACCTCTTCGGAGACACTGCCCTCCGACGGCCAAACGCCGCGCGGACGCGCTCCAAACACTTTTTCGTGCAGATCCAGGCCGCGCCACAATTGCTCGCGCGCGTCTTCCGGATGCCGGTAACGGTTCCGCGGCAATGGCAGGCCCGGCGAAGAAACCGCACCCATCTGCGTGTCGCAGAGCAAGGGAAGGATGGGATGATAGAAGGGCGAGGTCGAAATCTCGATCAAACCTTTGCGCGCCGCTTGCGCATGCGCCGGCAAGACGCGGCCCAGCAGTTCCCGCTCTCGCGCGATCACGAAGCGCTGCTCCTCGAACGTGAAGTTCTTGCCCTTGCGGATCAGTTCCGCAATCTCTTTTTCCTCGAGAAAGTACTCATCGAACCATCCGATCTGCGACAGCACCTGGAGGTCGGTGAAGTCCTGCGGCAGGAAATATTTCTCGGCCCGCTCTGGGGACGATCCGGCACTGCGAAATCTCTCAAACAACTCGCGGTATCGCGGATAGCGGCCGATCACATTGACCGGGTGCGCCTGGAAAAGATATTGCAGTGCAAACCGGCGCTCTTCCGGGGTGAGATCCTGCGCCGCACGGCTGGCAACCTGCAGGAATGGATCCTGCGCTTCGCCCGAAACGTACTCCTGAATTTGCCGGATCAGCGAGGGCACCAGATTGACCGTTTGATGCACCCGGGGAAACTCATCCAGCAACTTCACCATCCCGTAGTAATCCTTCAACGCATGCAGGCGCGTCCAGGGCAGCCGATACTGCCCCGTGACCAGATCCTTGTAGAAAGGCTGGTGCTGATGCCAAAGGACCACGACTCGTACTTTCGCCATGACTTCCGCTTTCCTTCAGACCATCGGCAAAATTCAGTATGGCATAAGGATAGTGGGTCAGTTTGCAAAACCGTTAATCATGAAGGCCACGAAGGTACACGAAGGAAACCCCTGAGATCAAACGCCTCCGTGATACTTCGTGGCCTGGGTGGTTGGGGTTTTGGGGGTCGCATCGTAAAACGGCATAAGGCGGCGCGTTATCCGGCTCCCGTTTCGACTACACTAGAACTGGGGTAACAACGGTTCTGGCAGAGAGCGTGGTGAGCCCTCAGGCGCGATTGATTGTCGCAAAAGAAAACAACAATCAACAAAGCCTGCATTCTTGGCGGCCTTGGGGGGCACGGCGGAAAAAGTCGAGATGGTAACCTCAGCCCCTAAAGGGGCGATCGATAATGCGCGACTTGCGGCATCGCTGAAGCGATGCCCTGATACAAAACCGACTTTTTCCGCAGCCTGTAAAGCCGTGGCCTTCCACAAAACCATTTATGCAACCAGTTGACTAGTTCGAGTCCCGGATCGCAACCATGACGCCAAACGCTATCTCCTACGAAACCGCGCCGGTCCGCTACAACGTTTCCCTGCTGACCCCGGAAGATTTTTATTTGTTCAACGAAGGCAGCCACTATCGCATTTACGACAAGATGGGCGCGCACCTGGTCGAGTCCGATGGCAGCCAGGGAGCCGTGTTCAGCCTCTGGGCGCCCAATGCCCGCCGCGTCTCCGTCATCGGCAGCTTCAATAACTGGAATCCCACCTCCCATCAGCTCCAGCCCCGCGGTTCCTCGGGAATCTGGGAAGGCTTCATCCCCGGCATCGTCAAAGGCACGTACTACAAGTTCCATATCGACTCGAACCACCACGGCTATCGCACCGACCGCGCCGATCCGGTTGCCCTCTATGCGGAAAAGCCGCCGCGCACCGCTTCCGTCGTTTGGGACCTTGACTACTCGTGGAACGACGGCGCTTATCTGGCAAACCGCGGCGCTGCCCATTCGAGCCACGCGCCCATCTCCATCTACGAGGTTCACCTCGGCTCCTGGATGCGCGTTCCCGAAGAGCACAACCGCCCGCTCACCTACCGCGAGATCGCGCCTAAGCTCGCTGCCCACGTCAACCGCATGGGCTTCACCCACGTCGAACTGCTCCCCATCATGGAGCACCCGTTCTACGGCTCCTGGGGATACCAAACCACGGGCTATTTCGCGCCCACCGCCCGTTACGGAACGCCGCAGGATTTTATGTACTTTGTTGACTATCTCCACCAGCACAACATCGGCGTGATTCTCGACTGGGTCCCTTCGCACTTCCCTTCCGACGGCCACGGCCTAGCCTTCTTCGACGGCACCCATCTGTTCGAGCACTCCGACTCGCGCCAGGGCTTCCATCCCGACTGGAAGACTCACATCTTCAACTACGGGCGCGCAGAGGTCCGCAGCTTCCTCCTGTCGAGCGCCATGTTCTGGCTCGACAAATATCATGTTGACGGCCTGCGCGTGGATGCGGTCGCTTCCATGCTCTATCTCGACTACTCGCGCCAGCCCGGCCAGTGGATTCCCAACCAATACGGCGGCCGCGAAAACTTGGAGGCCATTGACTTCCTCCGCCGCTTCAACCTCGAAGCCTACAAGGAGCATTCCGATATTCAGACTTATGCCGAGGAATCGACCGCCTATCCCATGGTTTCCCGGCCCACGCATCTTGGCGGTCTGGGCTTTGGCTTCAAATGGGACATGGGCTGGATGCACGACACGCTGAAATACTTCCAGCAGGATCCCATCCATCGCCAGTATCACCACAACAAACTCACCTTCCGGATGCTCTATTCGTTCCATGAGAACTTTGTGCTGCCGCTCAGCCACGACGAGGTCGTGCACGGCAAAGGTTCCCTCATCGGCAAAATGCCCGGCGATGAATGGCAGCGCTTCGCCAACCTGCGCCTGCTCTATGCCTACATGTTTGCCCAGCCGGGCAAGAAGCTGCTCTTCATGGGCGCGGAGTTTGGCCAAGTCAGCGAGTGGTCGCACGACCGCAGTCTCGACTGGGACGTGCTCCAGTACCCGGTGCACAGCGGCCTGATGGCCTGGGTCGAGCAACTCAATCGCCTTTACCGCGAACAGCAGCCGCTGCACTGGTTCGACAACGATCCCCGCGGCTTCGAGTGGGTGGACTGCAACGATGCGCCTCACAGCATTGTGTCTCTGCTGCGCAAGGGCCAGTCGGAAGACGATTGCCTGCTGATCGTCTGTAATTTCACCCCCGTCCCCAGATTGGGCTACCGGGTGGGAGTTCCGCACGGAGGTTACTGGAGAGAACTTCTCAACAGCGATGGCAAAGAATACCACGGCACGGGCATCGGCAATATGGGAGGGACGGAAGCGTTGCCAGAGTCCACCCACGGGCGGCCCTATACCCTGCGTTTGACGTTGCCGCCGCTCAGCGCGCTGTTCCTGAAGAGAAGTTAGCTGGGTTTAAGGGCGTAGCGTACCCACGTTTCGCGCCTTTCGAAATCCGGGTGCCAGCCGGCCACTTACTTCTTACTTCCGCCCCGTCCTTGTGACCAATGTCCTTGACACCCCGAGTTACAATAAAAGTAGTGCAGTCCAATCTGCGAGCCGCTCTTTGACAACCGGGCGCCCCCACCCGACGTGTGGGCTGCCTCGAACAAAGATCGCGTCGTGAATGCGGGAACTGGGACGCTAAGTCTTTGAGTAATAAATACTTTACCTATAAGTCCTTATTCCTCAAAGACCTGGCAGGCAGATGTCGCTAAGTCTTTGAGTCTAAAAGACCGCACCGAGGGGGGTGGGGTCTCACAGGAACCAATGCTTCGCCGGATGGGTGAGAAGCCAAGGCGCTAACTCCCACGCGCTCAAGACTTTGCCTATAAGTCCTTATTCCCCAAAGACCTGGCGGGAGATTTTGGCTAAGTCTAAGGATTCCAAAAGACCGGGTGGGGGAGGGGTACCGTTACCAACTAGTAAACAAAATCCGCTTCGGTTTGTGCTCCAGCGCCGAACCGTTCGCTCCCGAGAATCTGCGCAAGCGCCGCCGAATCATATCCAAGCTCGTAGCGCGGTAGCTCGAGCTCGTAGCGCGAAGCTCGTGGCTCGAAGTTCGAAGCTCGCAGCTCTACTTCCACGTCCCCACGTAGGTCACCAAATCCTCGAGCTTCGCGTTACGCAGAATTTCCCTCACCGCGGCGCGACCAATGTGCGGCGCAATCGGCTTGTCGCTTTCTGCAATCGCCCAGGCTGTTGCCGCTAGAATCGCCGCACCCGCCTTAAGGTCCAGAGGATCAACCTTGTCGAAAGTGTCGCTGGCTTTGTGGTGGATCTCAAAATACTTTGTCATGTCCACCCACAAATCGAGCGCCGGGATTCCCTGCAACATAAACGGACCATGATCTGTGTCGTAGCTTATGTCCATCGACAAATCGCCGCCGCTTAAGTCTTTCAGGAGCCCATCGCTCCACGGCTGCATTGCCTGCTTCAGATCGGCGCGGCCTTCGACCTTCCATCCCTTTGGATGTCCCGCTCCGTTATCGTCATTCAGAACCGCGACGCACTTGCCCAACTCCTTCTTGTGAGCCTGAGTGTAGGCATACGATCCGAGCATCCCCTGTTCTTCCCCACCCCAGAGCACAAAGCGCACACTGCGCCGCGGAGGCTTTCCCAGCGCCATCATGGCTCGCGCCACTTCCAGCACGCTCACCGCGCCAGCTCCGTCGTCCTCGGCGCCCGTGCCGAAATCCCACGAGTCCAGATGCGCGCCGATCAGGATCCACTCGTCAGGCCGCTCGCGCCCGCGAATCTCCGCCACGACATTGTTGACGGTGGTTTCTCCCGAGGTCTTGTTCTCGACCGTCAAATGCACTTGCACTGGGCCGCGCTTCAGTTCCCGCTGGATCAGCTCTCCATCTTCCATTCCGACACCGGCAATGGGCAGCGGCAGCAACCTTGCGCCCCACGAACTGTCGTGCGCATTCAGAACGTTGCTCTTCTCGCGGTCCGGCGCCAGCACAGCCAAAACGCCCGCGCTCTCGAATTCGGGCCAAGCCGCATCGAGCTTGGCCAAACCCTTCGCGATGTCGTCCCCGACGATCTTGCCGGTATCGAGAAAGACGATCTTTCCGCGCAGTTCGTCGGCTCGCAATCGCAGCGTCTCCACCGACGGGTCTTCCACCAGAACGACCGCGCCCTCGACACCTCCTGCTGGAGTTGACGGTGTCCACCCGACTGAGGCCACGGTCAACCTCCGCGCCAGCGGGGCCAACATTGCGCCGCTGGCTGTTCCACGTTGCCACCCAGCCTCGATCGTGAACGGCTCCAGCCGCACGTTCTCAATCCCATAGCTGCGGAACTTCGCGGCTGCCCATTCCGTGGCCTGCACATACGCCGGAGAGCCAGTTACCCTGCCTCCGATCCCGTCGGCCAGTTCTGCCAGAGTAGACATCGCTGGCCCGCTATAAATCGACGCTGCCAGCCGGTCCGTTACCGGCTTCACGTCCGCCGGTTGCTGCGACCAGCTCAACGCCGCAATCACCGACCAAGCGCCCAGCACCACAACTTTGCCCGCGCGTCGTAATTTCATTTCTCCTCCGAATTGAATTCGGCATTCTCCCCGAACTAAGCCTGCATTGCAAACCCCGCCCCGTGCTAGACTCCAAATCAGCTACCAACGTGCGGATGCGCATCCTCACCCGCTATATCCTGGGAGAAGTCGTCTCCCACGCGCTGATCGGCGCCGCCGTCTTCACGTTCATTCTCTTTACCCGCGATCTCGGCCGCATTCTGGAACTGGTCGTCCGCAACAGCGCGCCCTTGCCCAGCATCGCGGAAATCTTTTTCTTCACCGTCCCGGTTGCGCTGACCTACACGATTCCCATGGGGGTGCTGGTCGGCATCCTCATTGGCTTGAGCCGCCTGGCGGCCGACAGTGAAGTCACAGCCATGCGCGCCAGCGGTCTAAGTGTGTGGACGTTCCTCCGGGTCACGTCTATTTTCGTTGTGGTCGCCTGGCTGCTGGCGCTCGCCAACAGCGTCTATGTCGCGCCGCGTTCTCTGGCCTCGCTCGGAGAACTTCAAAACCGGCTCCGCTCCTCGCAAGCGTCGTTCGAAGTCCAGCCGCGCGTGTTTTATGAAGGCTTTCCGAAAATTGTCCTCTACGTAGAGGACGTCAAAGCTCAGGCCGGGGGCGCGCTCTGGTATGGCGTGTTCCTTGCCGATCTCTCCGACGCATCCGCACCCCGCATCACCCTCGCACGTGAAGGTCTGCTGGTCAGCCAGGGCCCGGACCGGCTCGACCTTCATCTCACCGACGGTTCCACCCACGAGAGCGACCCGAAGAATGCGGACCAGTATCAGATCTCCACTTTTCAGACCACTGACATCCCGATCCAGGTCCCAGCCGCTCAAAACGGCCAGCAGACCGAAACCGCTACGCTCGGCGAAATGAAGGTTGCCGACCTGCTCCGGGCCACGCGCGCCGCCGATGCCAATACGCGCCGCTGGTCTCTGATCGAATTCCACCGGCGCCTCGCCTTGCCTACCGCTTGTTTGGTTCTCGCCATGGTCGGCATTCCGCTTGGCCTCTCGTCGAAGAAAGGCGGCAAGTCGAGCGGGTTTGTCATCACCATTCTTCTGGTCTTTCTTTACTATTCGATTTCTTTGATCGGAGTCTCGCTGGCGCGCCAGGCGCGGATTTCCGCCAGTGCCGGCGTCTGGCTTGCCGACTTTGTTTTCCTGGTCGGCGGCGCCCTACTGCTCTGGCAATCCGAGCGCCGGCCGCTCACTCTTTCCTGGCTCAAGGCTTCGAAGACCAAAGTCTCAGGAATCGAAACCGCGAAGCTGGAAGTTTCGCCATCGCC
>Ga0187818_10000121_pt1 | contig 22927 bp, 10 predicted proteins | sample NC_wetland_sal_i_14_FD_130581 | JGI IMG/M metagenome (GOLD analysis project Ga0187818, IMG submission 130581) | Wetland sediment microbial communities from Neuse River Estuary, North Carolina, USA - SO4_3 | ecosystem: Environmental > Aquatic > Freshwater > Wetlands > Sediment | place: USA... | reverse complement strand
CCTCACCTGGTCGAGGGCCACTTTGAAGGAGAGAACGTCAATCTTGGCGAAGACTTTGTGGTGACCTACGATCTCGATCCCGCCGCCTCTGACACGCTGCAGCTGCTGACTTACAGAAATCCGGTCAGCGGCCAGCCGTCTCCGACGGAGACCGCGCCCGTCCGCAGCGTAAACGAACCGGGGTTTTTCGAAGCAGAGGCTCTGCTGGGTTTCGGGAACGCGCCCGCTCCTTCCGGAACGGCGGTCGGCGGCGTGCCCAAGACCGTGATCGTGCTGTTCGATACGTCGCTGTCCATGCAATGGGAGAAGCTGGAGCGGAGCTACCAGGCTCTCGAAACTCTCTTGCACACGCTGCGGCCGGCCGATCACTTCGGGCTGGTGCTCTTCAACTCGGAAACGCAGGTTGTGCCGGTAGCTCTAGCGGATGCGAGCGGCGTTCAACATGCGATTGAGGCGGTCCGCTCCAGCCGCCTGCGGGGCGGCACCGATCTGCAGCGCGCGCTCAAGACCGGGCTGGAACAGGCCTCCGCGCCCGGCGCAAGCAATACCTATCTGGTCATCCTGAGTGATGGCGGAGCGACCCGCGGTCCGATCCAGAATGGCAAACTGGCGGCCTGGTATGCCTCCGCCTGGAGTCAACTCCCCGACACGCAACGTCCTCGAACCTACAGTCTCGCTGTCGGTGACGACGCCAACCTTCCGCTGTTTCGCATGCTCGCGCATCAGGACGGCCTGTTGGAACAAGTCCTCTCCACCGAGCCGATGGAATTCAAGCTGAATTCATTTCTCTCGAAGATCGGCCGCAGCCCCATCGGCCAACTCGGTCTTTCCATTACTCCGGATGCGGCGGTGGACACGGTTTACCCGCTGCAGGCCGCAACCTTCTCGGGATCGCTGGCTTCCTGGGTCGGCCGTTATCAGAAGGCGCAGGACAACGTGAGTTTCACCGCCCACGGCGTGCGTGACGGTGCTGCGCTTCAGATGACAGGAAAGACCAGTCTGCCGCGGGAGTCGCTCGACCATCCGCAGTTGCCGCGCCTGTGGGCGCGCGCCCGCGTGGATGCGCTGCTCGAAAAAATCGAGCGCGACGGCGAAGACCAGGCCACGATTGACGAAATCATCCGCCTCGCCCGCCAATACAAATTTGTAACTCCCTATACGTCGTTTCTGGCTGTTCCGCGGGCTCTGTTGCGGCCTCGAGTAATCCGGCCGGGCGATCCGGTGCTTCGCGTCAAAACCGATGAATCCATCGTCTCCGTCATTGCGCTGTTTCCGTTCGGGCTGGTGCAGCCGCTGCGCTATCTCTCCGCGGAAGATATCTGGCAGACGCGCTTCCTGGCGCCCACCGACATGCAGGATGGAACCTATACCGTGCGCCTGATTCTGCGTGATCAAGCGGGGCATACCTACCGCGAGTCCAAGACCTTCGTGATCGCCAGCAAGCCTCCGGTCGTGCAGGTCAGACTCGACCGCAAGCGCTTTCAGCGCGGTCAAACCATTGATCTCAGGGTCAACGCATCCGAGACCACGCGCACGCTCGTGGCGCGAATGGAAGGGGCAGTGCCGGTCGTCTTGCGCTGGGACCAGAGAGCCGCGGCCAACGCCGGCGCGTTAACCATTCCCGAGCAAACCATCCCCGGCACCTACAAGTTGACCGTCACGGCCGAGGACATTGCCCACAACATTGGTACGCAGGAGGTGCAGATTGAAGTACTTCCTTGATTCTCCGTCCCGGCGCATGCGCTGGCTCGCTCTGGTGGTTTTCGTCGCCGCCATCGGCGCCGTCTCTGCCCTTGGCGAACTGCCCCGGTGGATTCGCAACATCGAGGCGAGCAGCGCCGTCGAAGCTGCCTTCTTTCGGATGATGTCGTTGCCCAATGGCGACGTTCTGTTTCGCCGGCCTCCGCGCGAGACGCGCCCGGCGTTGGCCGATCTGATCAAAGCTCAGCCGCACAGCGCCGATCTGTATTCGCTGCGCGCGCTCGAAGATGAACAGCAGCTCGATTTCACGGCAGCCGAGTCGGATTGGAAAGCGTACGCCGAAAACTCTTCCGACAAGGTGAGCGCCCAACTCGCGCTCGCGGATTTCTACCATCGCCGTCTGCGCCCGCAGGACGAGATTAAGACTCTATCGCTGGTTGCAAACGCGCCTCCGATCGCGGCAGAGAAGCTGACCTCGCCCGCGCAGCAGCGCTCCTGGCAGGCGTTTGAGCGCATCTTCGGAGTCATCGAAGCACAGGGATTGCCCAAGGACGTCCCAATCGCGCAATATCGCGCCTGGATCAGCCGCTATCCCGACGAGCCTTCGCTCTACGCGCGCTTTCTGCAATTCCTGGTCGCGGCGAAAGAATATGCCGTCGCCGGACAACTGATTGCCGGATACCGCAAGCAGTTTCCCAATGACCAGATCTTTCCGGTGAAAGCGAACGCCATGGTGGAATATCGGCGGGGCTCAGTTCGTGAAGGCTTGTCAGTCTATGAGCAGAGCTTTCAGCCGCTTTGGGATCCGCAGCTGGTGAAGAGTTATTTCGATCTCCTGCGCGACACGCAGAACCTGCGCAAGTTTCGCGACGATGCGCATGCCGCACTGGTCGCCAATCCGCAGGATCTGAACGCCACCGCGCGCACCTTTTATTACTATCAGCAGCAGGGCAAGACCGATGCCGCGCAGCAGGCCATCAGTGATTTCCGCCTGCACAAGGAAGCCGGCAAATCGCCCTGGACGTCGCGAGAACTCTACGTCTGCGCGCGTCTGCTCGAGGACATCCACGCTTACCCCGAGTCGGCTCGTTATTACTTCGCGCTCTACAACAGCACCGGCATGCCCGACGCGCAGGAGAAGGCGATTGCCGGCCTCACCAGTCTTTTGCTCACTGGGCCCGAAACTTCCATTCGTCTCGGCTCCGGCGAACTCTCCATGTATCGCGACATCGGCACCATGGATCAGGGGCCCGGCTATCTGAACGGAATTCTTTCCCTGATCCTTAACAGCACGCAGCCCGCCCAACAGTATTCCGATGAAGAGCAGCGCGCGGTGCCCTACTTCCATCGGTCGCGCGCTGCGGAATTGCTGACATTGCTGGACGCGAAGTTTCCCAAGTCCGACGAGCGTCCTGTTCTGCACGCACAACTGCTCGAGTTCTATGCCAACGCGGGCGAGAGTGACGCGGTGATTCAAGGCGGACACGATTTTCTGGCGAATTTTCCCGGTGCTTCCGAACGCACGTCCGTGGCGTTGCTGATGGCCGATGCCTACGCGCGCAAGAGTGACACCCAGAATGAATTCGCGATCTACGATGCCGTTCTCAAGGAACTTGCTGCCAAAGCGCAGAGTGTGCCGCTCGGGTCGGCCGAGGGATCGGAATACAACTACGCCGCTCCTTCGCAGTACGCCGGTGAGGCGAACTCAGCCGAAGCGGAAGGTGAGGAGGGCGGAGAAGAGCAAGGCGAGACTCCCGAACAGAATGCCGCACCGCGGCGGAAAGTCAGCCAGTCTTTTCAATTGGGTGCGACAACGTCGCCCACGCGGCAGGCGGGCGCCCGTTCGCCGGAATACGCCCGCGTCCTGGAGCGTTACCTCGCGCGCCTGGTGCAGATGAAACAGATTCCGACCGCGCTCTCGGTGCTGAGCCGCGAGATTGAGCGCAATCCCGATGATCCCGGTCTCTACGAACGCATGGCCGTGTTTCTCGATCAGAATCGGCTGGGCAGCCAGCAGGAGGAAATCTATCGCCGGGCCATTGCCCGTTTTCCCGATAAGTCGTGGTACGACAAACTGGCGCGCTTCTACCTGCGCTACCGGAGAGACTCGGATTTCGCGCAGTTGACTCGCGACGCGGTCAAGAGCTTTGAGGGGAACGACCTTGAGCAGTACTTCAGCCACGTGGTTGGGGGCTCTCCCGCGCTGTACCTGAGCCTGAACCAATACGCCCATCAGCGCTTCCCGCATAATCCAGTTTTTGTTCGCAACCTTCTTTCTGCTTACCTGTCGCCCCCAACCCGCGATCTGGCTGCCTGGGAGGCTTTGCTGCGCCAGCATTGGTTTGAAGATGCGGCGCTGCGCAACCAGTTCTTCGAATTCCTTTCCAGCAGGCATAAGCTGGAAGCTGAACTCGGCGCCCTGCGCCAGATCGCGCCCGATGCCGCCCGTTGGGAGAAGAACCCCGCGGCTGCTGACTTCCTCGCGTACGCTAACTTGTGGCGCTCGCACTTCGAAGAAAGCGCGCCCATGCTGAAGTCGCTCGCCGCGCAGTATCCGGCGGAGACCGAAATCGCCAATACCGCTTCTTCCGTCTATCGTTCGCTCGCCTACTTCGAGCCTGCCGACACCGCGATTGCCGCGAAGATCGGAGACAACCTTCTCCAGGCCAACCCCGGCGATACCGAGATTATGGCGCGCATCGGTGACATCTACGCCGACCGCGAACAGTTCGCGCAAGCTGCTCCCTACTGGGAGCGCATTCCCGGGGTCGCTCCCGGCCAGGCTGGAGGATATCTTGAAGCGGCCACGATCTATTGGGACTATTTCGATTTTGACAATGCGATGCGGTTGCTGGGCAAGGGCCGCGATCGCCTGGGCAATGCGAGCCTGTACTCTTACGAGGCGGGTGCGATCTATGAGAATCAGCGCGACTACTCCCGCGCTGTCGGCGAGTACGTGAAAGGGGCGCTGGGCGCTCCGGAATCGTCGGCCGAGTCCCGCCTGCTGCAGTTGGCGCGCCGTCCCAAGTTCCGCGACCTGGTGGATCAGAGCACTGCAAGAATCGCCACCCCGCCCAATCCCTCCATGCCCGCAGTGTATTTGCGGGTGAAGGTCCTGGAGGCGCAGGAGCGCAAACCGGAGATGGAATCCTTCCTCGATTCCATTGTGAGTGGCACAACCTCCATCGAGCAGGCTGAAGAGATTGAGACTCTGGCGCAACAGAAGTCGCTCGAAGCGGTGCGCCAGCACGCTCTCGAAAAGCAGGCCGCGCTGACCACGGACCCGGTTACTCGGCTGCAATTGCGTTATGCCTTGATCCAGCTATACGAGAGCCGCAAAGACTTCACGGCGGCGCAGAAGAACGTCGAAGCGCTCTACCACGAGAATCCGAAGATTCTCGGCGTGGTTCGTTCCACGGCCGACTTTTACTGGCGCATGAAGATGCAGACGCAGGCTATTTCGGTTCTGCTGCAGGCCGCGAAGGATGCATATCCGGCTCTCAGCACGCAATTTACCTACGAAGCCGCGCGGAAATCCACCGACGCAAAGCAGTTCCAGCAGGCGCGCGACCTGCTTACTGGGCTGTTGAAGGACTCTCCCTACAACGGCGAATACCTGGCCGCGATGGCCGACACGTACGCTCAAGCCGGCGACGACCACGGTCTTGAGCAGTTCTATCTCGAGAAGATCGCGCTGTTTCGGAGCGCGCCGCTCCCGGCCGACGTGCGCAAGGCGCAGATTGCAGCCTTGCGCCGCGGCCTCATCCCTGCACTCACCCGCATGAATAACTATTCAGGCGCGGTGGATCAGTACATCGAGCTCATCAACAACTATCCCGAGGATGATGCTCTGGTCACCGAGGCCGCCTTGTATGCCCTGCGCTACCAGCGGCAGCAGCAACTCGTTGGTTTCTACGCCAAGACCGTAGCCCAGTCGCCGCGCGACTATCGCTGGTCGATGGTGCTGGCACGCATCCAAACGAATCTCGAGGACTATCCCGCCGCCATCGACACCTACGCCAAATCGATCGCCATCCGGCCCGACCGCGCCGACCTCTACACCGCGCGCGCCGGGCTGGAAGAACGCCTGATGCGTTTTGACGAAGCCGCCGCTGACTACGAACACATTTATCAACTGGCTTACAAAGATCCGCAGTGGATGGAAAAGGTCGCCGCCGTTCGCGCCCGGCAGGGCAAGATCAAGGAAGTAGTCGCGGCGCTGCAGGCTGCGCTGATCGACGGGCGCACCGAAAACGCGGGCAATTACTTCGAAGTGGCGCGGCGCCTGGAGAGCTGGGGAATGCTGGAGCAAGCCCGCGGTTTCGCCGAGCAGGGCGTATCGAAGGCCGGCGTCGATCTTCTGGCAAACGTCGAGCAACACGCCGGCGCGAGGGTCTATGTCCGCATCATGACTCGTTTGCGCCAGCATGAACAGGCCTACGCGACTCTGCAGAAGGCGTTAGAAGAATCCGCTGCGAACTTACCCGTCCTCAAAGAGCAGGTGGAGAAGCAGGGAGTCGTCGGACTCACCGACGCGCAATGGCGCGAGAACGTGCGGCGCAACCGCATCGAGACCGCGCGTACCGGAATGGCAGGCGCTCTTGAGGAAATGGGGAGCACTGTCAATGCGTACTTTACGCCCGAGGAGCGGCTCGCCTTCTCCAACTTCGCCGAATCCCGGCGCAACGGGATGAATCTCGCCGATTTGGAAAAGTTCGCGATTCCCTTGGCCGAGAGCGCAGCTCTGGCCGATCAGGAAGCCCGTTGGCGCTTCGAACTGATGATGCGGCAAGCCCCGGTGCCAAACTCCTATCCCAACACCCAACCGTTCATCGACCTGCAACGGCGCCGCGGCCGCTTCTCGGAACTCGGTCCGCAGATGGAGCAATTCGCTGGTGCAGTACAGCCGATACAACGATCCGCTCCCTTGCTCGCGGCAGCCGATGCCTACCGCTCCGCCGGCGACGAAGCGAACGAATTGCGTGTGCTCTCAACTGTCTTTTCCGCGAATGGTCTGGATACTACGCGACAGCAGCGGTTCTTTCAGTCGCTGCTGGCGCGGCAGCCGGAGGAACTCGTGCGCATCGCGGCGACCTGGCCGAACGCATCGGGTGAGCAGGCCGCCAACTACGCCGTCGCTCACGGTAGTGCCGTGCTTTCCCACGCCGTAGTGGAACGCCGCGGCAAAGCTCGTCCGCCGGTCTGGACAAAGTCCTACAACGCTCTGGTTGGACTTTACTTCTCGGAGCCGACGCCCGAAGTCAACAATGCCTTCTTGAGTGCCCTAGGCGACGATCCCATCAGCGCGCGCCTCGCCAAGCCGGTGGATCGTAACCAGCGGTTGGCGGGAAACATCTGGTTCTACTATGGGTCGCGTTACGGCGAATACCTGGGCACCTCGAAGCTGGGCAACCCGGAAGATTTCCTTCCGGCAATTCTCGAGGAGAGCCCTGCGAGCGCCACCGGATACCTGACTCTTGCCGATTACTACGCGGGCGCCGGTGATACGAAGCGCGCCATTGACGACTACAACCACACCCTCGAACTTTCTCCCAGCCGTCCCGATGTCTATGACAGCCTGGCTCTCGCGTACTACAAGCAGGGAGATCGTGCCGCCGCGCTGGCCCAATGGAAGCAGGCTCTCGCCGTGCTTTCTGCGCAGCTGAACGGTGCGCGCGCTCCGGAAAGTTTCTGGAGAGATTTCGGGCGCACCTGCGATCAACTGTATGCCCACCATCTGTTTGCGGAACTTAAACCCGAGGCCGACACGATCGTCCGTACTTATCTCCGCCGCAATGGCACGTGGCTCTCGAATGCCGTGCTGCATTCTGTCTATGCCGCGCAGGGAGATCCCGCGTCCGCCACGGCCTGGCTTCTGGATGTCTCTTCGTTGGCGCCAGAACCGGCGCGCGTTCTCGCCGATGTCGCCGACGCTTCCTGGATTCCGCTGGCGCAGCGCGCCCCCATTTACCAGCGCATCATCGAATCGAAGGAAAGTGCAGTCTCGAAGTTGAACGGTCTCGAGCGGCAATATGCCGAACAAGACCTTGATTCCTGGCGCGTGCGCTGGGTCCAGTACCTGGTACGCACCAAGCAGTACGCGCTGGCGGCGGCCGCGATCGCCGCTCTGCCCCAGGAGACTCGCACCGCGCAGGGGACCACGCTGGTTCCGCTCGAATTGCAGGTTGCGGCGCAGCTTGGAACGTTGGATGCAAAACTCGCGGCCTATCGGTCGGAGCCCGACAGCGCACCCGCCCCGGAAATCCTGCGCAGCGCTGCACGCCGGCTATTGGAAGCCAGCGACAAACAATCCGCGCGCAAGATTCTCGAACTTGTTTTCGCCCGCGAGATCGAAGAACACCGGCTGGTCGCAGCCAACTTCCTCGGCCTCGCCGAGATCCGGTTGGCTTCCGGCGACACTGCGGGCGCCCTCGATCTGCTCCGTCGTCTGGTCGTCGCGGTCGGGAATCCGTTCGAGAATCTCGATCCTGCTGCCGCGCTGCTGGAGAAGACCGGACACAATGCCGAAGCTATCGAATTTCTCGACCAGCTCGTCAAGTCGGCGCCCTGGGATCCGTCGTATCGCCTGCGTCTCGCCAAGGCACAACTCGCCGCCGGCACAAACGCTGCCGCCGCACAGGAAGCGCTCGCCACGATCGCCGCAGGGCCGGGCACGTCCTACGATCTGCGTCTCAAGGCCGCGGTTGCGCTGGCGGGCCACCCGCACTCCGATCTGGGCAGCGGGGAACTTAACCTACTTGCCGGCAGTCCGACAACGATCTTGGCTCCGGCCGCGGATAAATTCTACTTCTACGAGGCTCGCATCAAGGCTGCCCAGAACGCGACTGACTCGCAAACCAGGATTCAGCTCCTGAGCCACGGCATCATTGACTTCCCCCGCCGCGACGAAGCCCGTGTGCCCCTGTTCGAGGCTGCCAGAAGTGTGGAGTCGAATGAATATGCGCTCGGGGTCCTCGAACCCATGTTCCAGTTCGTGCGCAACTACGCTCCCGAGGCCGCCAATGAAGAGGAACAGATCATCAGCTCGGGCGAAGAGGAAGAGGAGAGCGGCGAGGAATCGAATGCTCCGGCTGCTGCGACTGTAAAGCTTTCTCGCGCTCAGCAAGCGCAGGTTGCGCAGATGGTCGGCGACACCATGACCCGCCTCAAGCGGCTCGCCGATGCTCTGTCTTATTACCAAACGGCGCGCCAGTTGGAGAATTCACCGGCAATCCGCAAGGCGTTGCTCCGCAAAATCGCGGATGCGAGAGCGGCCTTGCGGATTGAACGCCAGAACGCGGCGCGCCAGCCGCTTCTGCATGAAGCGCTGGAGCAGGATCGTGTGGTTCGGCCTCAACTTCTGGCCCGCGTCACTCCCGCGTCCAAAGCCGCTACGGCGAAAGGAGGCGTCAAGCCATGAAACGCATCGCCATTGGATTCTGCATCGCTCTTGTGTTTGCCGGAATCGGGTGGGCCGCGTATCGCGCCGCCGCGCCATCCACGCAGGCGCTGTCCAAGTACGTTCCGGGCGGCCCGCTCCTTTACCTGGAGGCCAAGGACTTCTCGTCACTTCTCCAGGATTGGAATTCCTCGCCGCAGAAAGCGCAGTGGATTCAGGGTAGCAACTACGAAGTCTTTTCCCGTTCCCGGCTTTTCTTGCGCCTGAAGGGAGCCAGCGATCAGTTCGCCGCCGCCGCCGGCCTTCCTCCAGACATGGACTTTCTTTCTCAGGTCGCCGGCGAGCATAGCGCTCTGGCCCTCTACGATATCGGCAACCTCCAGTTCCTTTACATCGCGTATCTCCCGTCCGCCAAATCCATGCAGACGACGTTGTGGCAGACGCGGGCGAAGTTCGAGCCGCGCAACGCAGGGGGTGTGGAGTTTTACCTGCGCCGCGATCCAGCCTCACAGCGCGAAGTTGCTTTTGCGGTTTCGGGCGACTATCTCTTGCTCGCCACGCGTGAGGACTTGATGGCCGGTGCGCTGCAACTCATGTCGGGCAAGCCCGATCGAACAGTCGAGAGTGAGCAGTGGTGGGCGCAATCTACCGCCGCGGCCGGAAAGCCCGGCGACCTGCGTCTGGTGATGGACTTGGAAAAGCTGGTGCCCAACGGTTATTTCCGCACGTATTGGGTGCAGCAGAACATTACGGACCTTTCGCAATACTCCGCCGCTGTTTCGGACCTGTTTCGCTCCCGCACGGTTTACCGCGAGGAGCGAGTGTTGATCAGAAAGAAGGAATTGGAGCGGACAGCTTCCGCCGACGGACTTGCGGCCGCGGCCGACCTTGCGCGCCTTGTTCCTGCCGATGCCGGCGTCTACATCGCGGCCGCCAACCCCTCGTCGGATGCCTGCTTTGCCCTGCTTGAAACCAAGCTTCTGGCGCCGCATTTGGGGCCCGCGCCTCCTTCGCAAATCGCGCCTCAGGTGCAGCTCACGTCAGGAGAACAAGGCGGAGGCTCCGATCTCGAGACGCGCATCGATCAGGCCCCAGCCGAACGTCCCGTCACTCAATCCACGTCGGCGCTGAAGGATTTGCTCGACAAGACGCCGATTCTGGCTTCGCTTCAGGTGCAATCTTCCACACGCGACCAGGCGGGGGTTTTCGTTCGACTCCACTCCGCCGTGGCGCTGATCGCAGCTTCGGATTGGAGCGAGTCCGCCGTTCAGGCCGCTCTTACCGATTTCGTGCAGCCCGGCGTCACTGCCAGCCAGTTTGGCCTTGCCTGGCAGCAGAAATCCGGATATCAGGAACTCGACGGCCTGTGGCCCCTGGTCGTTTCGATTCATGGGAAGTACTTGTTGCTGAGCGACGATCCGGGCCTGATCGAGCCCATGCTCGCCAACTTCAACCGCAAGTCTGATCGCAAGCCCGCGGAATTTCTCGCCGGATTCAATCATCAGCGCGAGCGTTCCAACTTCGCTCGCTTCACAGGTTTGGTCGACCGGCCCACCGTGGGTGAGTCCGACGCGCAAAATACGGAACATCAACCACAATTCTTTTCCGAAAACATGGCAAGCTTCAGCAGGATACTGGCCGGGGTTTCCGCGGAGCGCATCGAAGTCCGCAGCGAAGGAGGTAAGGTGCGCCAGACCGTCACCTACGAATGGTCGGAGTAAAACACATCGCTCTGCCGCTGGCGTTGAGCCTGCTGGCGCTGTCGCCCTCGGGCAGCAGCGCCGGGCCTCCCCTAGCGGATCGCGCCGATAACTCCGAGACGTCACTGTTTGCGCAGTCTGCTGCCCAGGCATTGAACCGCGGCTTCCCCAGCCGCGACATTTCTTTTCTGTTGCTCGACGTTCATACTGGCCGGGTGCTGGCTTCGCGCTGGGAGCATCCCGATACCCCAATTGCAATGGGATCGCTGGTGAAGCCTTTCACCGCGCTTGCCTATGGCGAGCAGCACGACTTTCAATACCCGAGCCATACCTGCCGCGGGACCGCCACCGGGTGCTGGCTGCCTCGCGGACACGGCGACGTCGATCTCACCGGCGCCATTGCTCACTCGTGCAATTCTTACTTCCGCATGCTCACTGAAGATTTGACCGCGGCCGACGTTTCTCCGACCGCAAGCCGCTTCGGGCTTGAGCCTCCTCGCCGCGACGCGACTGGATCGCAACTGGCCGGTCTTGGCGCGCATTGGCGAACTTCGCCGCTACACATGGCTCGCGCCTATCTGGAACTGGTTCGCCGGGGTCAGCAGCCCGGCGTGAACCAGGTTCTTGAGGGCATGGCGGAGTCGGCCCGGCATGGAACGGGTGCGGAAGTGCATCGCGTTCTGCCGTTTCCGGACGTGCTCGTGAAAACCGGGACGGCGGCGTGCACTCACTCCCGGCGCGCCGCTGGCGACGGCTTCACCGTGGTACTCATGCCCGCAGATGACCCGCAGATTCTGCTGATGGTTCGAGTTCACGGAGTCCCCGGCGCGCAAGCAGCGAAAACGGCCGGCCAAATGCTTCGCCGGATCGAGGATTAGCCTCGCATGCGAATGAAATTCACCGGGATCACGCGCATTTCACTTTCAGGGCTCTCATCCGCATTGATCTCACTCGGCGTAATTGTTTCAATTCCCTCATTCCCGACTGTTCCTCAGGCCGCTCCCGCTCGCGCCGCGTCGGGCTACGTTAGCATCGGCGTGCTTGGCTTGTTTCATCCCCGTCAGCTGACGGTGAGCGCTCCGGCGGGCCAGGCGCTGATCTTGCACGCTGGCGAAGTGGGCACCGGCGAAGAGAGCATCGTCCTCGAAAGAAGTACGGGTCTGGAATCTGCGAGCGTCCGCATCTCTGGCGATGGCATTCTCCTGACCGCAGGCCCGCGTTCCATTCGAGCCGCTGCTCTGATAGTTACTGGCCGCGAGAACGAGCCCGTAGAATTCGTTCTCTCTGTTCCCGAGAAGATCACGCGCCGTTACCGCGGCACGCTTGCCATCAAGCCGTCGTCTGGGACGCTGCTCGCCATCATCACCATGGACCGCGAAACTGCCGTCGCCTCCGTGGTGGCTGCCGAATCCACGGCGGATACTCCACTCGAAGCCCTCAAAGCGCAGGCCGTCGCCGCTCGTTCCTATTTTGCGGCCAGCCGCGGCCGTCATCACGATTTCGATTTTTGCGATACGACACACTGTCAATTTCTGCGCGAACCACCTGCGCCGGATAGTCCTGCGGCTGCAGCCGTCGCGGCCACGCGCGATCTGGTACTGGCCTTTAATTCTCAGCCTTTCGCGGCGATGTACACCCGCAGCTGCAGCGGCCGCACGCGCACGCCGGCCGAACTTGGACTTCCCTCCGCCGGCTATCCTTATTACTCAGTCGAGTGCAAGTATTGCCGCGCGCGTCCCGTGCGCTGGGTGAGCCGTCTCTCCGCTCAGGACGCGGCCTCGCTGCACAGCTCTGACGAAGCCGCGCGATTGAGCGTGGTTCGCCGTCTCGGCTGGGCAGCTGCTCCAAGCAATGACTTCGTGATCGAGGAAGAGCATGATCAGATCTTGGTGAAGGGAACCGGTCAGGGCCATGGCATCGGACTCTGCCAGGCCGGAGCGAAAGCGATGGCGCAAGAGGGCGCCGATTTCCGCCAGATTCTGAGCCACTATTATCCTAATTCCACGATCGTCAACTTGGCGGCACCAGCAGGCTCTCTGTAACGTAGGTGGAGCGGGGGCGAAAGCCGATCAGCGCCGTCTCGCGCCCGTACCTGGACGGCGAAATCCGCTGTGATATTGTGGGGAGCGTCACCCAACTGCGACGACGGTGGTCTCAACACCTGGAAGGCATCGATGACAGTGCAGCCGATTTTAGTGACGGGAGGAGCTGGCTTTATTGGCTCCAACTTCGTCTTGCGGTGGTTGGCAGAAGAGAGTACGCCGCTGGTCAATCTGGACAAGCTGACCTATGCGGGCAATCTCGGCAACCTGCAGAGCGTTTCGTCCAACCCGCGTCACTGTTTTGTGCGCGGAGATATCTGCGACCGGAAGCTGCTGAGCGAACTGCTCCAGCATCACCGTCCTCGTGGCATCGTCCACTTTGCCGCCGAGAGCCATGTGGACCGTTCCATCCATGGGCCCGGCGACTTTGTCCAGACCAACGTCAACGGCACATTTTCGATGCTGGAGGAAACGCGCGCCTACTGGACAATCCTCAGCGACGAAGAGAAAGCTTCATTTCGCTTCCTGCACGTCTCGACCGACGAGGTCTACGGATCGCTACACCCGAATGACCCGCCGTTTTCGGAAACCACAGCCTACGCGCCGAACAGCCCATATGCCGCGTCCAAAGCCGCATCCGACCATCTGGTTCGCGCCTACCACCACACCTACGACCTGCCCACGCTGACCACAAATTGTTCCAATAATTACGGCCCCTATCAGTTTCCCGAGAAACTGATTCCGCTGGTGATTCTCCGCGCCATACAGGGCAAGCCCATCCCGGTCTATGGCGACGGGCAGAACGTGCGCGACTGGCTCTACGTGGAGGATCACTGTGAGGCGATCCGCACCGTGTTGGCGCGAGGACGGGTGGGCGAAACCTACAACATCGGCGGGTGGAACGAGAAGCAGAACCTGGAAATCGTGCACACCATCTGCTCTACTCTCGACCAACTCCGCCCAGTGGATCCCGTGCTGCCCCACAACAAATTGATCACTTTTGTTCAGGATCGTCCCGGTCACGACCGGCGTTATGCCATCGATGCGCGCAAGATCGAGCGGGAACTGCAATGGAAGCCGCGCGAAACATTTGAGAGCGGAATTCGCAAGACGGTCGCTTGGTACCTCGCCAATCCAGCGTGGCTCGAGGAAGTGACCAGCGGCCGCTATTCTCACTGGATCAACAAGCAGTATTCGGTGTGAGTCCTTTTTGGAATGTGGCATCTGAGGTGTTCACATGTTGCCGAGCATTCCGGAGTGTGTAAACGCCCAGGACTCAGCCCTGACTCTGGCAACGCTCGCGGGCATCAAGTAGGATGGAATTTCCTCATGCCAGCCGGATCGCTCGGTACGTTTTTCAAAACCTGCAGAAGTAGGAGAAGACAGAAGTCAATAGTGCGCTTGTCCACATTCAACTCTGGTCCGCGCCGCGGCGAAACGGCAACTCGGGTTCGACTTCTTCTTGTGTTGGTGCCGCTTCTGTCGGCGGCAAACGCCCAGAATCCCCTGAATTCAGCATTTGATCTCGTTGGCCCCAAGGTGGAAGCCCGAGTGCAGCGCGATGGAGTGACCCTGCCCATCGCGGAAGTGCCCAACCTGCAAGCGGGAGACCGATTGTGGGTGCATCCTGATCTTCCCGAAAGTCAGTCGGTGCACTATCTGATGGTGGTCGTTTTCCTGCGTGGCGCGACCAACCCGCCGCCGGATTCCTGGTTCACCCGCGTGGAAACCTGGAGCCGGCCCGTCCGCGAAGAGGGTGTCTTCGTCATCGTGCCGGAAGAAGCCGAGGAGGCTCTCGTATTCCTGGCCCCGGATACCGGAGGAGCCTTCAGCACTCTGCGCACGGCGGTTCGGGGAAAGCCCGGAGTTTTCGTGCGTGCCGCGCAGGATTTGGAGCAGGCCGCTCTAGACCGCGCCCGCCTGGAAAAATATCTCGAAGCGATACGCGAAATCTCCACCAGCGATCCCGAACAACTGAAGGCTCGAACCACGCTGCTGGCACGCAGTTTGAACATCCGTCTCGACCAGCAGTGTTTCGACAAGCCCAGCGCTCAACAGGTGCCGTGCCTGACTCAGAACACCGATCAACTGGTTTTGGACGACGCTCACAGCCAGACCATGGTCGCGACGCTCACTTCCGGCGCCTCCAGCGACCTGCTGGCACAGATCAGCTCCACTCCCACCGCCCGCAGCGGCTATTACAGCCCTTACATCGGAGCGGTTGTGGATGTCGCGCGCATCCTCGGCACCACTCACACCGCGCAGTACCAATACATCCCGGCATTGGCCCAGCCCAAGCAGGACGAACTCAACCTCCGGTTGAACAATCCTCCGTCCTTCCGCAATCCCAAGTCGGTGCTGGTGATTGGGCTTCCGCCGGTTCATCCGTCACCGGTTCCTCCGCTGCGGGCAGTGGATGCGAACCAGATATTTTGCGCGGGCCGGCCTTCGCTTCTGCTGCCGGCCGACGGTGCTCCGCTGGTTTTTGCCACCGATCTTGCCCACAACCTCGTTCTGCATGTGGACGCTAAGTCCGGACCGGGTTTCGATCTGCCCGCGAAACCGGATCCAGTGCGTGGTGGAATTGTGGTGGATACGCAGGCCCTGCAGTCCGCTGATCTGGAGGGCGAGGTTGCAGGAACCATCCGAGGGATGTGGGGCTTCCGCTCCTTCGACGGACCTCACTACCGCCTGCGCACTCCGCGGCCGGCGCAGTGGATCGTCGCCTCCAGAGACGCCAGCGTGCTGATTGTCGGCCGCGAGGATACGCTCCATCTGCAATCCTCCGACGCCTGCTGCGTGAGCGAAGTTTCGCTCAACGATGAGCAGGGAAGAGCGCTCGACAGCGACTGGAAGATTTCCAAGCCCGACGAACTCGAAGTGAAAGTCCGCCTGCAGAACGCCGCCGCCGGATCGGCCACTATGGTGATCAAAAAGTTCGGCTTGCGTGAGCCCGAAGAGATTCGTCTTCACACCTATGCCGAAGCGGGCCGTCTGGACAGATTCGCCATCCATGCGGGCGACGCCGAGGGCGTGCTCAAAGGCACGCGGCTGGACCAGGTCAGCACCCTGGATCTGAATGGTCTTCGCTTTGAGCCAGGTTTGCTGACCCGCGCCCACCAGGAGGACGAACTGAAGTTGACCACGCACGACGCCACCGCCGGCACAAAGTTGCATGCCGGGGACTCGATGGCCGTCCACGTTACGCTCCATGATGGCCGAGTCCTCGATCTGACGACCCAGATCGAGATTCCTCGGCCCAAAGTAAACCTGCTCAACAAGAGCGTGCAACTGGATCAAGCGGCCTCTCCGCCCATAGTCAAGCTCGGCAGCCCGGACGAACTGCCGCAGGAAGGCCGCTTGAGTTTCTTCCTCAAGACGCAAGTGCCGGAGACATTCCCTCCCGCGGAAAAAATCGAAGTCGCTACCGCCGATGAGTTTTTCCGCGTCCTGCTCACCTTTAATGACGGAAATCTCACGCTGCAGGACGCGAAGACGGTCTTCGTCGTCCTGGATCCCATGAAGCTGCTCGGGCCTTCTGCCTTCGGACCGCTGAAGTTCCGCCCCGTCACGGGCGACGGCACAGAAGGGGACTGGCAACCGCTCATCAATCTAGTGCGCATTCCGCAGCTCAAGGGAATCCGGTGCCTGTCCGCGCCGGAAAAGCAGTGCACTCTCACCGGCGACAAACTTTTTCTCCTCGACTCCGTTAGCGCCGACCCCGGCTTCGTCAGCGCAGTGACCGTGCCGGAGGGCTTTGTGGACGACGCGTTGACGATTCCTCCACCCAAGGCCAAGACGCTGTACATCAAGCTGCGCGACGATCCTGCCACCGTTGATACGGCGGTCGTGCCCGTACTGAGCTCGCAATAATGGTGCAGGAAATTCCAGCCAGCAGGCTCAGCCGCGATATACTCGCCCCTCAGTCCCCATGGCCAACATTCTTTATGGAGTGAACGGCGAGGGTGCGGGACACTCGACCCGCGCCAAGGAAGTCATTTCCCATCTCCTCTCGCAGGGACACCAGGTCCACGTGGCTTCGTTCGACCGCGGCCTGCAGAATCTGAAGGAACACTTCGATGTCACCGAGATTTACGGCTTCCGCTTTGCCTATGTGAATAACCGCGTGCGCTACCAGCGCACCATCGCCAAGAACCTCATTACGATTCCGCAAGCCGCGAAAAGCCTGGCCCGCCTCAAGCAGCTCATTGACGAACGGCAAATCAACCTGGTCATCACTGACTTCGAGCCGCTCACCTGCCACGTCGGACACAAGAAACGGCTCCCCGTAATTTCGATCGACAACCAGCATTGCCTGACCAACGCTGTGGTGTCTTATCCGAAGCGATGGCGGCGCGACGCCGCGGCGGCGAAGCTCGTGACCCGCCTGATGACCCCGCACGCTAACGCCTATCTCGTGATCTCTTTCTTCACCGCGCCGATTCGCAAACGCAACACGTTCCTGTTTCCTCCACTCTTGCGCCAGGAAATTCTCGGCGCTTCTCCCACCGAGGGCGATCACGTGCTGGTCTATGTGACTTCGCCCGCCCCTGCGCTGGCGAAGTTGCTGCGTTCGGTCCGCTGCCGCTTCGTCGCCTACGGTTTCGGCCGCGAGGGCAAGAGTGAAGAAGGTAACGTCCTTTATAAGAAGCCTTCTCTCGACGGCTTCTTCGCTGACCTGGTTAGCGCCCGCGCCATCATTGCCAACTCCGGCTTTTCCTTGGTCACCGAGTCTCTCCACTTAGGGAAGCCCTATCTGGCCCTGCCCGTATCCCACCAGTTCGAGCAGATCTTCAATGCCTATTGGCTGGAGAAATCTGGCTACGGCGCTTCCTGGGAAGAACTGAACAAAGAGCGGATCGAAGCCTTTCTCTATAACTTGCCGCAATATCGCGACGCTCTGGCGCGCTATCCGCGACCCGGCAACCACGCCCTGTTCGAGAAGTTAGAAACGTTAATCGCTGGCTTTTCCGGCAGTTAGACTGCGGTTTCGAACGACTGTACCAAGGTAACCTCCGCGGGGCCCGGCTTCTGCGATAGCATAATTCGAGCACGCCGTTCCTCCCTCAACGGAATGCTGAGGGGGTCGTTTCATGCGGAAGCTACGCCAGTTTCTCCTCGTGCTTTCAGCCAGCACCTTAGTCCTCGCGCTCGCGGCATACGGCCAGGATGAAGCGCCGTCTCTCGGTGACGTGGCCCGTCAATCACGCCTGCAAAAGCAGCAGAAAGATGCCCAGGCTAAAGATGCGCAGGCCAAAGACGCGCAGGCCAAAGACGCGCAGAATAAAGACGCGCAAAGTAAAGACGTACCTGCAACCGACGCGCAGAGCAAAGACGCTCAAGGCACGGATGCTCAGGCCAAAGCAGATAAGGATGCGACATCGAAGGATGCGCAAGCCCGCAAGATACCGCACGTCATCACCAACGATGAGATTCCAGAGCACGTCGGTCCAACCGGGACCTTTGGACAAGGCTCCCGGAACCCGAACGTTACTTATCAGCAGCCGGCCTATAGTCAAGGCAAGCTCCCCGCTGACTACTGGAAGGCCCAGGTTCAGTCGCTGAAGGATGCCATCGCCGGCTTGAAAAGCAACATTGACAGCCTGAGCGCATCGATCCAGTATGCCGGCGGCAACTGCGTTTCTGGCTGCGTGCAATGGAATGAGCGCCAGAAACAGAAGCAGGACCAGGTGGATGCCATGAAGCTGCAGTTAGACCAGATGCAGAAACGCCTGGAAGAGGTGCAGGAAGCCGCCCGCAAACAAGGCTATGGCAGCTCAGTCTACGATCCGTAGACTTCTCCTGAGTCAAAAAACAGAAAGCCGCCGCTGCCCGTGAGCAGCGGCTTTCTTTTTTCCCATTCCCCAAAAGCATCCCGCTGTGCGAAATTAGTTGTGTGCCTCTACTCGTCCGTCCGTCACCCATTCACTCGGTCGGTGTCTACACCACAACCCCGATCTGCAAGGGAACTCGTGTGGTTGAATACACGGGTCCGCGGATCACTCCCGCAGAAGCCGATCTCCTCTACGACGGCGTCGCCCGCACCTATTTGTATGGGTTGGAAGATGGCAGGACCGTGATCGATGGCGAAGGCCTCGGCGCGTATCTGAATCACTCCTGCGAACCCAACTGCGAAGTGGACGAGATCAAGGGCCGGGTCTGGTTGTTCGCCTTGCGTGACATCGCCGCCGGCGAAGAACTCGTCTGGGACTACAACCTTTACGACGACGAAGCTCCAGCTCCCTGCTATTGCGGGTCGCGCAAATGTCGCGGAACGATGTACTCACGGGAATGGATGGCGAGAATGCGCCGTCGCGAAGCGCGAAAGAAGAAGCGGGAATGTACTGCGACCGGGAAAGGCACGACTTCAAGTCGTGCCGCTTAGGCCTCGGCCAGCGACGCGGCTTCAGCCGCTGAGGTCTACTCGCTGTCCGCTCAAAATCCGGCTTATCGCTGCTCCGGCGCCTTCCCGTGCTCGCGCCAACCCTCGATGATCAGATACAGCACCGGAATAAAAAACAGATTCAGCACGGTCGACATAATCATCCCGCCGAACACCGTTGTTCCTACCGAGTGACGTCCATTTTCTCCCGCTCCCGTGGCCAGAACCAGGGGCACTACGCCCAGGATGAACGCCATGGAGGTCATCAGGATCGGTCGCAGACGAATCGTCGCCGCCTGCACTGTTGCCTCCACCAGCGGCAGCCCACGTTCGCGCAGCTGCTCGGCGAATTCAACGATCAGAATCGCGTTCTTGCTCGCCAGCCCAACCAGCATAACCAGTCCGACCTGGCAGAACACGTCGTTCTGCAGCCCGCGGATCCACTGCGCCGAGAGCGCCCCGAGCAGCGCCATGGGCACGGCCAGGAGCACGATGAACGGCAGCACGAAACTTTCATACTGCGCCGAGAGCGTGAGATACACGACCAGTGTCCCCAGCCCGAACAGAATCAGCGAAGTTCCGCCCGCCTGCAATTCTTCCAGCGACAACCCGGTCCAACTGTAGGAGAATCCCTGCGGCATCGTTTTCGCCAGATCTTCCATGGCCGCGATCGCCTGCCCGGAACTGAATCCCGGCTTCGCCGAGCCATCAATTTCGGCCGAGCGAAACAGGTTGTAGTGGCTGATCACCTGTGGCGTCGCAGTCTGCGTGATGCTGATCAGGTTATCCAGCGGCACCATCGCCCCGGTGTCGGAGCGCACATAGAACTGCTTCATGTCTTTCGCTTCCGCCCGGAACTGCTTGTCCGCCTGCACATATACGCGGTAGGACCGGGCGTTGAAATCAAAATCATTCACGTAGGCCGAGCCCATATACACGCCCAGCGTGTCGGTGATCTGCGACAGTGGCACGTGCAAGCTCTTTGCCTTCCCCCGATCGATGGTCACCAGATACTGCGGGTCATTGGCGGTGAAAGGCGTATACAGTCCAACGAGTTCCTTGCGTGTGGCCGATTGCTGGATCAAGCCTTGCGTTGTGCCCGCCAGTTCCTCGAGTCTGTGCGCGGCCTGATCCTGCACCACAAACTGGAAGCCGCCGAACTCTCCCAGGCCCTGAACCGCCGGCGGCAACGTCGAAAACACGATCGCGCCTGGCACCCCGAACAACATCGGACGAACCCGGTTCACAATGGCCACCGCGGTATGATCTTCGCCCTTGCGCTGCGCATATGGTCGCAGCCCCACGAAGATCAAACCCTGGTTCGCGGCCGCACCGGCAAAACTGAAGCCAGCGATAGAGAATGTTTCCTCGACTTCGGGTACGTTCGCCAGCATCCCCGTTACCTGTTGCCCGATCGCCTTCGTATACTCCAGCGAAGCCCCGGGCGGCGCCTGGATGACAATAATGAAATAGCCCTGATCTTCATCGGGCACGAATCCAGTCGGCACGCGCGTGAACACGAAATAGGTAAGCCCGAGTCCCGCAAAAAACAGGACCGCAGCCGGGAACTTGTAATTAAGGAAAGCCCGCAGCGCTTTGCGGTATCCGCTGGTCGTGGCCGCGATCACCTTATCTACTTCCCGGAACAACCAGATTTTCTCGCCGTGCTCCCGGCCCAACAAGAGCGCCGAGAGCGCCGGAGTCAGCGTCAGCGCATTGAAGGCGGAAATCGAAATGGAGAATGCGATGGTCAGCGCGAACTGCCGAAAGAGAATGCCGGTCGTGCCCGGAAAAAATGCTACCGGCACGAACACCGCGACCAGCACCAGTGACGTTGCGATCACCGCTCCCGTCACTTCGCCCATCGCTTCCGACGACGCCTTGCGCGCGTCTCTCTGGCCCTCCTGAATGTGGCGCTCGATGTTCTCGATCACCACGATGGCATCGTCCACTACCAGTCCCGTAGCCAGCGTGATGCCGAACAGAGTCAGGGTATTGACCGAAAACCCGAGCAGCTTGACGAAGGCAAAGGTTCCGATCAGCGAAACCGGAATCGTCACCGCCGGAATCAGCGTGCTACGCCAGTCTTCGAGGAAAACGAAAATCACCAGAATGACCAGCACGATCGCGGTGCCCAGCGTCCCGAGCACGTCGCGGATGGACTCGCCCACCGCGTCCGTGGTATCGAACGCGAGTTTGTAATGCATGCCCGGCGGGAAGCTTTTCGCCAGCCGGTCGAGTTCGGCGATCGCACGCCGGTCTACATCGAGCGCGTTCGCGGTCGAGAGCTGCGTGACGGCGATTCCCACAGTATCCTCTCCCTTGAATTGCAGGGCAGAGGCGTAGTTTTCCGCGCCTAATTCGGCGTGCCCCACATCTTTCAAACGCACCAGTGTGCCGTCAGCGTTCGTCTTCAGAATGATATTGTCAAACTGCGCCGGCTCGCTCAGTCGCCCAATGGCGCGCACGCTGACCTGATACTGCTGTCCCGCAACCGCCGGCTGCTGTCCCACTTGTCCAGCCGCGACTTCCACGTTCTGTTCGGACAACGCATTGACTACGTCAGGAGCGGTCAGGGCACGGCCCGCCATCCGCACCGGGTCCAGCCACAGCCGCATCGAGTACTTGCGCTCGCCAAAGATAAACACGTCAGCGACTCCCGGAATGCGTTTCAGCGAGTCCCGGACGTAGACATCCAGGTAATTGCTCATGAAAAGCGTGGAGTATCGGTTCTTGTCCGAAACGACGGCTGCGGCAAAGACGAAATTTTGCGAAGTCTTCGCCGTTGTGATTCCGACCGCCTTCACCGCGCCAGGAAGCCTTCCCTGCGCCGTGTTTACGCGGTTCTGGATGTCAACCGTCGCCAGGTCTGGATCGCGCGTCAGATCAAATGTCACCACAATACTGCTCGACCCGTCGTTCCCGCTGGTCGAGGTCATGTACTTCATCCCCTCTGCGCCGTTGATCTGCTGCTCCAGGGGAATGGTGACTGCGCTTTCTACGGTTTGCGCGCTCGCTCCGATGTAATAGCTGGAAACGGCAACCTGCGGCGGCGCCAGATTGGGGAACTGCGCCACCGGCAGCGTGGGCAGCACGGCCGCACCCGCCAGAATGATCATCAGGGCGCAAACCGTAGCAAACACCGGGCGGCGGATGAAGAAATCAACAAACATGAAGAATCAGCAATTAGCGGTTAGCATTTAGCAGTTAGTTTTCGTCTGCGTAAACTCAGACCAGCTAACTGCTAATTGCCAATTGCTAACTGCTCAACTCTGCGGAATCACCGGTGCTCCATCCAGCAAAAACTGCGTCCCGGAAATAATCACCTTGTCGCCGGGCTTGATGCCGTCCTGCACTTCGTAATTGTTGCCCACGGTCTGCCCGATCTTCAGCGGCTTCTGCCGGGCCACGAACGAGCCGCCGCTCTGCGGTTCCGCTACAAACGCGAAGTACTGTCCCGCCAGACGCGACACGGCGAGGATCGGAACCTCGGGATTCTGGTGCGTGCCAAACACGACCCGCGCCCGCACAAACTGCAGCTGCCGCAGCGCGTCGTTGCCATTGGCAATGCGCGCCTTCACCAGCACGGTCTGCGTGGTGTTGTCCACCTGCGGAGAAACAAAGCTGACCCGCGTGTCCGCCGCGACCTTGCCGTCGCTGTCAAGTATCTGCACCGGCAGATTCATCTTGAGCTGCGCCGAGT
>Ga0187818_10000120_pt1 | contig 23015 bp, 25 predicted proteins | sample NC_wetland_sal_i_14_FD_130581 | JGI IMG/M metagenome (GOLD analysis project Ga0187818, IMG submission 130581) | Wetland sediment microbial communities from Neuse River Estuary, North Carolina, USA - SO4_3 | ecosystem: Environmental > Aquatic > Freshwater > Wetlands > Sediment | place: USA... | reverse complement strand
TGTGCTCCTTGTTGTCATGGGTGCCCCCAAGCCAGTGTACTGGCTGGCGGGGCAGGAGCACGGTCGGACCATCCCATTAGCGGACTCTGGCAAACAGCTATTTCCTGCGCTGCAAGAAGCGCCGAAGTGGGAATACACCTGCCCAGCGGTGCGACCAAGTCGGCCTAAGCGGCGGTGAACGGAATGGTATCGCCGAGGCGATGGCCGACTATTTCCGGTGACTCCTGAAATAGTACGCCGATCTCTCTATCGGTCTGCCGCACCACCTTGCCATCGAACCGCTTGGCATTGACCCGGCCAAGATTCTCGAGCACGAGCGTCACCGGCTGCTGCAGCAGCCCGGCGGGGACGGGGATGGGCAAGCGCACGCGCAGACGCGCCCCGCCGAGAGAGAGATTGCGTACCTCGCAATCCATGATGCCGCAGGGTGTCTCAAGCAAGGCCGACCAGATCACGACCTTGCGGCGGAATTTACGGGGCTCCTGCGATTTTACGACCCTGAGCATGCAAAGTTCCCTGGGAACGATCCTAGAATCGGCCGAGTCGTGGAAAAGCTTTCCGTGACTCGGCCGAATGAGCGCTTTTACATCGCAGCGGTTAAAGGTTAGTTGCAACGGTGTTGAAGGTGTTCTGCAGGTTGCCGCCAACTACCGTCACGGCGCCAACGATAACGACGGCGATGAGAGCGGCGATCAGGCCATACTCGATGGCGGTCACGCCGCGGTCATCAGCTAAAAAGGTATGTGCATAACGGCTGAGAAAGTGTATGGAAGCCTCCCAAAAACTGGATGTGGACGCGACGTGTTACACTAGGGAATCGCGAATTAATGCGAGGTTAAGCTTCGCTAAAAATTGATTATTTCGATCACGTAATGTGCATTTTTCCAAAATTTGAATCCGCAAGTGTCCTAAATCGGACAGTTCTAGAGTGGCTGGTTTTCAGGGGCGAGTGACCTAACCCGCGCATCAGAGTCCGATCAACCGTCGTCTTTCGCCGCTGCGTCCAGCCATGCCCAGCCCGTCAATACCTCGCGCTGACTACGGAGAGCGGATAAATGCACTCACCCTCTGGAAACCGGACATGAGAATCAGCTCCATGCAGCCGCCTTCAACACAGAAGGCATGTATCTGGTTTCAGATACAGTCCCATGGATGCCGACGCTGCCAACCAATGTCCGTTATCAGGGGTGGTCTCAACCGGTCAGTGCAACACTGCTCATAGCCGATCGGTAGGGCTTTCAAGGCCAAGGTCTTCCTGGGAGTTGGTTCAGGCCCTCTGCCGAGCCGTCAACCACACTTGGGTCCCCTCCATACGCATCTCTCCTCATCTGGCAAGATTAGAAGGTGTTGCGTCGACCGATTGAGCCGGCAGGCAAAAACCGGACATGCCTATGACATGTCGTTACTTCCGCTTTGGACTCAAAGTGGACTATGGCAAGCCGCTCCAGGGTGTGTTTACTCGTCCGTGAACGGATCTAAATCCGTCCGGCGGCGGATTGCTTCAGCCTTCGATCAGTTGGAGATAGGCTTGACGCGCGTCATCGAGGCTCGTCAGGGCAATCAGCAGGTCATCACCTCGGTAGAGCCGCCAGCTCCCGACCAAACCATTCCCGGGCGGGATGTAGCGCATGTGGACCCCTTGGATATTGCGGCGCATGGCCGCGGCGAGGTAGGGCGCCAAAACCCGTTCGGCTCTTTGTTCGAGTTGTGTCGTCACCCTGATTTCCACTCCTTCGTTGTCGACACTTCTCTCACACGCCTATGCGAAAGTCAAAAAAAGCCTTCTGCATACACAAAACGGCTATGGTAAGAATGGCCGTTTATGCGTGTTTGCGGCTACGGCTTGCCTGAGTGATCGATGTACGATGTCCGCTTGTGGCACATAGCGGACATAAAAGAGCCGACAACCAATGTCTGCTTTCTGGGGCAAAGCGGACAGCGATCATCCGTTGCCCGCCGATCTTGCTTTATGAGTTCGCGGCCTAAAGCCGGTGCAGCAGCGCCACTCCGGCGAGGATCATGGCGATGGCGCCGATCTTGCCGGCGGTGAGCGATTCGTCCCAGGCGAAATGCGCCACCACCGCCACCACCACATAGCTCATCGCCACCGAGGGATAGGCCACCGAGATCGGAATCTTGCGGATGGCGATGAGATAGAGGAATGCGGCGCAGCCGTAGAATCCCACGCCCATGATGGTATAGACGTTCAAAAGCTGGGCCGCGAAATCGGATGTCGCCTGCACGCCGCTCTTGAGCAGCAGCTGGCCGCAGACCGCGATCAGTATGCCGACGAACAGCGCGGCGTAATAAGGCAGCAAAATCGGCATTACACGCTCCTGACGATGCCGGGCCGCGCCGCGCGCTCGGCGGCCTCGTTGCGCGCGACCTCGCGCACCACGGCTTGCGGCTTGCGGTTGACGGTCAGATACAGCCGGCCGAGATACTCGCCGATCAGCCCCAGGATCAGCAACTGCACGCCCGAGAGCAGCATCACCGCCACGGTCAAGGACGCCCAGCCGGGCGGCGTCTCTTCGAAGAAGATCGCGTCCACCGCCGCCCAGGCGGCGCCGATCACGCCGAGAAAGCTCAGGGCGAATCCCGCGAAAGTGGCGAGGCGCAGCGGCATGACCGAGAAATTGACGAACATGCTGAGCCACAGTCGCACCAGCCGGCGCAGATTGTAGTTGCTGCGGCCGTGCTCGCGCGCCAGATGCTCGACCTCGAGGCTTTCGATGCGCTGCGTCACTTGCAGCAGCAGCCCGTCGACATACGGAAAGGGTCCGTCATAGGCCGTGACCTGGCCCACGGCGAAGGCGCTGATGCAGCGGAAGCTCGAGAGATAGAGCCCTCTCGGCTTGTCGAGCACATAATCGGCGACGCGGTTGGCGAAGCGGCTGCCGAGATTGCGCCAGCCCGCGTGTTGTTTTTCAATGGGCTTGGCATAGACCACGTCGGCGCCGGTCTGTTGCGCGTGGCGCAACAGCCGCAGCACCTCGCCCGGCGGGTTCTGCAGATCGTCGTCCATGGTGATGACATGCGATCCGCGCGCCTGGCGCAGTCCCGCCATCACCGCGTTGTGCTCGCCGTAATTGCGCGCCAGATCGACCAGCGTGACCGGTTTGCTCGTCCGGCGGATCAGCTCGCGGCACACATTCAGGCTGTCATCCGGGCTGTTGTCGTTGACCAGCACGATCTCGTGCCCGCCCGGAACCTCGAGATTGGCGAGGGCATTCACGAGATCGCCGACGCTGCGGGCGCCGTTATAGACCGGGATGACGATGCTGAGCGCGAAACTGGTCATGGCCTCACTCCGGCCGCCAGAATCGAGCCGCCGAAGGGAAGACGCAAGCCCCATGCGAGGAGCCATGCCAGCAGGGCCGATTCGGCCGTCGTAACCCCCGCCAGCAGCCATTCCAGCGGTTTCGGCAGCAGGGAAACGTCGCTCGCGGCGCCGGACCCGAGCTTGCGACGCGCCACCATCAGGGGAAAGAGCAGGGTGTTCCAATATGTCGTCCGGATGCGGACGAAGCCCGCTTCGTTGAGGAGTTCCGCCACCTCGGCCAAGGCATAGCGCCGGACGTTGTCGACGGCGCGGTCATGCGCCGCGTAGAGCCAGCGATAGGCCGGCAGGTTCAGCACCAGCAATCCTCCGGGCTTGAGGCAGCGGCGCATTTCCAAAAGCGCCGCCTGCTGGTCGACGCCGCCATGGCACAGCACGTCGGCGCTGAACACGGCATCGAAGCTCCCGCCGGCGAAAGGAAGAGCGTCGATCGAGGCTTGCGCGACCGCGGCGCCCTTGGCGCGCGCGAAACGGCAGGCGAGCGCGTCGCGGTCGAATCCTACGATGAGCGCGCCCGGCCGCGCCTCGCCCAGCCGCGCCAGGAAGCCCCCCGTGCCGCAGCCGGCATCGAGCAGCCTTTCGCCGCCGCCGTCCCGCGCCGAGGCGGACCAGAGCCGGATCAGATTGCGGTGCAAGGCCCGGAACCACCACATCCGTGCTTCCACCGCATCCAGGCGTTCGACTTCGCCGCGTTCCACCGTCGTCCTCCGCTTTCAGCCGCCGCCGCCGGCGGTATGCTGTTCCTGCGCCAGGATGGCGCGGCGGTCGAGCACCACCGACAACAGCGTGTCCAGGCGCTCGACGCGGTAGATCTCCTTGCCGGTCACCGTCTTGTTACATTCGTCCTTGGTGAAGGCGATGACGAATTGCGCGTTGTCGCGGTCGGGCGTGAAGATGAAATTGGGCGGGAAGTAATAGGCGGCGGAAACTGGCGGGCCGCAGGCGAACACCGTGAAATCGTGGTCCATAAAATCGGCGCCGTATTCCTGGCGCAGATAGTTCTCCAGCGCCTGCGAATCCTCGGCGTAGGAATTGGCCCAGTAATCGAGCTTGAACAGCCCCTCGGCGCCGTGCGTGCCGCCGACGAAGGCGTTGTAATAGACGTATTCGTCGGGATGCAGCCTGGCCATGACCGAGACATGGATCAGGCCGTAGAGCGCGAGCGCGCCGTAGGCAAAGCGGCGGAAGCGCCAACGCGCCAGCCGGCCGAGCGCGGTGTCGGCGACGATCGCCGCCGCCGCCGCGATCGGCGGCAGCACGAAGAGGAAATGCCGCATGCCGTCGAACAGCACCGCCTTGATCGCCACCGCATAGGCGACCGGGAAAATGATGGCGAATCCCAGGATGAAAGTGCCGATGATCCGGTCGCGTCCGGCTTCACGCCAGCCCGCGCGCTTCAATCCGACATACGCGGCCACCGGCGCCGCCGCCAGCAGGATCAGCACCAGCTCGGGAAGCGCGAGCAGGATATAGGTCGGCAGATATTCCCAGGGCAGGTCGCTCGCCGGCACGTATTCGCCGGCGAACAGGGTGAGGAAGGGAAAGATCTCGTGCGAGAAATAGATCAGCGCCTTGACCGGATTGACGAAGGGCGATTGTTGCGCCCAGGGCCAGAACAGCAGCATCACCGGATAGGCCACCGCCACCGCCGGCGCCAGCACCCGCCAGAAGCAGGTCCAGGAATCGGCGGCCGCGCCCTTGAGGCTGCGCGTCTCGCCGAGCCGCCAAGCCACGAACAGCAGCAGCGCCAATCCCACATAACCCAGGATCAGCAGCCCGCCGACGCGGATCGCCAGCGCCAGCCCGGCGGCCAATCCCAGCTTGGCGACGAGATTCCAATCGGGCCGGGGCAATCCGGGCAGCAGCCGCACCAGGTAGTAGAGCGACCACGCCATGCCGACGGCGAAGGGCGCGTCCTTGGGGTTGTTGAACATCTGGCCGTAGTAATTGGGCGTGAGCGTGAGGAAGAGCGCCGCCAGAAACCCCGCGCGCGGCCCGGCCAGCGCCTTGCCCAGCTTCCAGGATCCTACGATGCCCATGAGGCCGAGGAGGGCGTTGAGCAGATGCCGCGTCTCGTAGGTGCCGAAGGGCGAGATACGGTTCAACGCCGCCGCGGTCATGTCGAAGCCGGCGCCGTAATTGAACAGATCGAGGTAATGCAGGCTCGACAGGTCCTTGAAGCCGGTGAGATAGTAATTCAGCACCGCCTCGCCGTACCAATTCTGCACGTCCTCGTCCCAGGTGACGCCGTAATCGGTGAATGTGCCTAGGATCAGCACCAGCACGACGAAGAACAACGCCAGCGCCAGGTCATCCCAGGAAATCCGCCATCCGGCCAGGGTCAAGCCCGCGCGCCCATCCACGATATCCGCGCGATCGCTCATAAGCCGGCGCCCTTCAGCATATCCTGCAGCACCCGGGGGGCTGCGAAATATTCCGCGGCCAGTTCCCGCGCGGTGCGGCAATGCCTCGGGTAATCGGAGTTGATGGCCTCGATCGCGGCCAACGCGCCAGCTTCGTCGGAATAGTGGAACAGGCCTTCGCCCACCGGATAGAAACGCGAAAATCCCGTGTCCATGGTCACCACCGGCCGGCCGGAGGCGAGATAGCACACGCTGCGGTCGCTGAACCAGCCGCTCCGGGGCCGCACATAGATGTCCTTGGCGACGGTGAACTCGCCGCGCGAGGCGCGGATGAAATCGCCATAGGCGTCGAGCGACAGCGACACGTCGCGCGCGTCGATCACCCGCCAGCCCCGGGCCTTGATCTGCGATTCGGCCTCGGGCGGCGCGGAATTGAGCGCGACGGTGAAACCCTGTCCGCTCGTCTTCGGCAGATCGAGGAAGCGCAGGAAGTTGAGGTGTTTCGACCAGACATAGCGCTCGCCCTGGAAATCGATGTTCTTGCCCTTGTTCTCCCAGGTCGCGATGGTGGAAAAGCGCTGCCGCCCCGGTCGTCCCCCGGCCAGAGCTCGAGCACCACCGGCGGCCGCGTCGGCTGCCACGGGATGCCGCACAGCGGCACGATCCAGCCCGGGCCGCCGACATTCTCGCCATAGGTGAAGAAATGGGTATGGGCGTCGAGATAGGCCTTCGCGGGGGGATCGGCCTCGGCGTATTTGATCTGCTCATAGACCGGGTCGGTGTCGACCATCACGCGACGCCGGCATGCCAGGTGATGATCGCGCAGCCGGGTGGTTCCGCACAGATTGAACAGGGCGTCGGCGCCCTTGAAGAGATCCGCGACGCCTTCGCGCGAAAGGCCATGATACCGGTCCTCGATCGCGTCCCAATAGGCCCAGCGGTCCCCGAGCCCGAAACGCTCCATGAGATTCTTGAGATAGGCGATGTTGGGCGCGTTGTCGTTGGTGACGCTGTTGAGCCGGGGATCGTAGGGGTTGGCGCCGTGATCCTCGACATACCAGGCCTCGAAGCCCAGGCGCTCGAAGCCGAGCAGATAATGCAGCGCCTGCCAGGCGATGCCGGCCAGCGGCATCTGCCCCGCGAAATGCAGCACCACCACCCGCCCGCGCGACGCCATGCTCAGAACCGCTCCGAATACTTCTCCGGCCCGAAGAGCGGCGACAATAGCAGAGCCCCCGGCCGCAACTGGCGTAAAATCCATAATATAGCTGGGGTTGCACCGCCCCAAACCGCATGCTACCAGCCTCACGCCATCGATTACGCCAGAAACCGAGAGACCGAGCCGATCCCATGACCTATGTCGTGACCGAAGCCTGCATCCGCTGCAAATATCTCGATTGCGTTGAAGTGTGCCCGGTCGATTGCTTCTACGAGGGCGAGAACATGCTGGTGATCCACCCCGATGAATGCATCGATTGCGGGGTGTGCGAGCCCGAATGCCCGGCCGAGGCGATCGTGCCGGACAGCGATCCGCAGGCCGAGAAATGGCTCGAGCTGAACCGGCAATATGCCGGCAGCTGGCCGGTCATCACCCGCAAGGGCCCGGCGCCGGCGGATGCCGACAGTTTCAAGGGCGTTCCCGATAAGTTCGAGAAGTACTTCAGTCCCAATCCCGGCAAACGTTAATTGATCGAGTCCGGTTCCAGGCCAAAAGCCCCGTTAATTCCTGGGCTTACCGGGAGGTCTGCATCCTCCGCATAGCTCCCGCACTGGCTTTTTCCGGAATTTTGTGTTATTTATAACAATAGACGCACAAACGGTGCGTCTTCCCCGGTGTTTGGCTACCGCCGCCGCAAGCCCTGTTCGCGGCCGGGGCATTCTCGGGTCTTCGTAGGACAATCCGCGGGTCTTTTCCGTGCGCAAGAAAGAAGTGAAAACCATGAGCGAGAAGCTCGGCTTCAACACCGGCGATTTCGTCGTCTACCCGACTCACGGCGTCGGCAAGATTCTCGGCATCGAAGACCAGGAAATCGCCGGCTACCAGCTCAACGTCTTCGTCGTCCATTTCGACAAGGACCGCATGACGCTGCGCGTGCCGGTGGGCAAGGCCAAGAATTCGGGATTGCGCCGCCTCTCGACCCGCAAGGAAATGGACACGGCGCTCGCCAAGCTCAAGGGCCGTTCGCGCGCCAAGCGCACGATGTGGAGCCGCCGCGCCCAGGAATACGAGGCCAAGATCAATTCCGGCGATCCCGGCTCGATCGCCGAGGTGGTGCGCGACCTCTACCGCAATGTCGGCCAGCCCGAGCAGTCCTACAGCGAGCGCCAGATCTATCAGGCGGCGCTCGACCGGCTGGTGCGCGAATTCGCCGCCGTCGAGAATATCGACGAGGCTTCCGCGGTGAAGCGCGTCGAGGGCATGCTGCGGGTGGCCTAGAGCCCGCGTTTTCGGTTTTCGTCGTCATTCCCGCGTAAGTGGGAATCCAGGAGCCGATTTCCGAGTTGTTGCCCTGGACCCCCGCTCGCGCGGAGGTGACGAAAGTGGGAACAAAAAATAAGGCCCGGGAAATCTTCCCGGGCCTTTATCCATTTTACCGGACGGCGATTACGGCTGGTCGGGAACCAGCGGCGGCTTGCGCCGGCCGCCCACCTCGTCCCAGATCTTGGTTTCGCTGGTGGTGTTGGGTATGGCCGTGAGGCTCACGACCACGCCCAGAGCCGCGATACCCATCGGGTAGAGCAAGCCCACCAGCGGCCCGATCACGCCCACCAGCGGCAACGAGGCCACGGCGAGCGAGGTTGCCGCGAGCGAAGCCCCCGCGGCGGGCACCAGGCCGCCGAACACGCCGTTGCCGATGTGATAAGGCAGCGACATCGAGCTGTAGCGGATCTTGGCCGGGAAGAACTCGACCAGGAAGGCCGCGATCGGCCCGTACACCATCGTCACCAGGATGACCATGTAGAAGACCAGCAAGGTGAGGACGACCGGGCTGTCCTTGTAGGACAACATGGTCTCGAACACCGGGATGTAGGTCAGAACCGCCAGCGCGAAGCCCGCGGTCATGATCCACTTGCGCCCGATCTTGTCCGACAGCCAGCCGAAGAAGATGAAGCCGGTCGAGCCGAAGATCAGCGCGATCATCAGCATCACATAGGCCTGGACGTAGGGGACCTTGAGGATGGTGGTGAGATAGAACAGCGCGTAGAACTGGCCGGTGTACCACACCACGCCTTCGGGCGCCGTGGCGCCGAACAACGCGATCAGCATCTTGCCCACGTTCCGGCCGCTCGAGTAGGTTTCCTTGACCGGGTTGTGCGAGGCCTTGCCTTGCGACTTGAGTTGGGCGAAGAGCGGCGATTCCTGCAGCCGCAACCGGATGTAGCCGGAGAGGATGACCAGGATCGCCGACAAGAGGAACGGATAACGCCAGCCATAGGCGCTGAAGTCGGCGTCGCCCATGCCGAGGCGGAAGGCGAGGATCACCAGCAGCGCCAGCACGATGCCGAAGGTGGCGGTGGTCTGGATCCAGCTGGTGTAGAGCCCGCGCCTTCCGTCGGGCGCGTGTTCGGCGATGTAGGTGGCCGCGCCGCCGTATTCGCCGCCCAAGGCCAGGCCCTGCACGACGCGGCAGGCGACCAGCAGCACCGGCGCCAACGCGCCGATGGTGGCGTAAACCGGCAGACAGCCCACCAGGAACGTCGCCAGGCCCATCAAGGCCAGGGTCAGCATGAAGGTGAACTTGCGGCCGATCAGGTCGCCCAGATGGCCGAACAGGACGGCGCCGAAGGGCCGGACCAGGAATCCGGTCCAGAATACGAACAGGCTGGCGATGAACGCGATGCTGGGATTGAGATTCGGCGAGAAGAAATGAGCGCCGAAGAACACGGCGAGCACGCCGTAGAGGTAGAAGTCGTACCACTCGATCAAGGTGCCGACCGAGGAGGCCGCGATGATGAAGCCGATATGCTGGGCTCCGGATTTGCGGCCCATAGTCGATGCGGAAACGGACATGGACGTTACCCCCGTGGTTGTTGAACGGCTCTTGGCGGCCCTAGGCATTTGCGGAGCTTTTGCATGATGGGCAAAGCCGCGATGCCAGTTGGAGAAACCTTAACGGGTCTGTTAGCTGGGCGCAACGGAGGGTTCCGGAAAGACCAAAAATCCGGATTTGCCTGTTTTTTCAATAGGTAACGTTGTGCGCATCAGAAGCCGCCCGCATGCGCGGGCGCGTCATGGCTTGGGTCCCGGGGCCTTGCTATAAGGCGTCCCAAGTCCCCGTAGCTCAGCTGGATAGAGCATCGGTTTCCTAAACCGGGGGTCGCGTGTTCGAGTCACGCCGGGGACACCAATTACGCGTCAGCGGGCTAAACCCCGCCCCACGCCTCGCGCGCGGTTTCGGCCGCATCACCCGGCGATCAGCAATCCGGCTAGGCAAGAGGCCGAGTTGGCGATCAGCGACACGAGCAGGGCGCGGCGCAAGGCGAGCTGCGCCATCCAGGCGATCAGCAGGCCCTCGGCCAGGATCACCAGCGCCTCGAGCACGATGACGGAAGGCCAATAAGGGAAACGCGGATAGGCCCAGAACGCGGCGGCCCACAGCTGGGGATGGGTCACCGCCGTCGCCACGGCCGAAGCCAATCCCACATGCAGGGCGCCCCGGCACGGCCACCGCGTCAGACGGATGATGAGATACGCAATCGGCCCTTCGATCGCCGCGGAAACGGCCAGCGCTTCGGCTTCCACCATCGATCGTCGCCTTTCGGTCAGCCGCTTTTGCCGGCAGATCGCGTATACTGCCGCGAACAATTACGGGAGGATACCATGCGGAACCGGATCGGGCTGATCGGCCTCGCGCTGATGCTGGCGGCGGCGCCCGCCAGCGCGGACATCCTGCCGACGCCGGACCACGGCCCGCCCATGGGCAGCGCCGGCGGGCTGGATTTCGCTGTCCAATCCTTCCAGGTGGAGATGGGGCCCGCAAACGGGCCGCATTATTACAAGACATATCCGGCTGCCGTGCTCACCGGCTGCACCGACGGCCAGCCCAATTGCGCTCTCGCCAAATCCAAAAAACTCATCGGCCTGGAGGTGGCCGCGGTCGACGGCCGGGAGCTGCGGCCCGAGATCGGCATGGTGCGGCAGATCATGGACGCCTTCGCGAACAAAGCCGCCGCCCCGACCGTCACGCTCGAATTGTTTTCGCGCGGATCGAATAGCCGACCGGTCAAGGTTTCCTTCGCCCGGCGCTAAACCCCGCCCCACACCTCGCGCGCGACCTCGACCACCAGCTTGAGCTTGGCGATCTGCTGGCTGAGCGAAAGCTTGTTGCCGCGCTCGCCGCTGGCGAAGCCGCATTGCGGGCTCAAAGCCAACTGGTCAAGCGGTGCAAAGGTTGCGGCCTGGTCGATGCGGCGCTTCAAGCCGTCCTTGGTTTCGAGCTTGCCGCTCTTGCTTGTCACCAGGCCCAGCACCGCCATCTTGCCCTTGGGCAAAAAGCGCAGCGGCTCGAATCCCCCGGCGCGGTCGCTGTCGTATTCGAGGAAATATCCCGAAACCTCGATGGCGTTGAACAGCACCTCGGCCACCGGCTCGTAACCGCCTTCGGCCATCCAGGCGCCTTCGAAATTGCCGCGGCAGAGATGCATGCAAATTGTCATGTCCTCGGGACGCGACCGGATCGAATCGTTGATGAGCTTGGCGTATGTCGCCGGCAAGGTGTCGGGGTCCTCGCCGAGATCCTTGACCTGCCCGCGCAATTTGGGATCGCACAGATAGGCGAAATTGACCTCGTCGATCTGGAGATAGCGGCAACCGGATGCTCCCAGGTCGCGTACCTCCTCGCTATAGACCCGGGCGAGATCGGCATAGAAAGCGTCGAGCGTGGGATAGGCTTGGCGGTCGATCGCCTCGCGCCCGCCGCGGAAATGCACGATCGAGGGCGAGGGGATGGTTTGCTTGGGGAGCGATTTGGCTATCGATTTCAAAAATTTGAAATGCTCGACGAAGATCGGCCGGGGCCGCCCGAGCTTGCCCGTCACCGCCAGCGCCGAAGGCGTGCGCTCGATCTCGCCCGCTTCGGTGTGGAAACGGGCCTTCACCTTGCCCGGCACCGATTTGACGTTGGCGAAAGATGTCAAAAAATCCATGTGCCACAAGGTCCGGCGGAATTCGCCGTCGGTCACGGCCTTCAAGCCCAGATCTTCCTGAAGCTTGACCACGTCCCGGATGGCGGCGTCCTCGATGACCTTCAATTGTTCCGGGGTTATTTCGCCGCGCCTGATCTGTTCGCGCGCCTCCAGGAGTTTCGCGGGGCGCAGCAGGCTGCCGACATGGTCGGCGCGGAAGGGCGGGGTGGGACGTGCAGCCATGAGGAGACCTTGGTCGTTGGAACAATTCTGGGGCGGTTGACAGCAACGGGCCGAGCTAGGATGGTTGTCCTTAATAAAGGGAGGGAACCAAGATGAAAACCACAATCCGGCCGCGCGTGCTTTTGGCATTCGCGTTTTCGCTGCTGCTGGCGCTGGCGCCGGGACAGAAGGCGCGCGCCGCCGACACCTACGACATCCATGTCATCCTGCCGCTGACCGGCGGCGCCGCTTTCGTGGGCCTGGGCCAGAAGGACACGCTCGAGGCGCTCGCCTCCGCCGTCAACAAGACCGGCGGCATCCGCAGCAAGCCGCTCCATTTCACCTTCCATGACGACCAGACCAGCCCGCAAGTGGCGGTGCAGCTCACCACCGACGTGCTGGGCGGCAAGCCTGCCCCGGCCGTGATCATGGGTTCGAGCCTGGTGGGCATGTGCCTCGCCATGGCGCCGCTGGTCGCCGACGGGCCGGTGCAGTACTGCCTGTCGCCGGCGATCCATCCCAAACCCGGCGGCTACGTGTTCTCGGCCAGCGCCTCCTCGATCGACCAGATCGCGGCGGTGATGCGCTATTACCGTCTCAAGGGCTGGACCAAGATCGCGACGCTGATGACCACCGACGCCAGCGGCCAGGACGGCGACCGCGCGGTCGACGCCATCCTCGCCTATCCCGAGAACAAGGGCGTGATGCAGAAGGTGATCGCCGAGCATTTCAACCCGACCGACGTTTCGGTGGCGGCGCAGGTCGCCAACATCAAGGCCTCGGGCGCGCAGGCGATCGTCGCCTGGACCACCGGCGCGCCGGCGGCCACCGTGTTCAAGGGCATGGCTCAGGACGGGCTCGACCTCCCGGTGGCGCCGACCAGCGGCAACCAGACCTTCGCCGCCATGGCGCAATGGACCGATTTCCTGCCCAAGCAGCTGATGTTGGCCTCGGCGCTTTATCCCGAGCATGAGGGCGTGTTGAAGCTCGACCCGCGCATCGAGAAGAAGCAGCACGAGATGTACGCCATCCTGAAGGAGCGCAACCTGCGCGCCGACAACCAGGTGGCGACGGCGTGGGATGCGGGATTGATCGTGGTCGAGGGCCTGCGCAAGCTCGGCCCCACCGCGAATGCGGCGCAGCTGCGCGATTTCATCGCGCATCTCACCAACTTCGCCGGAGTCGACGGCGTCTACGACTTCGTCAAATATCCCGAGCGCGGCCTCGGCCCCGACGGCTCGACCGTGACCACCTACGACCCGGCGACCAAGAGCTGGAAGTGGCTCTCCAAGCCGGGCGGCGAACCGCTGGCGAAGTGACGCCGAAGGTATGAATCAAAGGGCGGCGCGTTTGGCGCCGCCCTTTTCGTTACGGCGTCATGCCCGGACTTGTTCCGGGCATCCACGTCTTGAAGCCCTAAAAATTCGTGGATGGCCGGGCCAACCCCCGGGCTATGACCCGGGGGCATGACGGAAAAAACAGAGGCGGCTCGCGATGACGGAGAGGGTTCGCGTAGCACAGCCGAGGGCCGATTTCTCTCGGCTTCGCACGTCAGGTGCTACGCAGGGCACGAGGCGTCGTGCGAAGCTAAGAAGAATTAAACCCCGCCCCAGACCTCGCGCGCGACCTCGACGATGAGCGCGAGCTTACGCTTCTCGTCGTCGATGGTCACCTCATTGCCCTCGACGGTCGAGGAGAAGCCGCATTGCGGCCCGAGCGCGAGCTGGTCCAAGGGCACGAACTTCGAAGCCTGCTCGATGCGCCGCTTCAACTCGTCCTTGCTTTCGAGCTTGGGCAGCTTGGTCGTGACCAGGCCCAGCACGATGACCTTGCCCTTGGGCACGAAGCGCAGCGGCTCGAAGCCGCCCGAACGCTCGTCGTCCCATTCCATGAAATAGCCGGTGATGGCGAGTTCGTTGAACAGCGCCTCGGCCACCGGCTCGTAGCCGCCTTCGGCCACCCAGGCGCTCTTGAAATTGCCGCGGCAGATATGCATGCAGAAGGTCATGTCCTTGGGCATGCCGGATATGGCGGCGTTGATGAGCTTGGCGTAGGTGTGCGGCAGCTGGTTGGGGTCCTCGCCGATGCCCTTCACCTGCTCGCGCAGCTTCGGGTCGCACAGATAGGCGAAGTTCACCTCGTCGATCTGGAGATAGCGGCAACCGGCATCCGCCATGTCCTTGATCTCCTCGTTATAGACCCGCGCCAGATCGGCGTAGAACTGGGCGATGTCGGGATAGGCCTTGGCGTCGATCGCCTTGCGCCCGCCGCGGAAATGCATGGTCGAGGGCGAGGGGATGGTGATCTTGGGCATCGCCTTGGCGATGGATTTCAGGAACTTGAAATGGTCGACGAAGATCGGCTTGGGCCGGCTCAATTTGCCGTCGACCCGGATGCCGGGCGGCTTGAATTCGACGTCGCCCTTGTGGGTGTGGAACTTCACGCCGACCGAGGGCGGCACGATGGTGACGTTGGAGAAGCGTTCGAGGAAATCGAGATGCCAATAGGCGCGGCGGAATTCGCCGTCGGTCACGGCCTTGAGGCCGATCGATTCCTGGAGCTTCACCGCCTCGCGGATGGAATCGTCCTCGACATCCTTGAGCTCGGCCGGGGTGATCTCGTTGCGTTTCCTTTTCTCGCGCGCGGCGAGCAGGACCTGGGGGCGCAACAGGCTCCCGACGTGATCGGCGCGAAACGGCGGCGTGGTGCGGGCGGCCATGCTCAATTCTCCCTATCCTTTGGCCTTTGGTTTCTTGGTGCCGGCTGTTAGAACGGCGGGCCGGAGTTTCGTCGCCGGGCATTGCGCCGTCAAGTTCTTGACAGGCCAAGGGACGACAACCGTGGGCCGCCGCCCATGGCAAGCGGTCGGGGAGAGGGGAGAGGGAAGACAATGCCTTTCATTCGCGCCGGCGGTCTCACCGTCCATTACCAGCTCGAGGGCGATCCCCGCGCGCCGGTGGTGATGCTGTCCAATTCGCTCGGCACCGATCTCCATATGTGGGACGCGCAAATGCCGGCGCTGCTGCCCAAATTCCGCGTGCTGCGCTACGACATGCGCGGCCACGGCCTGACCGACGTGGCTCCCGAAGAAAGCTATAGCTTCGACATACTCGCGGACGATGTGCTGGCGCTGCTCGACGCGCTCAAGCTCGGCCGCGTGCATTTCTGCGGCCTGTCGATCGGCGGCATGATCGGGCAGAAACTGGGCGCCAAGGCGGGTCCACGGTTCCTGTCGCTCGCCTTGTGCCACACCGCCATGAGCATCGCCACGCCCCCGATCTGGGCGGACCGCATCGCCACGGTGCGCCAGGGCGGCATGGATGCCATCGTCGAATCGGTGGTGCAGCGCTGGTTCACCGCGGATTTTCACAAGGCCCATCCCGAAATCATCGCCGGATTCCGCAACCTGTTGTTGCGCAGCCCCGCCGCGGGCTATATCGGCTGTTCGCTCGCGATCAGCGGCGCCGATCTCTCATCCGACGCCGCCCGCATCGTCAATCCCACGCTGGTGGTGCTGGGCGAAAGCGACAAGTCGGTGCCGCTGGAAACCGGCCGGGCCCTGGCGCAAACCGTCAAGGGTTCGCGTCTGGTGGAAATCAAGCACACCAGCCACATCTCGGCGGTGGAACAGCCGGCGGCGTTTAACGCGGCGCTCGCCGGTTTCCTCAAATAAGGCTCAGGCCTTCCTGGCCTGGTGGCCGCGCTTCTTCAACAGCGCGTCGAGCCGCGGATAGACGCGGCGCGCATTGCCCTCGAAGATCTTGTGACGGCTTTCCGCGCTCAAATCCTTGAGCTGGTCGAGATAGCGCTTGGTGTCGTCGAAATAGTGGCCGGTCTGCGGATCGATGCCTTTCACGGCGCCGACCATTTCCGAGGCGAACAGGATGTTGTCGGCCGCTATCACCTTGGTCAGCAGCTCGATGCCCGGCAGGTGATAGACGCAGGTGTCGAAGAACACGTTCTTCATCACATGGTCCGCGAGCGGCGGTTTCTTCATGTCCTGGGCCAGGCCGCGGTAACGGCCCCAATGGAACGGCACCGCGCCGCCGCCATGCGGGATGACGAATTTGAGCGCCGGGAAATCCTTGAACAGATTGCCCTGGACCAGCTGCATGAAGGCGGTGGTGTCGCCATTGATGTAATGCGCGCCGGTGGCGTGGAAATTCGGATTGCAGGACGAGGAGACGTGGATCATCGCCGGCACCTCGAGCTCGCACAGCTTCTCGTAGATCGGGTACCAGTACTTGTCGGTCAGCGGCGGATCGGTCCACCAGCCGCCCGACGGGTCGGGGTTGAGGTTGACGCCGACGAAACCCAGCTTGTTGACCATGCGTTCGAGCTCGGGGATGCAGTTCTTGGGCGGCACGCCGGGAAACTGCGGCAGCTGGCCGACGCCGACGAAATTCTCGGGCAGCAGGGTGCAGATGCGGTGGATGAGGTCGTTGGAGACCGCCGCCCACTGCAGGCCGATCGCCTCGGTGCCGACGTGATGCGCCATGCCGCTGGCGCGCGGCGAGAAGATGGTGAGATCGCTGCCGCGTTCCTTCTGGAATCTGAGCTGGGGCTCGACGCTTTTGACCAGCACCGCGTCGCTGATGCCGAGATCGGCCGAGGCGGGCCTGCGGGCGGGATCGGCCAGGCCGGCGAGCTGCTTGTCGCGGAACAGCTGGAGCGCTTGCGGCTCGGTCGTGTAATGACCGTGGATGTCGATGATCATGGGAAAACGGCCTTTTGGTTGGGCTGCGAAACTGGAACGGGCGCGCGGCTGAGGGGAATTTAGCGCGCCTGCGGCGGCGGCGGGAACCGGTTTTGCGATGAGACCGCGCGAAACGCGGAGATGCGGCCTGCCGGGCTTGGCTGGGCCCGTTCGATGGCCGGTCCGGTTGCTATGCCCGGGTCCCGGCTTTGTCCAGCGCCGCCAGCGCCGCCTTGGCGATGGCGACGTCCTCCTCGATCTTCGCGCCGCCGGCGGCGACCGCGCCGATGACCTGGCCGCCGACCGTAATCGGGAAGCCGCCCGGCACGTTGGTGAAGTCGCCCATGCGGACCGTCATGCCGAGGGCGTTTTCCTCGGGCGCGTAGCCGGTCGGCTGGCGCTGCGAGGCGGCGGTGATTGCCTTCCGTTGGGTGGTGACGATCGAGAAATGCCTGGCGCCGTCCATCATCAAAAAGGCGATCAGCCGGCAGCTCTGGTCCACCACCGCGAGGCTGACCTTGCAGCCGAGTTCGTTCGCCATGGCCACGCCGGCGGCGATCATCTTGAGGCTGGCCTCTTCCGTCAGCCGGTGGGTGGGGATGAAATCCGCCATGATGCGCGTCCTTCCCGAGCTTGGGCGCCCGTTGTAGGCCAATCGCAAACGGCGCGTCCAGCCTCGTGGCATCCGGGCCGCCGGCGGCGACTTGCTCGTTGACACGCAGACGGACGCCAGACACGATCCATCGCGCTTCGACGAGTTTCCCGCGTCCGACGATCATCAGTGGAGGCTTTTTCAGTGGCGGAAAAAGTCCTTGCCGCCGTGAGGGTGGGCCCGAGCAAGACCGAGCTCCGCGAATTCCCGATGCCGGACATCCCCGCCGACGCCGCCCTTTTGAAAATGGAGGTGGCCGGCATCTGCGGCACCGACGTCAAGCTGTACAAGCATCCGCCGTTCAACGCCCCCGTCATCATGGGCCACGAGAACATCGGCACCATCGCCAAGGCCGGAAGCGAATTCACCCGGCGCAAGGGCTTCAAGGAAGGCGATCTGGTCTTCGTCGAGGACTACATCATGTGCGGCCGGTGCGAATGGTGCCATCGCGGCGAGTACCGCCACTGCGAAAACGCCGACTGGCGCAACAACCCGGACGCGATCCGCTACGGCTATACCCCGGCCGAGAAGGCGCCGCATCTGTGGGGCGGCTTTGCGCAATACGTTTACCTGCCCTGGAACGCGGTGGTGCACCGCGTGCCGAAGGGAGTTTCGCCGGAACTGGCGGGCCTGGTGACGCCGATGGCGAACGGCGTCGAATGGTCCCTGTTCGAAGGCGGCGTGGGCTACAACTCGACCGTGCTGATCCAGGGCCCGGGCCAGCAGGGGCTGTCCCAGACCGTGATCTGCAAGCAGGCGGGCGCCGCGCTCATCATCGTCACCGGCACGTCCCAGGACGCCGCCCGGCTGGCGGCCGCAAAAAAACTCGGCGCCGACTACGTGATCGACGTCCAGCAGGAAGACCCGCTGGCGCGCATCCTGGCGATCACCGGCGGAAGGGGTGTGGATGTTTCGCTCGACTGCACTTCGGGCGCCGGAACTGCGCCGATTCTGCTCGGCGTCAATGCGTTGAAGCGCAAGGCCGGGACCATTGTGGTCCAGGGCGAAATGAAGGAATTCCCCAATTTCCCGCTCGAACAGGTTTCGGTGAAGTACATCACCATCAAGAGCGCGCGCGGCCACAGCTACCGGGCGTGCGAGCTCGCCCTGCAACAGCTGGCCTCGCGCCGTTTTCCGCTGGAAATCGTGACGACCCACAGCTTCGGGCTGAAGGACGTCGACCTCGCCATCCGGTCGGTCGGCGGCCAAGGCGTAAAGGACGTGATCCACGCCTCCCTGCTGCCTTGGCAGTAGGGCGCCTTCCCGCCCGGCCGCCCGGTCAGGCGTGGGCGCGGCGTTGCGGGTCGATGATCCCTTCGAGCTTGCCCAGTATCCGCATGCAAGGCAGCAGCTGGGCGAGGCTGGCATTGGGCTCGCGCTTTTCCTTGATGGCCGCCACGAATTCGCGATCCTCGAGCTCGATGCCGTCCATCGACACGTCCACCTTGGAGACGTCGATCTTGTTGTCCTTGCCGTCGCTCAACTCGTCGTAGAACGCCTTGTAGGTGCCGTTGTCGCAGATGTAACGGAAGAACGAGCCCAGCGGCCCGTCATTGTTGAACGACAGCGACAGCGTCAGGATCGCGCCCGAAGGCGTCTTGGCGACGATTCCCATGTCCATGGCGATGCCGAGCTGGGGATGGATCGGCCCCTGCACCGCGTAACAGTCGGAAATGGTCTCGCCCGCCTGATACTGGAACAGATCGACCGTATGCGCGGCGTGGTGCCAAAGCAGATGGTCGGTCCAGCTGCGCGCATTGCCCGCGGCGTTGATGTTCCTGCGGCGGAAGAAGTAGGTCTGCACGTCCATCTGCTGGATTTTCAGCTCGCCCTTCTCGATCCGCTTGTGCACCCATTGGTGACTCGGATTGAAGCGGCGGACATGGCCGCCCATGGCGACGACGCCGGTTTCCGCGGATATCTTCGCCAGGTTCTCGGCGTCGGCGACGCTGTCCGTCACCGGGATTTCGACCAGCACGTGCTTGCCCGCGCGCATCACCTGCTCGCCCTGGCGGAAGTGCATCTTGGTCGGCGTCGTCAGGATCACCGCGTCGGCGCGCTTGATGCCTTCGCCGAGATCGCCGGTATGGTAGGGAATGCCGTATTTCTTGGCCACTTGGGCAGTTGCGTCCTGGTTGCCGCCGACCAGCGACGCCACTTCGACGCCGGGAATCCGCTTCAACGCGTCGAGATGCTTTTGGCCGAACGCGCCCTGGCCGGCAACGCAGATCTTCATCATTGGCTCCTGCGGACGGTATCTGTTGCGCGCGCGGCGGCGCGCCGGGTTCTTGTCTTGTTCCCGGCCGTCGCGCGCTTGTGGTTTTCCAGAATGATGTGCCCGACTGCGGTGTTCGAGGCCGGCACGGTATAGAAGCGGTAAACCTCGTCGACTTTGTCCGCGAGTGCGCCGCGCATGATCAGCCACATCACCAGCTCGATGGCCTCGGCGCCGGCTTCGCGCACGTATTCGAGATGCGGAATCTTGACCAGCTTGGCCGGATCCTTGGTCAAATTGTCGAGAAAAGCTTTGTCGAACTTGCTGTTGATGAGGCCGGCGCGCGGGCCGCTGATCTGGTGCGACATCCCGCCGGTGCCGAAAATCACCACCTTGAGGTCTTCCGGGTAGGATTCCACCGCCTTGCGGATGGCCTTGCCGAGACTGTAGCAGCGATGCCCGGTCGGCGGCGGATACATCACGACGTTGATGGCCAGCGGAATGATCTTGAACGGCCATTCCTGATCGGGATTTAGCTTTCCACACATCAGATTGAGCGGAACGGTCAGGCCGTGATCGATCTCCATCTTGTTGACGATGGTCAGGTCGAATTCGTCGAGAATGACCGATTGGGCGATGTGGACGGCGAGATCGGGATCGCCCTTGGCGACCGGCACCGGCCGCGGTCCCCAGCCCTCGTCCGCCGGCGGAAATTCCGTGGCGCAGCCGAGCGCGAAGGTCGGGATCAAATCGGTGGAGAAAGCCGAGGCGTGGTCGTTATAGACGACGATCGCCACATCCGGCTTGGTTTCGGCCATCCATTTCTTGGATGGCTCGAAGCCCGAGAACACGCGCTGCCAATACGGCTCCCCGGTCTTGCCGTTGTCGAGCGCCGCGCCGATGGCGGGGACGTGGGAACAACCTATGCCGGCGACGATTTTTGCCACGATTCACGTCCGCTTTCTGGCAGGGGATTTGGCTCTTGCCCGGGCCGGCTTGTCCTTGCCCGATTTCGAACGGTTGCCTTCGACCGGGCGCCCGCCGGCCAGCATCATGGTGGCGTAGTCCTGTTGCGTCGATCCGGTCATCAACGCGGCGAGATGCTGGAACGAGTGGCCGTCGGTGGCGCCGAGTTTGGCGGTGAAATAGATGTTGCCGCCGAGTTCCAGCATGCGGTTGTAGTCGCGCTTGAGGATCGCTTGTTCCTGCTCTTGCGTCATATGGAACTGCTTGATGTAGCCCGCTTCGTCGGCCCGGAACGCCTTGCGGTTGGCGTCCTTCATCAGGGACATGCAGAACGAATTGATCGGGTAGCCCTGGCGGCAGCGCTCGGCGTCGAACACGAAGGTGCCGGGAATGTCGTCGTAGTCGTGCGGTTCGCGGGCCATCGTCCTTCTCCCCGTGGGGGGATGAATATTCGCGTTTTTCCGCCTTGCCGCAAGACGGACGCGCGGGCGGCCCGCGCATAAAAAGGCGGCCCCGGTAAAGGGGCCGCCCGAAACACAGTCTCAACAGGAGAAGGTACGAGGACTTTCCGGATCGGCCGGATTAGCCGAGCTTGCGCTTGATCCAGGCCGCGGCACCCGGGACCGCGATGCCCAACAGGGCGAGGGTCGAGGGTTCCGGAACCACGGTGCCGCCGCCGCCGCAGCTGGAACCCCAGCTGCTGCTGCCGCCGCCCGTGCCCCACGCGAAAGCGGGGGCGGTGGCGAGGGCGAGAGCCGCGGTAACGACGGCGATACGAGTCACTTGGCGGAAGGACATTTTTCTACTTCTTTGGCCGGCCGTGGGCAGGAGTTTGCGGCATTTCGCGAAACGTTTAAGTAATATCGTATAAAATGCAAGTAAAAATTAATCATAATTGAAGTATAATCAAGTCAAGATTTAATAAAATTTTATCGAATATTTGAAGAGGATACAAGAAACCCAGTTCATTCCAGGGTTTTATTTTGGTAAAAAAACGTTAGGGTTGACGGATCGTAACCACGACGGACGGGAGGGGTTCATGCCGGCTTATTGGGTGGCGCGTGCGCGCATCGTCGATCCGGTCGAATACAAGAAATATACCGACCGCGTGCCTGCCATCGTCGCCAAGCACAAAGGCCGGGTGCTGGCGCGCGGCGGCCGCTACCGGATCATGGAAGGGCCGGAAAAATTCCACCGCTTCATCGTCATCGAATTCCCGACGCTCGAAGCTGGCGTCGCCTGCTTCCAATCGAAGGAATACCAGGAGGCGGCGGCTTTCCGCCGGGGCGGGGCGGGCGAGGTCGAGAACGTGATCGTGGACGGCGGGGACGCCACCGTCTGATCGCGGCCTCTGCTGTTTTGCCGCAAACCCCTGTTGTTTTGTCGCTCCGCGACGGGGGCGGGGCCGGTCTAGCGCCTGCCGCGTCTCGATTGCGCCTCATGCGCCGTAATCAGGCGCGAGGCGGCCGAGCGGTAATGGTGCCGGATCAGCACCACCACCACGCCCAGCGTGGCGAGCGCGAACCAGCCGGGACCGGCGATCCACACCAGCACGCAGAGCGCGAAATAATAGCTGCGCAGTCCCTGGTTGAAGCTGGTGACGGCGAGGGTCAAGAGCTGGGCCAGATCGGCCACCGCGCGCCGGTGTTGCCGCTTCTCCCGCGGCGAGGGCGCCGCGCCGATCAGCGCGCAGAGGTAGTTGTACTGCCGGAGCGCCCAGGCGAAGCGGAAGAACGCCACGGTGAACACGCCCAGGATCACCAGCACCTTCGCTTCGAACAGGCTCTGGCTCATCTTCGCGGCGAAACGCAAAACCGAAATCACGCCGTAGGCCTGGCCGACATCGCCCAACACGCCGACCAAGCCCGCGATCACGATCATGGTGGTCGAGGCGAAGAAGGTGACGCTGGCGATGGCATGGCCGAGCAGCGAGGCGTCGCCCATGCGCATGTCGCGCCGCACCATCTCGTCCATCCACTGGATGCGCACCGTTTTCATGCTGTCGTTGATGCTGCGCCCGGAGAAAGCCATGCGCGCGCTCAAACGGTCGTAACCCAGCCAGGCGAGCAGGAACCACAGCAACGCCGCCCAGTCGAATGGGCTCAGATCGAAGGACATGGCGTCGGGCTTACCAGCTGCCGATCGGGAAGGAGAACACCAGCAAGATGTTCTCCTCGCCGGGATTCCTGCTGCTGAAACCGGCGTTGGAGATGTGGTCGAAGGCGATGCCGATGCGCGAGGCGTCGCTGAAGCGGTAATCGAATCGCGCGCCGGTCTTGAACTCGAAGGCCTGGCCCAGATTCTTGCCGTTGCCCTGGTGGTAATAGCCCATCGCGGCGTTGGGCACAATCACGAAATGGTCGCCGATATGCAGATCGAGATTGAATCCGGCATAGGCGAAGCCGGATTTCCGGTTGGTGGCGAAGACGCCCATC
>Ga0187818_10000119_pt1 | contig 23064 bp, 18 predicted proteins | sample NC_wetland_sal_i_14_FD_130581 | JGI IMG/M metagenome (GOLD analysis project Ga0187818, IMG submission 130581) | Wetland sediment microbial communities from Neuse River Estuary, North Carolina, USA - SO4_3 | ecosystem: Environmental > Aquatic > Freshwater > Wetlands > Sediment | place: USA... | reverse complement strand
CGGGAAACGGAGCGAACCCGGCCTTATACGGATGCGTCTTGCTGGTGAGCGCCAGAGTCATCATGGTACGGCCGTGGAACGCGTCTTCGAACGCGATGATGCCCGGCCGCTTGGTGTAAGCGCGGGCAATCTTGACCGCATTTTCCACAGCCTCGGCGCCGCTGTTCACGAAGATCGTCTTCTTCGCAAACTTGCCCGGAGTCACTTCGTTCATGCGCTCGGCAAGGCGGACGTAGCTCTCGTAGGGCGTAACTTGCACGCAAGTATGCAGGAAGCGATCGAGTTGATCTTTGACGACTCCGACCACCTCGTCGCGGCGATGGCCCACGTTAAGGCAGCCGATGCCGCCGGCGAAATCGACGTATCTGTTACCGTCAACGTCTTCGAGCCAGGCGTCTTCGGCTTCGGCAACGTAGATGGGCGTGCCATGAGAAAGGCCGCGGGGCACAGCTTTCGCGCGGCGCTCGGAAAGGGCCTTCGACTTCGGGCCCGGGATCGGGGTGCGGAGTTGAATGGTAGACATCGTGATTCTCGTCGTTAGTCGTCGGTCGTTCGTCGTTGACGTTTGCTACGTTCAGGGCCACCAGCTTTGCAACTGCACTTCAGTACCAGCCGATCGGCGATTCGTTCAGGTTGATGTGAACCTGCTTGGTTTCCAAATACTCTTCGATACCCCAAGGACCGAGTTCGCGGCCGAAGCCGGATTGCTTGAAGCCTCCCCATGGCGCTTCGACGTACGTCGGCTGCATATGGTTGACCCAGACGACGCCCGAGCGCAGAGATTTCACGGCGCGCATCGCCTTGAAAATGTCGCGCGTCCAGACGGCGGCGGCAAGGCCGTAGGGAGAGTCGTTGGCGATTTTCATGGCATCTTTTTCGTCTTCGAACGGGATCACGGCTGCGACCGGACCAAATATTTCCTCGCGGGCGATGCGGGCGCTGTTCGACACGTCGTAGAAAATTGTCGGCTGCACGTAATAGCCCTTGGCGAATTTCTCGGGGCGTCCGCCGCCGGAAGCGAGTTTGGCTTCTTTCTTGCCGATGTCGAGATACGAGTTGACGCGGTCGTACTGCTCCTTGCTGACCAGCGGGCCCATCTTGGTTTCGCGTTCGAGCGGAGGGCCGAGCTTGATCTTCTTGGCTTTTTCGCTCATGGCCTCAACGAAATTCCTGTAGATCGATTTCTGCACCAGGATGCGGCTTCCGGCGGAGCAGACTTCACCTTGATTGATGAAGACGCCGAAGAGCGCGCCGTCAATGGCGGCTTCGAAATCGGCGTCGGCGAAGAAGATGTTGGGCGACTTGCCCCCCAGTTCCAGTGTGACACGCTTCACCGTGTCGGCAGCCTGCTTGACGATAATCTTGCCCACCGCGGCGCTGCCGGTGAAAGCGATCTTATTGACGTCGGGATGCTGGACGATGGGAGCGCCGCAAGTTTCGCCGAAGCCGGTGACGATGTTGATCACGCCGGGCGGCAGGCCGCAATCGGCAAAGTGGCGGGCGAGTTCGAGCGCGGTGAGCGGCGTTTGCTCTGCTGGCTTTAACACGCACGTACAGCCTGCAGCTATAGCTGGGGCGAGTTTCCACGCGGCCATGAGCAGTGGATAGTTCCACGGGATGATCTGTCCGGCGACGCCGACGGGTTCCTTCAGCGACAAGGACAGCGCGTTGTCAGGCACAGGATTCACGTGGCCGGTCACCTTAGTGGCGAGGCCCCCGTAGTATTCGAAGCAGGTCGCTACGTCGGTTAGATCGTACTCGGCTTCGACGATCGGCTTGCCCGTATTGCGGCATTCGAGTTCGGCAAGCGCCGCTAGATTCTGTCGGACTTTATCCGCGAGGCGGAACAGGACGCGGCCGCGTTCTTGCGCCGTAGTGGTCGCCCACGGGCCCTCCTCAAACGCAGCCTTGGCGGCAGCGACGGCGCGGTTGACATCTTCGGCCGAGGCGTCAGAGACCTGGGCGATGATTTCTTCGGTCGAGGGATCGTAGACGGGGAAAGTTTTCGCGGACTTGCTTGCGATCCATTCACCGTTGATGAACATCTGATAAGTCTTCACGTCGGCAGTGACTCCGGGGGGCATAACATCCTCCACGAATTTACTGCGCCGGGCTACTTTCCGGCGCCGACGGGCGTTTCGCCCGTTGCGACAAGAACTGGTTGCGGCGCTTTGCGGCGCCCGTAGACGAAAAAGAAAAATGCGGCCAGTCCGATGAAAAACAGCGTGCCGCCAAACATCCACAATTCATACGACCACAGCGAGGTGATCTGCTGGGCCGGGAAAAACACTAGCGCGATACCGAGAATCGTGGTCAGAAAACCGCTCAGGCCAGCGAAGAACAGGGTTGTCCGGCCGTACTGACCCTGCGGTCTCGATTCCGTCACCGCGAACTTCACGAGCGCTCCGAACATGTAAACGAACGGGACGAGTTGCAGAACGACGGCGAGCGACAAAAGCTTTTGGAAGACTTCTCCGGCGCCGGCGGGGCTCAGATACAAACGAGGCAGCAAACCGAAAATCCCCATGAGCTTGTCCCAAAACCACCAGCCAAAAAAGTTCCCCAGAACCAGCAGGCCAGAAACGATTCCTTGCACGATCAACGCGGCATACGGTGTGGCATAACGCGGGTGCACGTGGCCGAGCCACGAGGGCATGTAGGAGTCGAGTCCGGCGACGAAGGGAATACGCGCCGAACCGCCCATCCAGGCCGATCCGATGCCAGCAATCGAGAGGCTGAGCATGAGCGCGAAGGGCACGGAAATCCAGCCGACGCCGACGCGGCCTGCCATATGAGTGACGGCTTGCACGATTCCCTGAAGTACGTTGACGTTTTTCCCGACAGCGATTAACAGGGTGAGCGTCGCGCCGACATAGAGCGCGCCCGAAACTACGCCGCCCCAGGCAACGGCGCCGGGCAGAGTACGCCGCGGATCTTGAATTTCATCGCCCATCACGGAGGCCAGTTCCAGGCCGACCAGGCCGAAGCAGATCACGCCGAAAGAATTCAGCACGAATCTTGGGTCCGCAGGAATCTTGAAGTCGGCGACGGTGATCGTGGTTCCGAAACGCGAGCAGACAATCACGCCGAGACCGATCAGTACAGCCGCAGCGATAAAGGTTCCTATGGCGCCGAGATTGTTAATCCACTTGCCCACACCGAGACCGAGGATGTTGAGCGCGGTAAGAAAGACGAGCAGTGCGATCGAGGCGGTCGAGGCGAACGCTCTGCTATCCGCCAATCCCTGATGGCCGGGGCCGAGCGCGTAAACCGACACGCCGACGAAATAGAGCATGACCGTCGGCACGTAGAGCATGTTATTGGTCCAGTAGCACCAGCCGGAGAGGAATCCGTGGAAGTCGCCGAAGACTTCCTTAGCCCAGAGATATACTCCGCCCTCGCCCGGATAGCGGTGGGCGAGTTCGATAACGGCGATGCCTTGCGGCCAGAAAAAAAGAAGGAGGGAGATGATCCAGAGCCAGACCGTGACCCCGCCGTTCGCCGCAATCGAGGGGACGACGTTCAGATTGAATACCGCGACCACGAACAGCAGCACGAGATCGCGGCGCCCGAGGGCGCGGATCAGGTGAGGCTGATCGGCGGGTTGGGTGGTGTCGGTCATCAGTCGTCAGTTATCGGTCGTCAGTCAGTCACCAGTTGCCAGTTTCGGCGCATTGCATCCCACTGATGACTGACCACTGACGCCCGATAACTCGTTCAGTGCGCGACTTCGGCTGGGACGCGCTCCTGGCGTTCCTGCTGTGCTTCGGCCAGCGAAGCGGCGATGTCGTCGAACGCGGCCAGATGCTTATCAATATCGGCCTCGGTGTGCTGAACTGAGATCGTCCACTGCTCATCCCACCAGTAGGGCTGCGGCATCACGCCGCGGTTGACCATGCCGAACCAGTAATGGCGCCACAGATCCACATCAATCACGGTCCAGTCGCGATAGTTGACGATTTCTTTCGGATAGAGCATCAAAGCGCCGTTGGCCCCGGCTTGCGCGATGTAAGCTTGCAAGCCGACTTTCGCGATGGTCTTGCGGTAGCCATCGGCCAGCTTCTGGCTCAGTTTTTCAACGTGAGCGTAATTCTGGCGTGTCAGCACTTCGCGGAACGTGGCCAGGCCGGCGGCCATTGACACCGGATTCGTGTTGTACGTGCCGCCGTGAAAAACCTTGTGCTGGGTAATAAGATCCATCGCCGACTTGTGCGCGCCGAAAGCGGCCAGCGGCAGGCCGCCGCCGATGGACTTGGCCAGACAGATCATGTCGGGCATGACGCCGAAATATTCGCTGGCGCCGCCCCAGCAGAGTTTGGCCCCAGTCTTGACTTCATCGAAAATCAGCAGCGTGCCGTTTTTCGTGGCGATGTCGCGCAAGCCCTTCAGGAAGCCCGGTTGCGGCATGCACAGGCCGACGTTCATCAGAATCGGCTCAAGAATGATCGCGGCAATTTCTCCCGGATTTTCCTTGAAGCGGCGCTCGACCGTGGCGAGATCGTTGAACGTCGCAACAACTACGTTCGCCACGGCAGACTTGGGCACGCCCAGACCGCCGGGCACCGACGTCGGATTATGCACGTCGCCGAAATCCGGAGCGTGCGGCTTCACGCTGACCAGAGCACTGTCATGCAGGCCGTGATAGGCGCCTTCGAACTTGACGATCTTGTCGCGTCCTGTAGCCGCACGCGCCAGGCGGATGGCGTGCATGGTGGCTTCCGTGCCGCTGTTGCCGAAGCGGCACATTTCGACCGGAAAACGGTTGCAGATTTCTTCCGCGAGTTCCCATTCCATGTCGTGCGGCATGCCGAACATGGTGCCGGTGGAGAGGCGCTTTTCGACGGCCTTCATCACCGCGGGATGGCAGTGTCCGGCCATCAGCGCGCCGAAGGTCAGGTTGTGGTCGATGTATTCGTTGCCGTCGAGATCGCGGAACTTGCTGCCGCTGGCCTCTTTCACGAAGATCGGCCAGGGATCGTAGGCGCGATAGTTGCTGGCTACGCCCAGGGGAATGCGCTTGAGATTTTTCTTGTGGGCTTCGGCGGATTTAGGAGTGCGGCGCTCGAAAGTCGAGAGCTCTTTCTGCAGATCGGGATACATCGGGGTCTCCGGAAAACTCAGGCGAGCGGTTTCTTTGTTCGCACGCCATTAGATTGCCCGGGCGGTTGGAGCCGCCCGGGATATAGATGTTCTAGAACGCGAACTTTAAAGCGAATTGAATTTCGCGCGGATCGCGGGTGTGCTTAATGAGGCCGAAATCCGCGCCGTCGCTGATGTTGCCGTCCGGGTTCAGGAACTGCGCATGATTGAACACGTTGAAGAGCTCAGCCCGGAACTCGACATGCATTGTTTCCCCGACTGGGGTAATCTTCTGAAACGACACGTCGAAGTTGTTGATGCCGGGTCCGCAGCAGAGGGAGCGCGGTCCACCCAGCGACCCCAGCGGAGCGTCCTGCAGGAAACAAGTCGCTGTAGTCGCAGGGTTGCAGAAGTAATAACCATTGTTGGATCGAGGATTCACGAACTGGACCGGGCCTGTAATCGCCGGCCGTCCGGGAGATTCGAACCCGTTGATATCATTCTCCAGTTCCCGATCGTTGAGAGTCTTCAACTCGATGGGAAACCCCGACTGGAAACTGGTAATTCCGGAAACCGCCCAGCCGTCGAGCAATTTGCCCTTTGTTCCGTCATACTTCGGGATCGGCAGCTCCCACAGATAGCTGAGGACGAGACGATGCCGAGCGTCGAACAGCGATAACGACCGATTGCAACTGAGGTCGCCGATCACGTTGTTGCAGATCGGCTTGATCGAGTTCTCGAAACTGGAGGCATCGTCGATGGACTTGCTGAACGTGTACGCGATCTCGAACTGCAAGCCATTCGACAGGCGGTGTTCCAGCGAAGCCTGCAGCGAATTGTAGGACGAGTTCGCAACCGTGTCTTGAGCCAGGATGCTCGAGAAGACCGGGGTTCCATCCGAGGGACAACCACTCCCCGTCAGCGGATTGCAGCGCGGCGACGAATATGGCCGCAAGCCAACCAGCGTGATTCCGTTCGGCGCCACGCTGCTCACCGAAGTCCCACCGGCAACCACGGACGGACCGTTGGACCCATACGGAAGGTGCAAGCCACCCGCGGGAATAATCACATTCTGCAGCGTCCCGGTTGAATCATAGGCTTGGGCCGGAATGGAGAAGGGAGAATCGGCGGAGAACGGGCCACAACCGCCGATACCGGGGTGCGCCGCCGTGCCATCGCCAGGATACGCATTCGCCAAGGCTTGGATATCCAGACAAGGCTGCGGCAATCCGGGGCTGATGTCGCGCGTGGCCAACAGGTGGTGCCCCTGAGAACCGACGTAACCCAGTGAGAAGACTGTGTTCTTAAACAGCTGGCGCTCAATGCCGAAATTGTATTGCTCGGTGTACTGCGCATGAAGCTGCGGCTGCAATTCGCCGAACAGCAGGATCGGACGGAACGAGGACCAGTCAATAGGCGTGCCATGGGGCGGGGTGAGAATGCTCCCGAAGGGGTTGGAAATGATGCCCGTTTGCCCCGGGGCGCCCAGGGTGCAAGGCTGCGGCGAGCAGTTCTGGAGAACGAACGGAGTGTTGAAAAAATCTTCGGTAATAATCGTGCTTCCTCCGAATGGGGGCTCTCCTTGAAACTGCTCCAGGACCAATTGTTCGATGGGGTTATAGAAGACGCCGAATCCGCCGCGAACGGTGGTTTTTCCATCCTTGTGCGGGTCCCAGGCAATACCAATGCGAGGCGCGAAAGCATGGTAATAGGGCTTGGTTAGACCCTTGGGGACACCAGCATCCCCTGGCACCACCAGACCCAGGGGAAATACCGCCGCAGAGTCCGAGGTGGGATCCGAACAGTTTGGGTTTGTGTAGCCGAGCGAAGTCAGGTTGGCGGCGCTCACCTGGCATGGATAAGTGGTTGTCGCTTGCCCGGGGCGAAACGTCTGGTAGCGGAGGCCGGCATCGTAGAAAGGCTGGTTGTACTCCCAGCGCAGCCCATAATTTAGGGTTACGTTCGGCTTCAGTTTCCAGCTGTCCTGGGCGAATACGTAGAGGGCATTGCCGCGTACATCCTCGGAGTTGGTGGAGCCCACCAGGTTCGAATCGGGTAGGCCCGTCAGGTAGTTCGCGAACAGATCCGAGCCTATGAAATCGTTGGGCCCACCCCCACTGTAGGTGAAGTCACCCTGCGGCGCGAAGTACAAGGTTTGAAAGAAGCGCTGAATCCGGAAGTCGGCGCCAAATTTCATGGTGTGGTTGCCGAGAACCTTGGTCAGATTGTCCGCGATCTGATAGGTGTTCCCGGTCTGCGGCAGCTCACCTTCAAAGTCGTTGCCGATGGTGAAGCCGCCCGCGATCGCGATGAACGGTACGCCCTCGTGGGTGGGACCCAGACCCGGGGTGAAGCCCAGTTTGGCATTGGGAGTAATGACTCCGGTGGTGTCGGGCGTGCCCGTAAAGCAAAAGGGCACGGCAGGACCGTTGCAGACATTGATAACATTCTCGGAGAACTGCGGCTTCAAGAAGCTGGGCTGGGCCTCGCGGAAATACGTGAGGCGAAGTTCGTTGACCACGGAGGGGTTGATCGTCCAGATGTGGCTGACATTCACCTGCTGGGAATGGGTCGTGTTGATATCGCCAAAACCCTGCAACAGTCCGACCGTCTCCGCCTGAAACTTGGTAAAGGGCTGACGGTCCTCCACATAGTTGAGGTAGTAGTAGACGCTGAGGTTCTGCTTGCTGGTCAGCTGGTGGTCCAATTTGATGGTGAACTGATTGCCGTGCTGCCGGTCGAGCGGAATCGATTGGAAGCGGTTCGCCGGGTTCGCCAGGTTCGCTAGGTCATAACAGTTCGGGTTCAAATTCGGGCAGGGGACATACTGCTTCATGATGCTGAATGCCACCGGATCAAAGCAATTCGTGGGGACCTGGCTGTTGGGGCCGAAAACCGATGGCCCCATACTGGCCGGCTGTGAGTAGGGCTCGCCCACAGAGGCTCCGACTCCGCATCGAGCATTTAGAATTGCGGCAAAAGCGGCGGTGCCGACCGACCCGCTAAACGGCGACTGCGAAAAGTCACCTGCGCGCTCCGCGGCGGTTGGCACGACCGTGTTATCGCCAGTGATTCCCTGCACGATTCGACGTCCTTCATAGGAGGCGAAGAAGAACGTGCGGTCTTTCTTGATCGCTCCGCCAAACGTGCCGCCAAACTGGTTCTGTTTGTTATCCGGCGTAAATGGGTCGAGATATCCCTTGGCGTCGAGCGCCTTATTGCGGAAGAATTCGTAGGCGCTGCCATGCCACTGATTGGTTCCGGACTTGGTCACGACATTGATGACGGCGCCGGAGTTGCGGCCATATTCGGCGTCGAAGGTGTTGGAGAGCACGCGAAATTCCGAGATGCTGTCAGGTGAGGGCTGAATGGCCGGAGAATTCACGAACAGATCATTGCCATCGCCTCCATTCACGCTGAAGTTGTTGGAGCGTCCGCGCCCGCCGTTAACCGAAACCGCGCCCGCTGTATTGCTTCCGTAAAACAGGTCCGAGCCTCCCACGCCCTGCACCCCCGGCTGTAGTTGCAGAAGCTGATACGTATCGCGGGCGTTGAGCGGCAACTGGGAAACTTGCTTGGAGTCCATAACGGCGCCGAGTTGAGTGCTCGTAGTGTCGACGATCGGAGCTTCGGAGGTGACATCGACGGTCTCCTGTGCTTGGCCGATCTGCAAGACCGAGTTGACGGTCACAACCTGGTTGAGGTCGACATTCACCGCGCGCTGCACATTCTTCTTGAAGCCTGTCAGGTCGAATTCGATCCGATACGATCCGACCGCAACTTGAGGAAACACGTAGTCGCCGCTACCGCTGGTGGTCGTGTCGGCGCTCACCCCGGTGGCTTCATTAACCAGTGTTACTTTCACGTTGGCCAGCACGGCGCCGGTGGGGTCGGCAACGCGGCCCAGAATGCGGCCGCCTGTACTCTGGGCTGAGAGCGGCATGGATAGCGAGAGGCAGACGGCAAGAACCAGGCAAAGGGTGCTCAGATACGTCGCACCCAGACACAGCTGGTACCAGCGGGCTCGCGGTGACATGGAACCTCCAGACATCCTTGGGAGTGTTTGTTTTTTTCTTGAACGCGACTGCTTGTGTTCACCCACAACCTTGCTATAATCCCGCAAGGTTAGAGAAGTGGGGTGGGGGCTGTCAAGCAGAAAAAATGTATCCCTGGCATTGAAAAATCCCTGATCTACCGGTGTACAGGACCATGAAACGGCGCGGCGCGGAACTCTACTTGAAGATCGGAGAAGTGGCGAAGATGGTGGGAGTTTCGCCCTCGGTCATCCGTTCCTGGGAAAATCTGGGGCTGGCAAACCCTCGCCGCACCGAGAGCAAGTACCGAATGTACACCCGCGAAGACGTCAAGCGGCTGAAGCGGGCCCGCTTCCTGCGGAAAGTGCGCGGCTTGAATGCGGCTGCGATTGTGCAACTGCTGAGGCGTGAGGGCACGATGCGTCCAGCGGGCAATGGCAACGCCGGCGTGATCGGTACTCATCTGCGCCGACTGCGGGCCCGGCGGAAGCTCTCGCTGGCAGCCGTAGCCCGATCCGTCGGGATTTCCGTTGGATTTCTGAGTGCACTGGAGCGTTCTCAGATGAGCGGCTCCGTCGGAACGCTGCGCAAGCTCGCCCGGTTCTATAAGACCAACATTCTGGATTTCTTTGACGCCAGCGGAGCCAGCACCCGGCACGTGCGCCCGGCGGAGCGCAAGGTGCTCGAAGCAGGGGCGGGCGTCCGCATGGAATTACTTGCGTGGGGCAACACCGCGATGGAACCTCATCTTTTTCGCATCGCCCCCGAAGCCAGCAGCGGAGATCCCTACACCCACGAGGGAGAAGAATTCATTTACGTGCTGCGTGGAGATCTGGCTATCACGCTGGACAACGAAGAGTACCGGCTCAGGCCGGGCGACAGCTTTTATTTCGAAAGCGCGATTGCGCATCGCTGGAGAAATCCGGGCCGGCGGGAAACGTGGGTGTTGTGGGTCAACACTCCGCCGACGTTTTGAATCAGGGAGACAACAAACTGGCTCAGGGCCATGCAACGGAGCAGTTCCTTGGAGGGGAAATGAACCAGCAAAGAATCGTGAAGTTCCTGTCTGTGCTGGCAGCGGTACTGTTCATCGGGTCGTGCTCGAAGAAGACACCCACGCTCAACCTTCTGGTGTGGGAAGGCTATGCCGACCCATCGTTCGTCCAGGCGTTCGAAGAGCAGAATCACTGCAAGGTCTCGGCGTCGTACATGGGATCGAGCGATGAACTAGTCGCGAAGCTGCGCGGCGGCAGTGCCGACAACTACGACGTCATTTCACCATCAAGCGATGTCGCCACCTCGATCGCCGTCGCCGGATTGGCCGCGCCGCTCGACCTGGCGCAGATTCCGAGCTACAACCAACTTTCGGTCCAGCTCACTTCCCTGCCGCTGGTGCGCGTCAAAGGCCAGGTGTACGGCGTGCCCTTTATGTGGGGGCCAGACCCGATCATCTACGACACAACTGCGTTCGCCCAGCCCCCGGATTCGTGGAATGTGATGTGGGACCCAAAATATAGGGGAAAGATCTCCGTGTGGGACGACCTGTCCACCGTCTACATGGCGGCGCAGGTCCTGGGCTATGACAAGCCCGAGCCGTCGCAGCTCTACAACTTGAGCGACGAGCAGCTGGAGGCAGTCAAGAAAAAGCTGTTGGAGTTGAAACCCAATATCCGCAAGATGTGGGCGACCGGCGGCGAGCTCACCAATCTGTTCGAGAATCACGAAATCGTCATCGCCATGGGCTGGCCGCTCAATACGGCGGACCTGAAGAAGGTCGGGTTTCCCGTGGGCGAGACGATTCCCAAAGAGAACACCACGGGCTGGATCGATCATCTGATGATCACGGCGGGCAGCGAGAACAAGGAACTGGCGACCAAGTTTCTGGAGTACATGGTGGAGGCCAAGACGCAGAAATTGGTCACTGATAAGACCCATTATGTTCCAGCGAATCCGCAGGCTGGACAGTTTATGACGCCGGATGAGGTGAAGACCCTGCACCTGGATGACGTGAACGCCTACCAGAAGCGAATCTATTTCTGGCAGAATGTGCCGCGGCGCACGAAATACAACGAGATTTGGAACGAAGTGAAAGCTTCGCAATGACTTCTACAACCGTTCCCAACAACTCGACGACGGCGAACACGCCGTCCGGCACGAAGCCTTCGTTGCTGAGCATTCGAAATGTAGCCAAGGCATTCGGCCGTAATTCCGTGCTGCGAAATATTTCGCTGGAGATTGCCGAGGGGGAATTTCTTACGATTCTTGGTGAAAGCGGCTCGGGGAAAACGACGCTGTTGCGGATCGTTGCCGGTTTTGAGAGCGCCAGTTCGGGCGAACTGTGGATGGGGGCGGAGCGGCTGGACGGCCAGCCTCCATACCGGCGCCGCGTGAATACTGTCTTTCAGCACTATGCGCTATTCCCCCACTTGACGGTCGAACAGAATGTCAGCTACGGCTTGCGTGTAGCGAAGCGGCCGGAGGCAGAAATCACGCAGCGCGTCGCGGAGGCGCTCGAAAAAGTAAAGATGACGGCGCACGCGAAAGCGAAGCCGTCGAAGATCAGCGGAGGTCAGCAGCAGCGGGTCGCGTTGGCGCGGGCGCTGGTGAACCGGCCGCGGCTGCTCTTGCTCGACGAGCCGCTTTCCGCGCTGGACGCGAACTTGCGCCGCCAGATGCAGGTGGAATTGAAGTCGCTGCAACGCGAGGTTGGCATCGCTTTCGTGTTCGTCACCCATGACCAGGAAGAAGCGATGGTGATGTCGGACCGGATCGCGCTGCTGCGTTCGGGCGAACTGGAGCAGGTGGCCACGCCGCGCGAAATCTACAGCCGTCCGGCCACGGCGTATGTGGCCCAGTTCATCGGACACACGAATCTGTTGCGAGCAGAAGTGCAGGGTGGAGTGGTGCGCTGCGGGGCGCTCATGTGGCCGGCGTCGTTGCCGGATGGTCCGGCGCTGTTTTCTCTACGGCCGGAGCAGGTTCGAGTGGGAAACGGCACGAGTGGCGCAGTCAGGGTTCGCGGCCGGGTTCTGCATCACGCATTTCACGGAGCAACCGAACTGATTCGCGTGCAGTGTGCCGATGGACTGATTCTGGTGGTGAGAATCGCGAGCGGGGGCGCGCCGCAGAGCGAAGTTGAGCTTGAGTTCTCTCCCGCGGATGCTGTGCTGGTGCGCGAATCTCCCGAAAGGACTTGATGTTTTCCCGAGCCTACAAGACGGCTGTGACCGTGCCTCCGCTGGCGTGGGTCGCAGTGTTTCTGCTGGTTCCGTATCTGCTGATGTTCGGCTACAGCTTTTGGTCGGTCTCGCCGGCACAGACCATCGTCCACACGTGGAATCTCGACAATTACTACAAAGAACTTCTGCAGAAACCGGTTTACTGGCAGACGCTGCTGCGATCGATGTGGATTGCGGCGCGGGTCATGCTTTTTTCTTTGCTACTGGGTTATCCGCTGGCATATTTTCTGTCGTTCTATGCTGGCAAGCGGAAAGATCTGCTGTATCAGATGGTGATCATTCCGCTGTGGGTCAGCTACCTGGTGCGCGCCTATGCCTGGAAGACGATCCTTGGCGCGGACGGTGTGCTCAATACTTCGCTCCAGTACGTCCATTTGATCAGCCATCCCCTCGATTTTCTGCTTTACAGTCCGTTTGCTGTCGTGTTGACCCTGACGCATATCTACACGCCATTTACGTTTCTGCCTGTCTACGCCGCACTCGAGCACATCCCGCGCAATCTGGTGGAAGCCTCGCAAGATCTGGGCGCGACTCCGGCGCAGACGTTCTGGAAAGTGATTTTCCCCTTATCGATTCCGGGCGTTCTCGCCGGAGCTACTTTTGCCTTCGTGTTGAGCCTGGGCGATTTTCTTGCGCCATTGTTACTGGGCGGACCGAGCGGCATCATGATTTCGAACATTGTGGTCAGCTTGTTTGGCGCGGCTTACAACTGGCCCCTGGGTGCCGCGATTTCGCTGGGCATGCTCGTGCTGGTGGTGAGCCTGCTGTTTTTCTCGGAGCGGCTGGAAAAGAAATGGAGCTTCTCGTGAGCGGCCCGACCAACGTTTCACGTTCACGCTGGCTGCTGGTGCATGCTGCGGCGGTTTTCGGGTTTTTGTATTTTCCGATCGCCGTCCTCATTCTGTATTCCTTCAATGGACAAGGAGTGGGAGGATTCCCGCCGCATAACCTCACGCTCGACTGGTATCGCACACTATTCAGCGACGGACCAATCTGGGATTCGGTGTTCAACAGTTTGCAGGTGGCGTTTGCGGCCATGGCAATTTCCCTGATGTTCGGCATTCCGGCTGCGCTGGCGCTCGATCGCGCGCAGTTTCCCGGCAAAGCGCTGTTTCGACGCCTGGTGCTGTTGCCGCTGATTCTGCCGGGAATCATCACGGGCTTGTCGCTCCTCATGCTGTTCAATCTGCTGAGTGTCAAGCTCAGCCTGCTAACCATCACGCTGGGCCACGGGACCGCTCTGATTTCAGTGGCGACAACGGAGGTTTTTGCCGGCTTGCAGAAATTGGATCGGGCGCAAGAGGAAGCGTCGCTCGACCTGGGAGCGAACTACTGGCAGACGTTCTGGAGGGTGACGATGCCGAACCTGAAGTTGTCGATCATCGGAGCGGCCCTGCTGATCTTCACGCTTTCCATGGACGAAATCGCGGTCAGCTTTTTCCTGATCGGCCGCGACAACACGCTGCCGCTGGAGATCTGGGGACGCCTGCGGCGCGGCATCACGCCGGAGATCAACGCGGTATCGACCATCATTTTTGTCTTCTCGCTGGTGACGATCGTTGTCTGGTATCGCTTGCGGGTCCGCAGCGAGAGCGGCACCGACTTGGGCATGGAACTGATCGAGGCGACCGAGGCAGAGTCCAAGTGAGCGCGAATCGCAGGGACAAAAAGCCAGGAGCATCGAGTAAATCCACTTTCTGCGCCTCGCGCCGCTAGTCCTATCCGGCTGCTCATCGGCGTTTCCCGAACTGGCACTTTACGGGTGAGAAATAACCGCTGCCAACTGGAAATGTGCGGATCTTAAGAGCACAGTTGTATAGCAATGATCCGGAAGGCTGAGAAGAATTGCCGTCCCAGCAAAGCTGACGAGAAATCTCAGAGGTCAGCTTCCCCGCTGGCAAGTGTCTCCCTGATCTGCCTGCTCGCCACTGTCGCCGTCTTCTACGCTGTTACGGTGCGGCAAGGCCACGTGTGGGGCGACGATTTTGCGATGTATGTACACCATGCGCGGAACATCATAGAAGGGCGGCCTTATGCCGACACCGGCTATGTCTACAACGCGGCTGCGCCGCTTGGTCCCAGGGCATATCCGCCGGTGTTCCCGTTGCTGCTGGCGCCTTTGTAGAGGTTCTATGGGCTGAATTTGACGCCGATGAAACTGGAGCAGGTGTTTTTTTTCGTCTCGTCCCTGGCGTTCGTGTATGCGTTTTGGCGGCGCGATCTAGGGCCTGGATACACCCTCGCGCTGATTGCCATTCTCGGCTTCAGCCCGGTCTTCTGGAACGCCAAAGACAACGTGCTCTCCGATCTGCCCTTCTTACTCTTCTTCTATGCTGCCGCAGTGCTGGTGCGATGGGCTCCGCGCGACCGACCGGGTTGGTGGCGCTGGGCGGTTCTGATTGGTGTGACACTTTACATCGCGATGGGTACGCGTACCGCAGGCATCACCCTGATTGCCGGGTTAGTGCTCTACGACGTGCTCCGGTATCGAGCAATTACGCGGCTTACCATCATTGCGCTGCCAGTGTGCGTGGCGCTGGTTTTGTTGCAAAGCCATTTTGTCGGATCGGGAATCGGCGGCTACGCCGAGCAGCTATACTCCACACCGCATACCGTCGAAGTGAATCTCATGTCATACTCGCGCGTCCTGGCGGGTTTCTGGGTGGCGTCGACGCGCAATGGGTTCTCGTTCTTTGTGCTCGGGATTGTCGCTCTTTTGACGCTGGCAGGGGCGTTCTTCCAATACAAGCGAGGATTGACGATCGTCGAGGCCTTCCTCGCGCCTTATTTTGCTTTGATTGTCCTGTGGACGTTCGCCTCTGGCATTCGACTGGTGTTTCCTTTCGTTCCTTGGCTGGTGTTTCTCGCCTTAACCGGGCTCCGCGGCCTGGTCGAGAGGTTTGCTCCGCGCTACACCACATTTGCCGCCTGCGGGCTGATGCTGCTGATCGCTGTTCCTTACACGCTGGCGTATCGCAAGGCAGATTTCGGCCCGATTCGCGAGAGCAACGGTCTCCCCGAGTTCAACCAGCTCTGTCAGGCAGTCCGCGCTCGCACGGCAACAGGCGACACGCTGATCTACTACCGCGCGCGTGCTCTGTCGCTCTACACCGAGCGGGCTGCTTCCAGCTACAACTATCGCGGCACGGAACAAGAGTTGCGGCAGTACGCGCGTAACATTCATGCCACCTACCTGATCACGACCAATGCATTCGACACGGACCACGGCTTTCTTTCGCAATACGCAGAAGACCATTCTTCCGGCCTTGAACTAACCTACCAGAATGCACATTTCAGGTTGTATCGGATCCTCGCGGGTCCGGATCCAGAAAGTACGGCAGGACATCGCTGAGCAAACCTAGGGCACCTCCCGCCTTCCCTGTCATAGTAAAGTGGTAGTAGCCCACAAATCAGGAAGGATCCTTTTTGAGTTCAGGCATTCGCAATATCGCCATCATCGCCCACGTGGACCACGGCAAGACCACGCTGGTGGACGCCATGCTGCAACAGAGCGGCACGTTCCGCGCCAACGAGCACCACGTCGAGCGGGTGATGGATTCGAACGAACTGGAGCGGGAGCGCGGCATCACCATCCTGGCCAAGAACACGGCGATTTTCTATCACGACGTAAAAATCAACATCGTGGACACGCCCGGCCACAGCGATTTTGGCGGCGAAGTCGAACGCGCGCTGAAGATGGTGGATGGCGTCATGCTGCTGGTGGACGCCAGCGAAGGACCGCTGCCGCAAACGCGCTACGTCCTCGGCAAGGCGTTGGAAGCCCACTTGCCGCCGATCGTGGTGATCAACAAGATTGATCGCTCCGACGCGCGGCCCCAGGAAGTGCTCAATGAGATCTATGACCTCTTTATTGATCTCGACGCCAAGGAAGAGCAGCTCGACTTTCCTGTGCTTTACACCAACGCCAAAACGGGCACGGCGGCGGCCGACATCAACGGCAGAGGCGAGAACTTGCGTCCGCTGTTTGATGCGATTCTGAAAACGATCCCGCCGCCGAAGGGCGATCCGGCGGGCCCGCTGCAGATTCTGGTGGCCAACCTGGATTACAGCGATTATCTAGGGCGGCTGGCGATTGCCCGAGTCTTCAACGGCAAGATGTACACCGGCGAGGAAGTTGCCATCGCCAAACTCGATGGTTCTTTCCACAAGACCAAAATCACGAAGCTTTTCTCCTTCTCCGGACTGAAGCGGACCGATATCAGCGAAACGGAATTGGGAGACATTGTCGCGGTGGCGGGCGTGGAAGGAATCACGATTGGCGAGACGATTACGAACGTGGAAAATCCCGCTCCGTTGCCGCACATCGCCATTGATGAGCCCACCATCGCCATGCTGTTTACGGTCAACACTTCGCCGTTCGCGGGAAAGGACGGCACCTACGTCACCTCGCGCAACTTGCGGGAACGGCTGGAAAAGGAGTTGCTGACCAATGTTTCCTTGCGGGTCGAGGAGACGGGCTCGACCGATTCGTTTAAGGTGCTGGGCCGCGGCGAGCTGCAGCTTTCCATCCTGATTGAAATGATGCGGCGCGAGGGTTACGAACTGATGGTGGGAAAGCCGGAAATCGTCACCAAGCGCAACCAGGAAGACGGCAAGCTGATGGAGCCGGTCGAGCATCTCACGATAGACGTTCCCGAAGAATTTGTGGGCGTGGCGATGGAACAGCTCGGCTCGCGCAAGGGCGAAGTCACGAACATGCACAATCACGGTTACGGGCGTGTGCGCATCGAGTTCCGTGTGCCCAGTCGCGGGCTGATCGGGCTGCGCAGCCAGTTGCTGACCGACACGCGCGGCACCATCGTCATGAATTCGCTGTTTGACGGATATACGGATTGGCAGGGCGAGATTCCGCACCGCATCACGGGTGCGCTGATTGCCGACCGCCCAGGCGTTTCGACGGCTTATGCCTTGTGGGGCCTGCAGGAGCGTGGAGAACTTTTCCTGGGGCCGGGCGTCGAACTCTACGAGGGAATGATCATCGGGGAAAATGCCAAGGATACCGATCTCGACGTGAACGCTGTCCGGGAAAAGAAACTGACCAACATGCGGGCCTCGACCGCCGATGAGGCCATACGCCTGGTCCCGTTCCGGTCATTGAACCTGGAACAGGCCATCGAGTTCATCGCCGACGACGAGTATGTGGAAGTCACACCCCACTCGCTGCGGCTGCGAAAAAAGATATTGCAGGCGAACAAGCGCAAGAAGAGTACTCTAGCCGCTGTAGAAGAATCGTGAAGTCTCACCACAAGTCCGAAGAAGCACCGCGCTCTGCCCAGAGCGCCAAGGTTAAGACAACCCTCCGCATGTTCCTGGTCCCGTGCAGCTGCGGGACGACATTCGCCGTAGCCGAGGATTATGACCATCAGGGGACAGCCTGGAGCCGTTATCTCGTCTGCCCCGGCTGCGGGAAGCGGCACGATCCCAAGAACCGTCTGCTGCAGATGGGATTCCATCCCGAGGGATACTGGAAAGTGGACGAGTGCTAAGGGAAGATGAAACCCCGGCATGTTTCTTCTTCTCTCGAAATCGATTTGACAGGCAGGTTTATAAAAACCTGCTATACTGCTCGCCGCAATTGACTGTTCGCAGCTCCGGTTTCGATTTTCAGGAACGGCCCTCCCGACCTGCCAGTCCGCCGAACTGAGCTCGCACTTGTGACAGCTCAATGCAGGGGAAGATGCGTGAAAAACATTTTTGTGGGGAATCTCAGCTTCAACACCAACGAAGATGAGCTGCGCCAGGCTTTCGAAGCTTACGGCCAGGTGGACCGGGTCAGCATTCTGACCGACCGCGATACCGGGCGCTCCCGGGGTTTTGGCTTCGTAGAGATGGCCAACAACGAAGACGGCGAGAAGGCGATTGCAGCGCTGAACGGTTCGCAGCTCGGCGGACGCACCATCAACGTCAATGAGGCGCGGCCCAAGACCGAACGCAGCGCCGGCGGCGGTGGCGGCGGACGGGATCGCGGAGATCGCGGCGGCCGCGGCGGTGGGCAGCGGGACCGGTGGTAGAACACTAGGTCGTCAGTGGCTCATGGCCGGCGAACGGCAGTCGCCACGGCTTGGCGATTCTAGATCGCTCCCCGCGATTCTCAGGCGTCAGAGTCCGGCGTCGCGATTGATCGTGCCCTCCGGTGCCAACCAAACCGCAAGTGTGGGCGTGCCCGCCCGTAGCGATCAACGCGGTAGACCGGCGGCACGAACAATCAATAACTCATAGCGATTGCGTAGCGTTTTGAGGCATCATAGGCCATCCGCTCGTAAGGAGGTGGAAAATGAAGCTCAAGAATTCATGCAGTGCGGGCCCAGCAGCATTGTTCATAGTGGCGAGCATACTTGTTTGTGCCGCCTTGCCGGCAGGGGCAGGAAAAAAGAAGGAGAATTCAAATTCGCAAGACCCGTATGTTACAGCCGAAAACTATGAGAAGGCCCCGGCAGTAAACGCGAGCGACCTGGCATACCGCACCGTCCTGTTTGGTGAATTCACCATCCCGCAGGAGTGGGAAAAGGACGCGCGCAAGATTACGGACTCGACCATTGCGCAGGCCAAGGCGCGGCTGACCAGCACACAGGCCTTCACCACCGTGGGATCCCAGCAAGGCACTGCGCCGGCCGATCCGTATTTCGTGGTGAAGTGCACTCTAGTAAATTACCGGATAGTCAGCAAGAAAGCCCGGTTCTTTGCCGGCGCGATTGCCGGAACCTCTTATATCACATACAAAGTGCAGGTATATGACGGGAAAGGCACCCTGCAGTTCCAGCGGGAAATCTCCACTGAGAACAATGCCTTTGCCGCAGCCTTTTCCTTTAGCGACAAGAACCTTCCCACTTTCCTGGGGAACGTTCTGGCCGACTATCTTGCGCTCCGTGCCCGGAAGGATATGGGGGCAAGCGCGTATCCGGTTGTGGGCGGGGAACACCCCAGCGAAACCGCAGGGACAACCAGCAAGTAGAGCGATGTGCGCGACCGCATAACGACCTGATTCTCTGCGGCGCCAGCGATTCTTCACGGAGCCGCCAGCGGCGTGGGCTGGTGGCGGCGCAAATCCGGCCGTTGCCTGCCTGCAGGCGATACGGCAGGGGACGAGGGAAAACGACTGGGTCGTGGAGAAAGGTATAATTACGCCTGGCGCGCCCGTAGCTCAGCTGGATAGAGCGATTGCCTCCGGAGCAATAGGTCGGGTGTTCGAATCACCCCGGGCGCACCATGACTCCTAGGCTATGTGGTGGAAGAGTTCCTTCACTTCGTTCAGGATTTCGGCAGGAGGCTCCCGCTGCGCTCACGCCTCCTAAGCGCCTCAAGTTCGAATCACCCCGGGCGCACCAGTTTCCCTTCCAGATGTGCGCCTCGTTCCGGCTGACCAGCGAATGAACTACGACGCAATTCTGATTGTCTCGTTCGGGGGTCCGGAATCCCGCGAGGACGTGATCCCGTTTCTCGAAAATGTGTTGCGCGGGAGGAACGTCCCCCGCGAGCGGATGCTGGCCGTAGCCGAGCACTACTATCACTTCGGCGGCAAGAGTCCAATCAACCAACAAACCCGCGAGCTGATCGCAGCGCTGGAGAGCGAACTGGCGCAGCACGGGCCGAAACTGCCGGTGTATTGGGGGAACCGCAACTGGCATCCCATGCTGGCAGACACGGTGCGCCAGATGAAGCAGGACGGCATTCGGCAGGCGCTCGCTCTTGTGACCTCAGCCTACAGTTCGTATTCCGGGTGCCGGCAGTACCGTGAAGACATCGCTCACGCGCAGAACGAGGCTGGGCCGGGCGCGCCGGAGATTAACAAGCTGCGCGCCTTTTTCAACCATCCGGGCTTCATCGAGGCGACCGCGGAACGCCTGCAAGATGCGCTGGCTGAAGTTCCGGCGAATGCGCGCAAGGATGTTCAGATCGTCTATACCGCACACAGCATTCCAGCCTCGATGGCGAATACGTGCGATTATGTCTGCCAGTTGGAGGAAGTAAGGAGGCTGGTCTCCGAGCGCCTGGGGATCACCAACGATGTGCTTGTCTATCAGAGCCGCAGCGGAGCGCCAGGACAACCGTGGCTGGAGCCGGATATCCTTGATTACCTGCGCGAGGCGAAGGCCCGCAATTTGGCCAGCGCGGTCGTGCTGGCGCCGATCAGTTTCATCTCCGATCATATGGAAGTGCTGTACGACCTCGACATTGAGGCGCACCAACTTTGCCATTCGTTAGATCTGCCGATGGCGCGGGCGAAGACGGTGGGCGTGCATCCCAAGTTCATCGCTATGATTCGCGAACTGGTCCTGGAACAAACTGCAGGGACCGAGCGGCGCGCCCTGGGGTCGCTTGGACCACGCCCGGATGTCTGCACGGAAGACTGCTGCCCCGCGCCGCAGCGGCCGGGGCGGCCCGCATCAATAGGCGGGACCCCTAGCGGTCGCACTTAACCAGCCGTGACCTGTCTTGCCGTCAAATTCCCACTCAATCCAAAGAAAGGTGAGGTAAAATCTCGACCCTAACCAAAACTGCACGGGAAACCTGGAGGTCGAATATGGAAAGCATGGTTGAACGTCAGCGCGAGATCGTCGCCGAACACATTCGCGGCGAGAATGAACACAACTGGCCGGCAGTTTACGACACCTTTGTGCAGGACGATCGAGCGTACTACGATGTGGTGCCGCTGGGGACAAGGTTCAAGGGTATCGAGGGCGTCCGCGGTTTCTATCAGGCCATAGCGACGGCATTGCCCGACCTGCATATCGAAGTTATGTCGGAATACGACGTGCCGGGCTGCTCGGTCCGCGAAGTAGTCATCAGCGGTACCCATCAGGGCGACTTCGCGGGCGTGAAGCCGCTGGGGAACAAGATCCGGTTTGAAATGGCTGCCTTTTACACTTTTGATGCGGCGTCGGGCAAGCTCATTTCGGAGCGCATCTACTATGATCAGGCTGGCGTGCTCCAACAAATGCAAGGCAGCCAGGCGTCGGCTGTCGCCTGACCGGACCAGCTTCCCGAGACTGTTATCAGCGCGACGGTGCCGGAATCCGGGGATTCTCGTAATCGGTAGCTTTGGGGCTGCCTTCAACCAGACGCATGGTTTGGAGGATGGTTTCGATCACCGGCTGGTTGCCGACGGCTGTATTCAGCATCAGGTGATAGAGAGAGCGGGTCGGCCAGTCGGCGTTGAAGTAGTGTTTGATGTAGGCGACGCGCTCGCGATCAACCAATTCCACCAGGTCTTCCGCCTCGGCGTGAGTATTTCCGTCATTTACGAGGCGCCGGACCTTTTCCGCCCGCGGAGCGTATAGAAAAACGTGGAACGTGTCGGGATTCTCTCGTAAGAAATAGGGCGCACCCCGTCCCACCACGACCGCGTTTCCTTCCTGGGCAATTCGATTTGTGATCTCCTGCATCAGCGACATCATGCGGTCGGTATCAAATACCTGGCTGCCCAGAGGAGAGCTGCGCTCGTAGCTGCCGCGCCAGAAAGCTTTTGCCAGCCGGTGGATGCGGCTGTCCATACGTTCGTCGCAGCGCTTGACGGCAGAAGGGTCAACGTTGGCGAGGCGGGCTATCTCTTCGGTGAGAAGGTGGTCCCAGAGTTTCCACCCCAGGTGGTCGGCGAGTTGGGCGGCTATGGGGCCGCCGCCGCAGCCGTACTCGCGCTCAATGGTGATGAGGCGAAACATGGCTATTTTTTAGTGTACCGCCATTCCTCCTCCAGCCTTGGGTTTTTTCATCAGGAAGACCATGGGAACCATCAGCAAGATGGCCACACCGAGAAACCAGAAGCAGTCAATGTAGGCCAGCATCGTGGCCTGGCGCAACACAACACCTTGAATCAGAGCGTAGGCCTGCTGAGCCGCTCCGGCCGCACTCGCTCCGTGCGCTCGCATAGCACTCGACGCCCCTTGAATGGTCGACTGTAATGCAGGGTTAGTGGGGCTCAGATGGCTGGACAGATTCGTAAGGTGTACCTGGGTGCGCCGGTCCAGCATCGTGGTCACCACGGAAATGCCCACGCTGCCGCCGATGTTGCGAGCCAGGTTCATCAGGCCGGAGGCGGCGTTGTTCTTATCCCGCGGCAGGAAGGCGTAGGCCGCCGTGTTGATGGGGACAAACAGGAACGCCATTCCCATGGCTTGGAACACGCGGGCCATCACGACGGTGCGGAAGTCTATTTCCAGATTGAAGCGCGTCATGTGAAACAGCGACGCGGAGAGCACGGTCAAACCGAAGAACAGCAGCCAGCGCGGGCGGTAGCGCGACAAAAGAAATCCGACCAGCGGCAGCAACAGCATGATGGTGAATCCGCCCGGCATGAGCGCCAAACCGGCCTGCTGGGCCGTGTATCCCAGCATGGTCTGCATGAACAAGGGCAATAGCAGCGTGCTGCCCAGCAGGGCAAATCCCAGCATGAACATCAGCAGGTTCGAGATGCCGAAGGTGCTGTTGCGGAACAGATGTAGATCAATGATGGGATCCTTGTGCCGCCATTCCCAAATGATGACGAAGATCAGAGACGTCACGCAGATCACAGTCAGGTATTGGATGAAGTGGGATTCGAACCAATCTTCGCGCTGGCCTTTGTCGAGAATCACCTGCAGAGTTCCCAGGCCCAGAGCGACAAAGCCTAAACCGACATAGTCAATGGAGGTTTCCCTGAGCCTGCGGCGCTTGAAGTACGGCGGATCCTGGATCAAGCGCGAGGTGAGCAGAAT